>Ga0256834_1000968_pt1 | contig 20123 bp, 18 predicted proteins | sample 4281140metaG_FD_190536 | JGI IMG/M metagenome (GOLD analysis project Ga0256834, IMG submission 190536) | Hydrothermal vent microbial communities from East Pacific Rise, Pacific Ocean - 4281-140 | ecosystem: Environmental > Aquatic > Marine > Hydrothermal vents | place: Pacific Ocean: East...
CCGATGGTTATTCGATAGGCGCCGCTTTGAAGAACATATTCGACGAAGACGTTAGATATCCCTCGGAGCCTTATACATACGTTTCCGATTACAAACAGGAGGGGAGAAACTTTATGATTACTTTTAGGATGAGATTTTGATGCTCAGGCTTTTTCTTTTCGTTTTTATGTATATTTCGGGTCTTTGGGGCTACAGCTACAACGAGCTGTTGCTAAAAACCCAGGTGAAAATCTATCCTAAAATAATACTTTTGGATATGGAACTGGAAAATAAGATCTCCCAAGATAGAGGAATCAGATTGGGCATAGTGTACGACAAGGGAGATTTTATAACGGCGGAGTATCTCCGAACGCTGATAAAAAGCGTATACAAGGATAGATTGTCAAAATATCTCTTTTTTGCCGAGCCGGTCTCCATGGAGGATATTATCGACGGGAAAAGGAGATTTCACTACTTGTATATTTTAAAAGGTGCTCCGGATAGATTGAGGCAGTTGGCTCGAAAGAGCAAAATATTAAGAGCCATAACCTTTACGTACGACAAGGAGGATCTCAGATACGGATTTCTGTTTTCCATAGGCATAGAAAAGAGAACCGTAATATATCTAAATTCCGGGGCTCTGGACAATTTTAGATTTACAAAATACATATTTCAGCTCGCAAAGGTGATCGAAGGCGATGAGAGAAGATAAAAAGAGCAGGTTTCATCTGTCACTTTCGGCAAAGATTTTGATGTATGTGGCTTTGCTTACTTTTTTCATGGTGATATTTAGCTATATTATTATGGAGGATATTGCGAAAAAATCCTTTTACAACACAGAGGTGGAAAAGGCTAAAATAATCGCCAGAACCGTTAGTCCTTTAATATCTATGGCTATGTTTTTGGAGCTGGATTCCGATGTGGACAATATCCTCGAGGAGCTGAAGAAAGACTCGAATATTCTTTCTGTAAAGATTTTCAAAAAAGGCAAATACTACAAAGGATTCGAAAAGAGCGGCGACCAGGGACAGACCTTTTTCGTAACAGATACTTTAAAGGGAAAATATAGCGACGACATTTTGGGAACGATAGAACTTAAATACTCCAGCAAGCACTACAACAGAATGTTGAAACAGTTTAGGGAGTTGCTGATTTTCTTTTTGAGCGTGATACTGCTGGTGGTTTTTTTCTTCGCTCTATTTTTGAAAAAGCTGATTCTTCCGCTACGGGAGATTGCCCTCAAACTTGACGGATACTCTCCTAAAGAGGATCTTAAATTCGAATATGATTCCAGAAAGGATGAGGTGGGTTCCATTTCGAGAGCCCTAAACAATATGCAAGAGAGTATAAAAGAGTACTCCGCCCAGCTGGAAGAGCTAAACAGAAATCTGGAAAAAGAGGTAGAAGATAAGACCAAAGAGGTAAAAGAGCAGTACTATACCGATCCTTTGACCAAACTTCCAAACAGGAACAGATTGGTCAAGGATCTAAAAGAGCTTAAAAAAGGCGGACTGCTGATTATTAATATCGACGATTTCAAAGAGGTCAACGACTATTTCGGCCACGAAATAGGGGATATGATTTTAAAGGGATTCGCTAACAGACTGGTAAATCTTTTAAAAAACAGCAACGTTAAAATATACAGGCTCTCCGGGGACGAATTTGCCATCTTGTTTCAAAAGAGCATGACCAGAAGCGATCTTTCCTATTTTATAAACAGGCTGCTTGACAAAATAGACGATATGGTCTTTTTGCCAAAGGAGAACGAGCTGGGCATCAGAGTGACCATAGGTGCTACCGCCGAAATGGAGTCGCCTCTCGAAAAGGCCGATATCGCGCTAAAAAGAGCCAAAAAAGAGCGAATATCCTATATGATCTACGACCGTGATATGAAAGTCGAAAGCGAATATAAGCGAAATATCGAGCTGGTCAAAAAGATCAGACGAGCGATTCTTGACGATAGGGTTTTCCCGTTCTTTCAGCCCATATTCCACATTGAGAGCATGGAGCTCAAAAACTATGAAGCGCTAATGAGAATAAAGGATCAAAACGGACATCTGATTACCCCCAATCAGTTTTTGAAAGTCTCCAAAAAGAGTAAATTCTATCCGGATTTGACCAAAATAATGTTCGAGAAGTGTTGCCACAGATTTCAAAATCTTGACTGTAGATTCTCATTTAATCTCTCTTTGGAGGATATACTGAACAGGGATACGGTAGATTTTATAAAAGACTGTATGCAAAACTATTCTGTATATGAAAAGACCATCTTTGAGATAGTGGAGTCCGAAGGCATCGAAAACTACGCCGAAATAGCCAAGTTTATAAAGGAGATTAAAAATCTTGGCGCCCAGATAGCGATAGACGATTTCGGTTCAGGATATTCGAACTTCGAGCATCTGGCTAAACTGAGTATCGATTATATAAAGATCGACGGCACCCTTATTAAAAACCTGGACAGCGATCACAATTCGAAAATTCTGGTCGAAACCATCGTAGATTACGCGCAAAAGAGAAAAATAGAGACGGTAGCCGAATTTGTCAGCAGTAAAACTGTTTTCGACATAGTCAAAGGGATTGGGATAGATTACGCTCAGGGCTTTTTCCTGGCGAAGCCATCGCCCAAAGTGAACTGTCAGTAGATTATGCGATACTCTACGTAAATTCTAATTTTCGTGGTCTCAGTGGGTCTTGGATAGTCTTTGTAGGCGGTTTTGATGGTCTCTAAACTGTTTTCGTCCAGCAGAGTGTAGCCGGAGCCTTTTATTATTTTCAGGTCGCTGATATCACCGTTGGGATGTAAAAGAAACTCTACCACGTTTACCCCCTCCTGTTTAGTTTTGACGGCAAACTCCGGATATCCTCTGATATATAGATACTTTTGCGTGATCTTACCGATCGTTTGAAGATTGTCTTTGATAAACTCTTTTTGTCCTTTGGTAAAAGATTCGAACTCTTTTCCGTAGAGTTTGTCTATCTCTTTGTCTTTTTGGGTTTTTTGGGCCTGAGCAGGAGAGGATTTAAAAAAGCTCTCCAGAGCAGGAGCGCTCTTTTGTTTCGGAGCCAGCGAGGCGAGGGATGGAACCTGTTTTGCGGTTTGATTAGACTCTTTGGCAACGGCTTTTTTTACGGTTTTTTTCGGTGTCTTTTTTATTGGTTTTGGCTTTTTTGCGGTGTTGTCGGCGATCTTTTTAACGGTTTTTTCGGGCTTTTTTGCCACCTTTTTGGGTTTTTGGCTTTTTTGCTGCTGTTTGGGTTTCGGTTTTTGAGCGCGTTTTTTTACCGGTTTTGATATCTTTTTCGGAGGCTCTTTTTTTGAGGGGAGGGACTTTTTGCTCTGAGGAGCCGCGCGGGAAATCTCCAGATTTTTCAGGCTCAGGCTCACCCTCTCGCCTTTGTTGCTTCTTTTTGCGGATTCGAGCGGCTTTATCGCCTCCAAAAAGATAAAAAAAAGCAATAGATATATCGCTGATGTTAATAAAAAGGATACTTTATATCTGTGTCTGAAAACCATTTGAAGATTATAATCTTTTACTCATCATTAATCAATATTTTTGTAAAATAACCAAAAATTATTTTATAAGGACGTGCGATGTTAAATAGAAGTGTAGAAGCTTTCAAAGAGGCCCAAAAATATATTCCCGGCGGCGTTGATTCTCCGGTTAGAGCGTTTAAAAGCGTAGGAGGAGTTCCGCCGTTTATCGACAGGGGAGAAGGCGCCTTTTTGATAGATATCGACTCGAACAGATATCTCGATTTTGTTCAGAGCTGGGGACCGCTGATATTCGGTCACAGCGACGAGGAGATTTTGAACTCGGTTGTAGAAACGGCTAAAAAGGGCCTCAGTTTCGGGGCTCCAACCCTATTGGAGACCGAACTGGCCAAGGAGATTGTCGATCTGTTTGAGAGCATCGACAAAGTAAGATTCGTAAATAGCGGCACAGAAGCGGTCATGAGCGCCATTAGGCTCGCCAGAGGCTATACAGGTAGAGACGATATAGTTAAATTTGAAGGCTGCTATCACGGGCACAGCGATTCCTTGTTGGTTCAAGCCGGCAGCGGCGCGGCCACTTTTGGCAATCCCTCCAGTCCCGGAGTGCCGGCAGATCTAACCAGACATACGCTGCTGGCGAAATATAACGACATAGAGAGTGTGAGGAGATGTTTTGAGCAGAGCGAAGGGATAGCGTGCGTTATTTTGGAGCCGATTGCGGGTAATATGGGTCTGGTTCCGGCGAAAGAGGAATTTTTACAGGAACTAAGGAGACTTTGCGATCAATACGGGGCTCTTTTGATTTTTGACGAGGTAATGAGCGGTTTTAGGGCCGGTTTGAAAGGAGCGCAGGAGTATACAGCCGTAGTGCCCGATTTAGTGACGCTGGGCAAAGTGATCGGAGGAGGAATGCCTGTGGGCGCCTTTGGAGGTAGAGAGGAGATTATGAATATGCTCTCTCCCGAAGGTCCGGTTTACCAGGCCGGCACTCTTAGCGGTAACCCGGTAGCTATGGCCGCCGGACTGGCCGCGATAAGAAAGCTAAAAAGCGATCCAGGGATATTTGAGAGACTCGAAAAACTGGCCACGGCTTTGATAAAAGGTCTAAAAGAGGCTGCCGAAAGCGCCTCAGTTCCTCTTCAGGTAGAGGTTAGAGGGAGTATGTTCGGCTTTTTCTTCAACGAAAATAGCGTGGAGAATTTCGACGACGCGTTAAAATCGGATACCAAAAGGTTTGCCAGATTCCATTCGGAAATGCTGAAAAAAGGAGTATATTTCGCGTGTAGCCAGTTTGAAACCGGATTTGTCTGTACTCCTATGAGAGAGGAGGATATAGAGGATACGGTTGAGAAGGCCAATGAAGTTATGAAGAGTATCTGATGGAAAAAGAGCCTAAATTTAAAAAGGTGGTAGAGGGAGCCGATGCCCTCTCCCTTGGGATTTCGGTGGTTGTCGCCGTGTTGATGGGGGTGGGTATAGGCTATTGGATGAAGAAGGTCCTAGGGTATGAGTGGCTTTTGTGGTTGGGGATTTTTTGGGGCGTAGGAGGCGCGGCCCTGAATATATACAAAGCCTACAAAAGACAAAAAAGAGAGTTGGATGAATTGGCCAACGATCCCAAATATAAAGACTACTCTTCCAAAAAGGAGGAAGAGGATATTTTGGACGAGTTCGGCAAATGAGGCTCTTTTTCAGGGCTCTGTTGGGATTGGATCTGCTACTTCTTCTTTATCTGTCGGCGATGGGGGATTACATAGGTATTTTGAACACCCAGGTGGCTTTAATCTCCTCTTTGGCAGTGGTGGGAGGATCCTTTTACGGCTACGGAACTTTGGTCAAGAAAAAGAGTTCCGATTTCGTTTATGAGCGTGACGAGCTAGATAAAATAGAGGATCCTTACGATCTGTACGGGGACGAGGATACAAAAAAGGATGCGAAAGAGCTTTTTTTGGAAGAAAAAAGAAAAGTGAGCACCCTAAAAAACGCGGCCGGAAATTTCGCTGGAAGTATCGGCGGGTTTTTGTCCCCTTTTAGGCTGGCCGGATATGCGGTGTTGACGCTGTCGGTTTTATGGCTGATGAGTCGAGGAGATTTCGAGGCTGTAAAGTTTTTTATAGGACTTTCTCTGGTTCCGGCGGCTGCTTTGGTCTCTATGCTGTTTAGGAGGTGATCATCGGAATGTTTATGATCAGCCTGTCGCTGTCGATTTCGATATAGCTGTTTATAGATTTTGCCAGTTCCTTTATCTGTGTAAGATCGTATCTGTCGAAGCTGTCACCTATAATCTCGATGGCGAAAAGAGTAAATTTCCTATCGGCTATTTTTATATACTCTCCGATGTTTATGTGCAGCTTTATCGTTATCTCTTTGGAGCTTGAGAATCGTTCAAAAGCCTGTGTAAGCAGTTTGATGAACCGCTCGGCGTTTAGTTTAATTTCCGGCAAAGTGGGATCGATCTCTTTTTTAAAGCCGACTTTGCTTTTTGTGGCGTTTGCGCTGATGCAAAGATCTATCAGAGCGTAAATATTGACGAAATCGGCGTCGCACTCTTCGATAGATTCGAGTTTCAGCTCCGGATATCTGTAGAGCCTGATGCCTATCTCTTCGTCGTTTTCGTATCCCACGCAGACGGCAAAGAATTTGTATCTGCCGTATTCAAGATTTAAAAATGTGGTTTTAAAACCGTAGCTTCCGCTGGCGTAACTAAGAGCTAGATGATAGAGCTCCGTTGCGCTGACCGCGCCCAGGAGATACTGAGCCTCCTGATTGACGCTCTTTATTTTGCCGTTTTTGTTAAAAAGTACGAAAGGGTTGTAATCGTATTCGATGAATTTTTCATAAAAGTCCATTACCCTTTACTCTTCGATATAGTTTTTCAGTTTTTTGCCCACTTTGGGATGTTTTAACTTTTTGATGGCACTGGATTCTATCTGTCTGACCCTCTCTCTGGTGACGTTAAGCTCCTTGCCGATCTCTTCGAGAGTTCTATCGCTCTCATCCGGCATCAGACCGAATCTCATTCTGATTACCGCCTTTTCTCTTTCGTTGAGCTGATCCAGAACCTCTTCGATCTGATGTTTTAGGTCCTCTTTCAAAATCGCTTCGAGAGGGCTTACGGTATTTTTATCCTCTATAAAATCTCCAAACTTTCCGTCCTCGTCGCTGCCTATGGGGGCTTCCAGGCTTATAGGCTCTTTTGTTATTTTGATTACGTTTTTTACTTTGTCTACGCTCAGTCCAACCTCTTTGGCGATCGTTTCGACGTCCGGTTCCTTGCCGGTTTCCTGCAGATGTTTTCTGATAATTTTGTTTATTCTGTTTATGGTTTCTATCATATGTATAGGTATTCTGATTGTTCTGGCCTGATCTGCTATGGCTCTCGATATTGCCTGACGTATCCACCATGTGGCGTACGTGGAGAATTTATATCCTTTTTTGTATTCGAACTTGTCGACGGCCTTCATCAAACCTATGTTGCCCTCTTGGATCAGATCCAAAAAGGGGAGCCCTCTGTTTGTGTATCTTTTTGCGATGGAGACCACTAATCTCAGGTTGGATTTGGCCATCCTGGTTTTTGCCTCTTCGCTGATCTTTTTTCCTCTTTTGATCTGCTCTAGTATCTCCTGAAGCTTTTCCGGTTCTAAATTGAAACCTTTTTTACTAGCCTCTTTGGCTTTAAAGAGTTTTTTGATCTCCATATAAGTGCTCACCATCGTGGCTTCGGGCACGGCGGCGGCTATCTCCTCTTTGCTCATATTGGTTATGTTTTCCAGTATCCTTTTGTGATTCTCCCTGAGCTGTTCGTTGAATAGAGGCAGTTTGTATTCGAGCCTTTTTAGCTCTTTTTCGAACCCCTCGTCGCTTTTTAGAGCGGTTTCTATCGATTTGACCAGTTCGTTTATCAATTTACTGGTAGGACCCAGATCCATAAGTTTCTCTTTGAGAATCTTCTTTTTGAACGTTAAAACCAGTTGATGGTGCAGTTTCTCCTCTTCGCTTGCATTCGCCGAGGGTTCCTTGTCCCTGGCTTTCATCCAATCCTTTTTGGCCTTTTCGAGAGCTTTGAACGCTTCGATCACCTTCTTTTCTCTTTTGCTTCTTTTTGAGTTCAGCCGATCTTCGGCGCTCTCTTCGGCCTCTTCGGAGTCGTCGTCCTCTTCGAAACTCTTAAAGAGCTCCTTTACCCGTCGTTCTCTGTTAATTAGAGGTTCTTTGTAATCGAGGATGAAATCTATAAGATACGGAATGGAGCAGATAGCGTCCAAAATTATATCTTCGCCGATCTCGATCTTTTTGGAGAGCTCTATCTCCTCTTCTTTGGTCAATAGAGGAATCTGCCCCATTTCCCTCAGATACATTCTAACGGGGCTGTCGCTTCTGGACCATTCAAGAAGTTCTTTTTCCTTCATCAGATCGAACTCTTCTGCCAGCTCCTCTTCGGTGAGGCTCTTTTTCTCTTCCTCTTTTTTTTCCTTCTCTTCGAGATTAAGCAGTTTCGCGGCCTCTGCGGAAGTGATTAGATTGACGTTGTATTTTTGCGTCAGCGCCTTTACCTTTTTGGCCTGGGCCAAAGTGGGCTGTTTGTCGAAAACCTCTACGAGCTTTTCGTATGTCAGGTTGGAGTCTTTGTGCTCTTCGAACAGCTCTTCGAGTTTTTTGTTTAGCGTTTTTGTTTTTGAAGCGGAAGATTTTGTAGCAGCCATATAAGTTTGCTCCTTGTAGAGTGGGGTCTATTTTCCAAATCTTGCCCGATTATACATAAAAAATCTTAAAAACCGATTAAGATTTAGACTCAAGTTAAACGGCGCTTAAAGAAATGTTTTATTTTTACAATCTTTTTTGGTAAAATCACTAAAATTTTTTGGGTCAAGGATTTTCTATGAACGTAATTACAGGAAAGGTTTGGAAGTTCGGAGACAACATAGATACGGATCTAATTATTGCGGCTAGATATCTGACCACCTCCGATCCTCACGAACTTGCCAAACACGTTATGGAAGACGCCGATCCGGAATTTGTCAAAAAGATGAGTCCCGGCGATATTATCGTCGCAGGGGAAAATTTCGGATGCGGCAGCAGCAGGGAACACGCGCCGATAGCTCTGAAGGCGGCCGGGGTTGCGGCCGTAGTGGCGAAAAGCTTTGCGAGAATCTTTTACAGAAACGCCTTTAATATGGGATTGCCGATTTTTGAACTCAAAGAGGCGGATAAAATTAAAGAGGGTGATTTGATCTCTATCGATATGGATAGGGGACTTATTTCTGATATAAACAGTAAAGAGGAGTACCGATTTGAGCCGATTCCTCCTTTTATGCAGGAGCTGCTCTCTTGCGGCGGTCTGATGAACTACGCAAAAGCGGAACTTTTAAAAAACGGATAACGTACAAGGATTTGGAGGATTTATGAGAAAATATAGAATTGCCGTTATAAAAGGTGACGGTATCGGACCCGAGATCGTGGACGAGGCTATAAAGGTTCTGGATGCCGTCAGCGTCAAGGAGGGTTTTGAGCTCTCCTACAAAGAGTATCTTATGGGCGGAGCGGCCTACGACGTATTTGAGGATCCCTTGCCGGAGGAGACCGTTGAGGGCGCCAAAGAGGCCGACGCGGTACTATTCGGGGCGATCGGAGGAGAAAAGTGGGACTCTCTGCCTAGAGACAAAAGGCCGGAAACAGGACTGCTCAAACTCAGAAAAGCCCTGGGAGTTTACGCGAATCTAAGACCTGTGGTGGTTTACGATGAGCTGATCAACGCAAGTACTTTGAAACCCGAAGTGATAAAAGGCGTCGATCTGCTAGTGGTTAGGGAGCTGATCGGCGGAATCTATTTCGGTCAGCCAAGAGCCCTCGAAGAGGAGAGAGCCTACAATACCATGGTGTATACCAAAGAGGAGATAAAGAGAATCGCGAAAAAGGCCTTCGAAATAGCTTCCAAGCGTAGAGGGAAGGTCACTTCGGTGGATAAGGCCAACGTATTGGAGGTTAGTCAGCTCTGGAGAGAGACCGTAGAGGAGGTTTCGAAAGAGTATCCAGAAATAGCGCTGGAGCATATGTACGTGGACAATGCCGCGATGCAGCTGATCAGGGATCCTAGACAGTTTGACGTGATTTTAACGGGAAATATATTCGGAGACATTCTTAGCGACGAAGCCAGTATGCTCAGCGGTTCGATCGGATTGCTGCCTAGCGCTTCGGTTGGCGAAAAACACGGACTTTACGAACCAATACACGGTAGCGCTCCAGATATCGCAGGTCAGGGCATAGCCAACCCGGTAGCCACAATTTCAAGTGCGGCGATGATGCTTAGATTTCAGTTGGGAGAAGAGAGCGCGGCGGACAGAATAGAAAAAGCTATCAAAGAGGTACTGCACGAAGGGTATAGAACCAAGGATCTGGGCGATTTCGACGCCAAAGAGATAGTTACGACAAACGAGATGGGATCGTTGATAGCCCAATATGCCTCCAAAGATTAGCCACGGGGAGATCTTCCCCGATTTTTTACATCTTCTTCCCCCTCGGCTCAAAAAGGATTTTCTGTTTCTTAAAGAACTGTTCTTTGAAAACGGTCTTCGCGCTTATTTGGTAGGCGGCGCGGTAAGAGACATGGTAAGAGTTCTGTTTTTAAACGAGCGCGTCGATATAGTCGATCTGGATATCGAGGTTTACGATATTTCGGAAGATCGTTTTGCGAAATTGATGGAGTCGATAGGTGCCAAAGGCGTAGGTAGGAGCTTTTTCGTTTATAAATACAAAGAGCACATCGACATCTCCCTCCCGCGCAGAGAGAGCAAAATAGCTCCCGGACACAGGGGATTTAGAGTTGAATACGTAAAGAGCGAAAAAGAGGCTTCGCGTCGAAGAGATTTTAAAATGAACGCTTTGATGATAGAGGTTTTTACTCGCCGTTTTTTGGACTTTTGGGGCGGTGTGGAGGATATTTTTTCAAAAAGGATTTCGGTCGTCGATCCAAAAAGCTTCGTGGAGGACAGTCTGAGGGTGCTCAGGGGGATGCAGTTTGCGGCTAGACTGGGATACAAGATAGATAAAGCCTCCTGTGAAATCATGAAGAGTATGGAGCTTGAAGATCTAAGCTCCGAGAGAGTCTTTTGGGAGTTTGAAAAGATGTTCAAAGGGTCGTATCCTCATTACGGTCTGTATTATCTTTTGAGTCTGAAGATCTCCAAAAAGATATTCGACCTCGACCCGGGCGGAGCTTTTTTTTACGAATGCGCCCGGGAGATGGCGAAGTGCCGTAAAAATTTTGAGCCTCATCTTTACAAATTCTACTTTATTTATATTTTCGCCAAGGCTTTGCATATCGGTTATGGGCGATTGTTGACCCCTTTGGAAGCTCCGAACGAATATAAAAGGGTCTTTAAAAAGCAAAAATATGTTCCCAAAAACATAACCGACAGATTTCTGGCGGCTTTGGCTATGCTCTATCCTTTGAAAGAGTGGCTCGGCAACTATCGAGAAGATGTTAAAATACGATCAAAAGAGTTGGGGATTTGGGATAAGAAGTTTGACTGCGAAATCAAACCTTCCGATTTGATGAGAGAAGGCTTTTACGGTAAAGAGCTGGGTATAGAGTTAAAAAAGAGAGTGCTAAGATGCGTAAAATCCAGATTCAAGGGCGCTAAATGAAAAATTACAGAGTTTTGATCGATTGCAAAGACGAAAAGGGTCTTGTTTATAAGATTTCAAAAATATTTTTCGAAAAAGAGTTAAACATAGAAAAGAACGACGAATTCGTCGATCAGGAGAATTCGAAATTTTTCATGAGGAGCGAAGTCAGCGGCAAAGTGGACAAGGAGGAGCTCTACAAAGCGCTAAACGATATTTTACCGGAGGGCGCCAATATCAACGTGATCGAACCCAGACGCAAAAGAGTGGTATTGATGGCCACTAGAGAGTCACACGTTTTGGGGGATATACTTATTAGACACTACGATGGCGAACTCGAAGTGGAGATAGTGGCCGTTTTGTCAAATCACGATATATTGAGACCGCTGGTGGAGAAATTCGGTATAGACTATTTTCACGTGCCCGCTCGAGATCTAAAAAGAGTGGAACACGAGGAGAAGATTTTGCGTCTACTTGAGATGTTCGGTAAGATAGATTATATAGTCTTAGCCAAATATATGAGAATTTTGACTCCGGATTTCGTTAGTAAATATGAAAATAGAATAATAAATATACACCACTCCTTTTTACCGGCGTTCATAGGCGCAAATCCCTATCGGCAGGCTTATGAAAGGGGGGTGAAAATTATAGGAGCTACGGCCCATTTCGTAAACGATGATCTGGACGAAGGGCCCATAATAGCGCAGGACGTAATAGCCGTAGATCACACCTATTCGTGGCAGGATATGAGAAACGCCGGCAGGGACGTGGAAAAGGTCGTATTGGCCAAGGCGCTGAAACTGGCCATAGAGGACAGGATTTTTGTTTATTCGAATAAAACGGTGATCTTTTAGTTATGTTCAACGTGGTTTTGGTCAATCCCCAGATTCCTCCCAATACGGGAAACATAGGAAGGCTTTGCGTCAATACCGGATGCAGGCTGCATCTTGTAAAGCCTCTGGGATTCGATCTGGACGAAAAGAGTCTAAAAAGAGCCGGTCTTGATTACTGGGAGAGACTTGATCCGGTTATCTGGGAGAGTCTGGAGGATTTTAAACGGAGTTTGGATCCAAATAGGTCATATTTTGCCACCACAAAATCGAAAAAACCCTATTTCAAAGCCAGTTTCAAACCGGGAGACTATCTGATTTTCGGTAGTGAAACCGAAGGGCTTCCTATGGAGCTGATGAAGATGCGTTGGTCCAACGCCCTTAAAATCCCGATGTGCAAAGATGGCCGCAGCCTCAATTTGGCCGTGAGCGTATCGGTTTTGGTGTACGAGGCCATCAGGCAGAATTTCGACCGTTTCGGGGAGTGCATGGAGGAGATGGCGTGAAAGAGGTGATAGATACCTTGGTTTTGATAGCCTTTGTTCTGTTTATGATCTGGATTGTGGTGGGATACCATCACCAAAAAGGGCACCATAAGCGAGACGAAAAGTAGTTTTGGATAAAATCGAAATCCACTTTTTTCAAAAGGAAAGCGATGTCTGAGTCTCTTTTGATCGAGATAGGAACAGAGGAACTGCCCGCCGTTCCTTTTTTGAAAGAGCTGCCAAATATCGGTCCCAAATGGGAAAGAGTACTGAAAAAAAACGGTCTGAATTCGGAATATGAGCTCTACTTTACCCCCCGCAGAATAGTTTTGATACATCAAAAGTTTCCCTCAAAACAGCCGGATACCAAGGAGGAGTTTTTCGGAGCCCCTATAGAGATAGCCTACGACGATTCAGGACCTACGAAAGCCGCATTGGGTTTTGCCAGAAAATGCGGAGTAGATGTTGAGAAACTCTCAACGAGCTTTAAAAACGGAAAGGAGGTTCTTTACTACTCCAAAGTCGTAAAAGGCAGAGAGTCCAAAGAGATACTGGGAGATATGATAAACGAATGGTTAAGGTCTCTGGATTTTGGAAGATCGATGAGATGGGGCGATTCCAAAGAGGAGTTTATCAGACCGATAAGGTGGGCTTTGGTATTAATGAATGAGACCTTTTTGGAGTTTGAAATTTTTGGAGTAAAGTCTTCAAACTTTACCTATGTCCACAGGTCGGTAACAACTGATAAAGTGGAACTCAACGGTTGGGATGACTATTTTAAAAAGTTAGAATCGAAAAAAGTCATTCTGTCACAATACGACAGAGCCGCCAGAATTGAGCGGTTTTTCGAAAATATATGCGAAAGCCATAAAGTAACGATCGACAAAGATAAAGAGCTCTTTGAGGAGGTTGTAGCGATAACCGAATATCCTACGCCTCTATTGGGGACGTTTGATGAGAAGTTTTTGCAGTTGCCGCCCGAAGTTATCATAACCAGCATGAAAGAGCATCAAAGATATTTTCCGGTTTTCGAAAAAAGCGGGCTCAAGAACTCATTCGTAGTTGTCTCAAACGCGGTTTGCGAGGACTACACTCAGGTGATCAGGGGGAACGAAAGGGTTTTAAAAGCGAGACTTTCGGACGCACTTTTCTTTTGGGAGAACGATCTAAAGAGGGGTCTAGATCCAGAGGGATTGAAAAACCTGCTTTTTATGGATGAACTGGGTTCCATGTTCGATAAGGAGCTTAGAGAGCTAAAGATCGCCATGGAGCTGTTGAAAAGTTACGAGGAGAGACTGACAATAGAGACGGGTCTGGCAATAGGGGAGATTAGAGCTTTGATAGAGAGAGCCGTTATGCTCTCTAAAGCCGATCTGTTAACGGAGATGGTTTATGAATTTACGGAGCTTCAGGGAGTTATGGGGTACTACTACGCTCTAAAGCAAGGAGAGGATCCCCTGGTGGCCGAGGCAATAAAAGAGCAGTATCTGCCTTCTGGAGAGGATAGCCGGTTGCCCGGAAATCTTTTTAGCTCTATAGTCGCCCTATCTTATAGGCTCGATACTTTGATGGCGCTATTTTCCATAGGAAAGATTCCTACCGGTTCGAAAGATCCTTTTGCGCTCAGAAGAGCTGCGATCGGAGTTATCAAAATCGTATTGGAGTTTTCTTTGCCTTTTGATATAAAAAGGGATCTGGCCTCTTTGGCCAAAGAGTATGAAAAATTGGATCCGAAAAAACTCGAAGAGTTCTTTTTGGAGAGATTTTATCAGTTTTTCGATGCCAATCCCTCGCTCATAAGCGCTGTGATAAAAAGCGGCGAACGTGACATAGTCAAATTCGAACGGAAACTTAAAGCTCTAAAAGAGATCGTACAAACAAGCGGCTTTAAGGAGAATTTTACCACCTTTAAAAGGGTGGCCAATATAGTGAAAGATCACGATTTGAGCGATTTGAGAGTCGATGAGAGTCTGTTCGAGAGCGAATTTGAGACCGATCTATGGAAGGAGTTTAAACGTATCGATACCTCTAAAACGGAGAGCGTAAAAGAGAGGCTCGAAAATCTTTTTTCGCTCAAAGAGAGTATAGATAGATTTTTCGATAACGTTTTGGTAAACGCTCCCCAAGAGAACATAAGGCGTAACAGAAAAAATATGATCGCCTCGATCTATATGGCGTTTAAAGAGATAGCCGATATCAAAGAGATCTCCTTGTAGAGGCTGTTTTGGTTTACGACTATATCGTTATCGGAGCCGGTATAGCCGGAGCCTGTACGGCATTTTTTCTCGAGAAGGCGGGTTTTGATGTACTGGTGATTGAAAAGGGTGATATCGCCTCCGGCGGAAGCGGAGCCGCCGGAGCCTTTATTTCGCCCAGGTTGGGCAGGGGCGGCCCTTTGCAAAAAGTAACGAACGAGGCTTTTAGGTACTCTATCCGATTCTATCAAAAACATACTAAAGAGCACTTTTTCTCCACAGGTCTTTTGAGACTGCCTAAAGATGACAAAGATGCCGAAAAATTCAAAGAGTTCGAAAAATTTATCGATGTCGACTACAAAAGAGTATATTCGCTGGAATATCCGTTAAACTCCCTGTGTTCAGAGGGCTTTGGAGGATTTTTTTTCGAGGATGCGGCGATTGTTGAGGCCAAAAGAGTATGCGAGAGTCTGTTAAAGAGCGTAAAAACCGTTTGCGGTTACGAAGTTAAGGAGCTTAGAAAAGATGGTGATCTTTTTATAGTCGGCTCTTACAGATCAAAGGGCCTTATACTGGCGACGGGCGCCGAAAACCATCTGTTGCCGCCGTATATAAGGGTATCCCCTTTGGGAGGAGTAAGACTCGATATCTCTTTTAGGAACGATCTGCCTTTTACCGTTCACAAAAAGGTCTCCGTCTCCAAAGAGATAAACGGAAAAACGGTACTCGGCGCCACTCATACCAGATTTGTTGGGAATGGACCCGTTTTGGGCGGTACGGACGCTAGAAGTCTGATATCAAATGCCAAAGCGTGCCTGAATATGGAAAATATAGATATAAAGGGGCTCTTTTGCGGCGTTAGAAGTAGCGTCAACGACCATATGCCGATGGTGGGAGAGATCGTAGATCTAAACGGACTCAAAAAAGGATCTATAGAGTCTCCGCCAGAGGAACTTCCAAGAGTCGACAACCTATATTATATAGGCGCTTTCGGCGGCAGAGGGTTTGTTTTCGCTCCCTTCTTGGCTAAAATATTAACCGAATTTATTACGACCGATACCGCTATCGACAAGAGAGTCGTTGCGGATCGCTATCTATACCGATACCTAAAGAGGAAAAGATGAGATCTATAGTACTACTGAATATGGGAGGGCCTAACAATCTAGAGGAGGTGAGCCTCTTTTTAAAGAATATGTTCAACGACCCTAATATTTTGCCTATTAAAAACTCTCTGTTGAGAAAGTTCGTAGCATATTTGATCACTGTTTCCAGAACAAAGGAGGCGACCAGTAATTATCGTCAGTTGGGAGGATCGTCTCCTCTAAACGGTTTTACCCAAAAACTGATCGAGAAAGTTTCCAAAAAGGTTCCGGATACTTTTGTGGTACCAGTGATGCGATATACTCCTCCTTTCGCGGCCGAGGCCATTTCCAAAATGAGGGAAAAGGGGATAAAAGAGGTGTTTTTGATTCCCCTTTATCCCCACTATTCCACTACGACGGTCAAGTCTTCCTTGGAGGATTTTTATCAACAGGCCAAAAAGATGGGATTTGATGCGGATATTAAACATATAGAGAATTTTTACAGAAACTCTCTTTATAACGAAGCCGTAATAGAGAAGATAGCCGAGGCGTTAAAAGGAGAAGATCCGAAAGAGTTCGAGTTGATCTTTTCCGCGCATTCTCTGCCGCAAAGAATAGTTGAAGCGGGCGATCCCTATCGTGACCAGGTAGAGGATCATATAAAGATACTGACCGGCAAACTAAAAGAAAAAGGTATGGAGTTCTCTTCGGTGGATCTGGCGTATCAATCAAAGCTGGGACCGGTTAAATGGTTGGAACCCTCGCTGGAGGATCGATTGAAAAGCAGCGCCGGCAAAAAGGTGTTAATTTATCCTATCTCCTTTATTTTGGATAATAGCGAAACGCTTTTTGAACTGCATAAAGAGTATGCCCATATAGCTAAAGAGCTATCGATAGCCGATTACAGAGTGGGCGATTGCGTAAACGATTCTGACATATTTGTCGAGGCGTTGATAGATATATATCGGGGAATGCAATGATAAAAAAGAGAATATTTTTCGATCCCGAGATAAAAAAAGAGGGACTCTCAAAGATAAAAAAAGCTTTTGAGAGAATGCAGTACGAAAGGGAGTCCGGTTTGGCCGGTTATTACGATCTGCCGGTTAATCAGTCCGAGACAATCTCGGCGATAGAGGATTTTATCAGCACTAACGAATATCTATCACACAATCTCATAAAGGATCTTGTCGTAATCGGGATAGGAGGCTCTTCGTTGGGAACGAGGGCGATCGATACCTTGCTGATGTTTAGTCACAATAGAAATATCGTAAATATTCACTTTCTAGAAAATCTCGACCCTCTATATCTAATTAATTCGATAAAAAAGATAGACCTTAGCAAGGCTTTCATAGTGGTTATCTCCAAATCCGGAACCACTATAGAGACGATATCGATTACCAAATATATCTTTTCTTTGCTCCAAGATCCTATAAAAGGCCTGGATCTAAAAAACAAAATTGCGGTAATAACCGATAGAGATTCACCTCTTGATAGACTCTCTAAAGAGAGAGACTGGAAGGTGTTTTACATCCCTACGAACGTCGGAGGAAGGTTTTCGGTCCTCTCGCCCGTGGGTCTTTTGCCGCTGGCCATTTTGGGCTACGATATAAAGGCTCTGTTGAACGGTGCGGCGGCTATGAGAGAGGAGTTTATGCAAAACGGGGTCGAGCTGCTGCTTTTCAAGAAGGCCTACTATTACTACAAACATAGAAAAAAGATCAATATGAATATTCTTTTTTCCTACTCTTCCATGTTCGAGGCCTTTAATAAGTGGTATATACAACTGTGGGGGGAGAGCCTCGGTAAAAAACGAAAAGAGAACGAAAGGGTCGGCTTGACGCCAGTAGGACTTATAGGCTCTGTTGATCAGCACTCCTTTTTGCAGCTGATCGTAGAGGGTCCCAAGGATAAAAGCGTAACCTTTTTAAAGCTAAAAAATTTTGAACTGCCCATTACGGTTCCTCATCTCTCTTTGCCCTATCTGGAGACCACCGATTTCGTTAACGGCAGGAGATTTCAAACCATAATAAACTCTCAGTGCGATTCTACTATGGAAGCGGTTATCGAAGCGGGTGTTCCTGTGGATCTGATAGAGATAAACGAACTAAACGAGGAGAGCGCTGGATATTTGATATACTATTTCGAGCTGCTTACTTCGGCCGTAGGTGCTATGCTGCAGATCAATACCTACGATCAGCCGGGTGTGGAAAAAGGCAAAATCTTACTAAAAAACAGACTCTCAAAATGAGTCGGGAGTAGATTATGGTGGGATATCTGTACGATGAGCTGTTTACTAAACACGACACGGGAGCCCATATAGAGAACAAAGACCGGGTAATCTCCATTGACGAGTCTCTTAGAGGTATGGGGCTTTTTAAACTGCGACCCCAAAAAGCTACGATTGAGGAGCTCGAAGAGATTCACGATCCTCGGTATTTAGAATGGGTCAAGGATGCTTATTCCAAAGGGTATCGCCACATCTTAAATGAGGATACCGTATTGTCTCCCGATAGTTACGAGGTGGCTCTCTATGCGGCCGGTAGCGGTAAAAGCGCGATAGATGCGGTTAAAGCCGGTATGATCAAAAGGGCTTTTTTGAATATCAGACCGCCGGGTCACCATGCGGAACGAAACACCGGACAGGGTTTTTGTATATTTAACAATATCGCTCTTGCCGCCAGATACGCTCAAAAAAGCGGATTCGAGAAGGTTTTGATAATAGATTTTGACGTTCATCACGGTAACGGTACGCAGGATATATTTTACGACGACGACACCGTTTGCTTTTTCAGTACGCATGAAAAGGAGAACTATCCCTATTTTACTGGAGCACAGGAGGAGATCGGGGTAGGAAAAGGCAAAGGTTACAATATCAATCGTCCCTATGGAAATTATTGCGAAGACGAAGAGCTGCTAAATCTGTACGAGGATCTGCCGACTTGGTTCGATCCAGATATACTCCTAATTAGCGCCGGTTACGATCTGATGGCCGATGAGAGCATCTCTACCGCACGGATCAGTTTTGATGGGCTCAGATCTCTCGTTAGAAAAATTCTAGATTTTGCCTCCGATAGACCCGCGATATTTTTTCTGGAGGGCGGTTACAATATCGAATCTCTCTCAAAGAGCGTATATATAACTGTAGAGGAGATGCTGGAATATGGGTTATAGGTCCCTAAAAGAGATCGGACTTTGCCTATGAATAAACGTTACTCTCTAAAAAGGCTTCTTTATCATCTCAAAGAGGATAGAAAAAAGTTCTTTTTGGCCCAGTTTCTGGCTCTGCTGGCCACTTTGGCCAGCGTGCCGACTCCTTTGTTGATGCCTGTTTTGGTGGATGAGGTTTTATTGCACAAACCAGGGGTTGTTACGGAGACGATAAATAACCTTTTAGGTTCCGGATCGGCGCTATATTATACTTTGATAGTTTTGGGCGTAGTGATATTTTTGAGAATATCGTATGTGGTTTTAAATATTTTGCAAAACAGAATTTTCGAAACCCTATCCAAAAAGATCACTTATTCCATGAGAGAGGAGGTTTTGAGACATCTGCAGAGGGTTTCGATGGCCGAATATGAAACACTGGGTAGCGGTAACGTGGCTTCGAGACTGGTAACGGATATCGAAACGGTGGATAAATTTTTGAGCATAACCATCAGCAGATTTTTGATCTCCGTACTTTCGTTGGTCGGAATCAGCGTCGTTCTTTTGATGATTCATTGGCAACTGGCTCTGTTTATACTCTTTTTAAATCCGGCGGTTATCATGTTCGCGACGAAACTCTCCAGGAAAGTGGCCGCTCTTAAAAGGGATGAAAACAGAGCGATAGAGGCGTTCCAAAGTGCTCTAGTGGAGACTTTGGAGGTGTTTGAACAGATCAGAGCCGCCAATAAAGAGACCGATTTTTTCAAAAAGCTTCTGCGTTTGGCTGCGGAAGTTAGGGAACGTTCCGTCTCTTTTAGCTGGAAAAGCGACGCGGCCTCCAGACTCAGCTTTTTGGTATTTGTTGTGGGATTTGAGATTTTTAGGGCGGCAGGTATACTGGCCGTGGCCTATTCGAATCTTTCTATCGGTCTGATGTTGGCTATTTTCGGATATCTGTGGTTTATGATGACTCCTATTCAGGAGATTTTGGGAATACAGTACGCATATAAAAACGCCACTGTCGCCATTCAGAGGATAAACGAGCTGTTTGAGCTAAAGACCGAACCCGAATATCCCCATATAAAAAACCCTTTCGCCGAGAATAGAGCTGTTGAAATCGTGCTGGAAAACATTCATTTTTCATATGGCGAAAAGGAGGTCTTAAAAGGGGTCGATATGAAGTTTGCCGCCGGCAAAAAGAGCGCCGTTGTGGGAGCCAGCGGTAGCGGAAAAACAACTTTGGCCAGGATATTGGTAGGTTTTTATCCTATTCAAAAGGGGGATATTTTTTA
>Ga0256834_1000969_pt1 | contig 20110 bp, 20 predicted proteins | sample 4281140metaG_FD_190536 | JGI IMG/M metagenome (GOLD analysis project Ga0256834, IMG submission 190536) | Hydrothermal vent microbial communities from East Pacific Rise, Pacific Ocean - 4281-140 | ecosystem: Environmental > Aquatic > Marine > Hydrothermal vents | place: Pacific Ocean: East...
GATTATGTACAGAGCATACAAGCTAAACGAGCTTGCACCAAACAGAGTTGAGAGACCATACGAGACCTACAGAGGAGCAATAGTCCTAGAACCAAAGCCTGGACTTCACGAGAACGTTGCTGTACTCGACTTCACGAGCATGTACCCCAACATAATGATACGCTACAATGTATCACCAGACACATACATTGACCCAAGCGAGTGGGACAAGTACCCAGAGTACTACGAGGCACCTGAAGTACATCACAGATTTAGAAAAGAGCCACCAGGACTATACAAGACCATACTTGAGGAGCTCATCACAAGGAGAAAAGAAATTCGAGAACAAATGAAGAAGCTGAGCCCTGATAGCCCAGAGTACGTTCTACTCGATGAGAGACAGAAAGTCCTGAAGATAATGGCAAACGCGATGTATGGCTACTGTGGATGGATTGGAGCAAGATGGTACAAGCGCGAAGTTGCTGAAGCAGTGACAGCATGGGCTAGAGATCTTATGAGAAAAGTGCTAACATACGCAAAACAGATTGGCCTGCAGGTAATCTACGGCGACACAGACAGTCTCTTCGTAAAGTACGACGAGGACAAGGTCAATAAGCTTATAGAATTTGTAGAAAAAGAGCTGAAGTTTGAAATAAAAGTAGAGAAGATCTACAAGAAGATACTGTTCACAGAGGCAAAGAAGAGGTATGTTGGTCTCACACAAGATGGTAGAATAGACATAGTCGGATTCGAAGCTGCGAGAGGAGACTGGGCAGAGATAGCTAAAGAGACTCAGGAAAAGGTTGCTGAGATAGTTCTCAAGACAGGAGATATTGATCGTGCAATAAAATATGTGCATGACGTCATAATGAGGCTGAAGAACTATAAATTCAACATTGATGAGGTAATAATATGGAAAACACTTGATAAAAACCTCAACGAGTATAAGACAATAACACCGCACGTCTATGCAGCAAAGAAGCTCGTGGAAGCTGGATACAAAGTCAGAAAGGGAGACACGATAGGCTATGTCATAGTTAAGGGAGGGGGAGGAAAATTAGCGTACAGAGCAAAACCGTACATCTTAGTTAAGGATGTTAGCGAAGTAGACGTCGATTATTACATTGAGCACCAGGTTGTTCCAGCCGCATTACGAATACTACAGGTCTTTGGTGTTAGAGAGGACGCACTCCTGAGCGGTAAGAGAAGTAAGTCAATACTAGAATTCTTCCAGTGATTTTCTTGATGAGTCTAGGATTTTTGTTATAATTTTAATATGTTGTGAGAAAGTTTAGGATGCTGCTTCTTTAAGCACGTCTTCTATAGTCATTATTGTCATGTTTTCAGGCATCTTCGCTATTCCTCCAATTCTTGAAGTTATTATTATCCTGACACCGCGGCTTGCAGCTGTGTCAACAAGTCGCTGAGTACACACGCCGTCAAGCACTATGGCATAGACATTATCGTGCTGCTGAAGAGCATCAATTAGGTCTCTAACAGGTACTCTCTTTATCTCGTTCCAGTGACTGTCGTATAGTATAGCCTCCAGTGAGCCGGCCAACTTCTTTATCTCCTCGATTACGTGATTTGGCACGCTTAGCTGTGGTCTTGCCTCTGGTGGAGCAGGTGCAGCCTCCTCGACTTTTGTGACCGTGATTGGCTGTATAGGCTTCTCAGCCGGCTTCTCTACGCTGACCGTCACCTCAATAGGCTTATGCTCAACCTTAACCTCAGCCGGCTGTGGTGCTGGAGACTCTACAGTAACTTGGACGGGTTGCGCTTTCTCTACTCTTGTCTCGGCTCTCTCGATTCTTGGCCTTACCTCTTCTCTTATCTGAGCAAGATACTCCTCAACAGGTATCTTGTTTCTCAGGCACTTGGCTATCTCCTTGGCTGTGAGCTCCTCAACTTCTTTGCCTGGAGGAGCACGTGCAATATAGTCAATGTCGGCTACCTTGATTAGTTCGCGGAGAAGCATTTCTCCACCACGGTCACCATCGACAAATGCTATGGTTGTCTTCTTCTTCGATAGCTCAATTATTGTCTTGGGTATTCCCCCGCTTGCCCCCTCGACAGCTATCACGTTCCTGTACCCATGCCTTAGCAAGTTCAGGACATCTGCACGACCCTCCACTATTATTATAGTGTCGGCTCTATCCACATCAGGGCCAGCAGGCAAGCCCTCAGGTCCATAACGAATAAGCTCAGCCTCACTCACGGCCTCAATCAGCTTGTTGAGAAGTTCCTTACTATCGGGCAGAACCTCGTGCTGTATCTTCATTGCAAGCTCCTTTGCACGCTCTAGAATCCTCTTCCTCTTCTCCTCTCTAAGATCCTTAATTTCAACAACCTTGATCTTGGCAGCGTATGGGCCAACTCTATCAACCGTCTCAACAGCTGCAGCAATGAGTGCAGTTTCGTAACGGTTCAGGTTTGATGGTATGTATATCTTGCCAACAGTCTTGTCACCTTTCCTCTCGACCTCAACTTCTATTCTACCAACTCTGCCCATCATCTGCAGGTCTCTCAAGTCGAGGTCCGGCCCTAGCAAGCCCTCAGTTTGGCTAAACAGCGCTCCAATAATATCTGGCTTGTCTACCGAACCCTGAACTTCAAAAGAGGCAATTATCAGATACTTGGCCGCTATCGTTAGCGCGCCCATCCGCGTCCCAAAGTCCTGAGCCACTACATTGACTTAAAACTTTCTATGACTCGTCTAACCTCTACTTGTAAATGCTCTCAAAGGAAGAACTGGAGAAGCTGTACAAAGCCGGCGAAATCGTGCACAAGACCCTCGAGAAAGCCCTCGACATAGTTCGTCCTGGAGCTCGAGTCTTAGACATATGCACCGAGCTTGAGAACTATATAATTAGTCAAGGAGCAAGGCCAGCATTTCCAGTTAACATAGGTATAAACCATGTAGCTGCGCACTATACAGCACGCATAGAAGACGACTTGGTAATACCTGAAAAATCTGTAGTCAAGGTCGACGTTGGTGCACACATTGACGGCTACATTGTTGATGCCGCCATAACACTATGCTTCAACCCTGTCTACGAACCACTCGTTCAAGCAGCACTTGAAGCTCTGAAAGTTGTCAAAGAGATCCTGAAAGCAGGATTGAGTCTAGGAAGAATTGGCTCATATATCGAGAAGGCAATAAGAGGACGAGGCTTCAAACCTATAGAAAATCTTACAGGACATCTAATAAAAAGATACGAGTTACACGCAGGAAAGTCTATACCCAATGTCGATAATGGCGATGAAAGAAAAGTTCTAGAAGGTGAAATATATGCCATAGAGCCATTTGCAACAGATGGAAAAGGAAGTGTTATAGATACTCCACAAGTAACAATTTATAGATTAATTGCAACTCCAAAGAAAGCTCTGAAAAAACATAGAGAATTGATATTGAAAATACAGGAAGTTAGTCAGGGACTACCGTTTAGTCCACGCTGGCTCGCGAACAAGGTTAACCTAAGCAAGGATGAGCTTGTGAAAGTACTCGACGAGTTAGCGAGAGAAAACGTACTCTACGCTTATCCTGTACTTGTCGAAGAAGGTAAAGGAATGGTATCACAGTTTGAAGACACCTTTATTGTTAAGAATGATGGTTGTGAAGAACTTGCACATACGCTTGACTTATTTAGGAGATAGATCAGGAAGGTGTAGGATCCTTCTTAAAATAGTCTCTAGTTTGTGCCAAAATGTTTCTGAAGAATTTAGGATTGAGCTGTTGCTTGGGCTTGTTGTTCTGTCTTTTGTGCTGCTTCTTGTTCAAGCTTTGGAAGTAGTCTCTTTCTTAGCTGTTCAATTAGCTTCTTCTGCTTCTTTCTTAGTCTACGTAGTCTATTCGTGTACTTTCCTACTAGCCATGCGAAGTCTGGGTCGTTCTTGATTGCTGGATGGTGTGGGTCTACTAGTATAACCTCGAAGTACCTGTACATGCCGTCTTCGCCTACCCAGTACGAGCCTAGTACCTCCATGTTCGGGTACTTTCTTGCTGCTCTTTCCTCAGCTATGAGCTGTAGACTCTTCTTTGTCGTGTGTCCGTATACTCCCATTCTCTTGGGTCTCCTTCCACATCTTGGCCTAGGCTTGTTCATGGGTCCTCTCCTGACTCGCACACGAACAACAATTATTCCTGGCTTTGCCTTGTAGCCGTATTTTCGTGCCTTGTCGAGTCTAGTAGGCTTCTCAAGTCTAACTATTGCTGGTTCTCGTCTCCATCTCATTAGTCTCTGACGTAGAATTGTGCTGATGAAGCCCTTCCTGGGCCTCTTCCACAGCTGTCCTATGTAGTAGTAGAACGACTTGGCCATGTATGGTGCCGTCTGAGGGACTTGTCAGAGTCTTAAAAATATTTTGTACATATGCACTACTCTAACACGTTTAGAAGACAAGTGCCAAGAGGCTCGGGCGCTGAGTATCCTCTAATAACGTCCTGTATCCTAAAGAGAGGCACGTACCTAACATCAGGTGCAAGTAAGTGTAGTCCCAGATCAAGGTAGTACTCTGCTAGTTCAGCTACTGATTTGCCAATACAGGTCACCTGCATGCTCAGGAGCTTGCCTTTCCACGAAATTAAGCGAACACAAACCCTACCATCGTGCTTGTCCTTGCACACACGTGTACTTGAGAGATCACGATACTTGCCCTGGAGTGAGACGCGTGGCAGACCAAGCTGTACTACAGAAACGTTCTCCGTGAAGATAGCATTCACGTATGGTAACGAGACTTCGCCACTACAGGAGTTCAGGATCTGCACGGTAGAGCGCACAAGAAGATCTATATCGCGCGTACATACGTACCGAATACCGCTCGATCTATCAGTCATCATGAACCCATGACCTAGTACAATGATCTCACGTTTTCTCTGAACCTTCTCTACAGTTGGTTTACTAACTCTCAAGTCTAGACATATCTCAAGTGGATTCGCGCAAGTTGCTACACTACTACTTAAGAAGAGGTCTACTATCTCGCGCTCAAAGTATTGTCTAACGTCTATTTTAGAGTCAATACAAGTCTTGACTCCATGCGAAGCTAGTAGAAGAGCTATTTCAACGACTTTGAATACGTCAGAGCCCGTTATTGTAGTGGACTCTGCCCTAACTGCACGTTCTATAGATTCTAATAGTTTGTGCACTTCCTCAGGCCTGTACTCTGAGCATACTATGACTCGGCCAGCTACTACTACTTGATCCCCAAGTCTTGCGCAGGGCTTACTATTCTCGAAACTTATCTCTACCTGACTAAGATCGTTCACCTTTACGAGATGTACGTTAGGTCTCGAGTCTATGTGTGCTAGTCTCAGTATTGCAAGATTGCTAAGGTCTCTCCCCCAAAGTAACATGTGAGGAAGATAGTCGACTAAAGATAAGCCGCAGAGTTGAACATCTTCGTCTTTTAGAGACGTTATTATCAGAATGTCATTATTAGAGTTGAGAAATTTCTTTAGCAATAATATGCTAGATGCAGCGTTAAGTCCGACTATAACTACATCGTACTTGTGTAACATTGCTTAAGAGAAGTTATTGGCAGGCTTATTAGTCAAGATGGTCAAGACTATAGTTGATACACTCTGCAGGTATGGTGAGTGTTGTAGACTTGACTTGACTGACATTGTCATACTTCTGCTTTATTGCTTTGGTACTCAGTGCAGTATCCTGGAACTTATGCTGAGCTTGTACATGATTAGAGAATTGCTTGATCTAAAGTTTGAGATTGTTCCCACGATCTCGTTAACTGCTCTGAGGATAGTCCGCTCGTTATCTTATAATGGCCAGATCCTGATTAGAGACTCAAGAATAGAACTTACTGAGGAAGGGCGAAGGCGTGCTCATGAGCTACTGTCCAAGCTCAGGAAGTTCAAGTACGTTGCAACGTCCTGTTTTGTTCTAGTTGAGGGGAGTATATTTCTGCAAGAGCTTGAGCGTGTAACAGGTACTGTCCGCAGTGTTGGGTCGAGAAGGCTGTTTGTAACACTTATTGAAGATATTGTTGTTCGAAACAGTCCTCAGCTACTTGATCTAGCTGATAGAGTTCTGAAAGAGTTAGTTCGCGACTAAACTCTTATAATTCCGCTAATCTACTTGGTAGTCGCCGCAATGAGAGGACTCGAAGTAAAGTATGAGGAGTTATCTCCAGCAGAATGGTTCCGCAGAAATAAGGAGCTCGCTGGATTAACTAACCCAACACGTGCCCTATACCAGACCATCAGGGAGTTCGTAGAGAATAGTCTAGACGCGACAGAGAGCTATGGTATTCTGCCAACTGTGAAGATAAAGATAGAATACGTAGACAAGAGCAAGGGCTGGGTATCAGTCTACGTCGAGGATAATGGCATCGGAATTCCTGATCACGAGATTCCAAACGTGTTCGGAAAAGTATTCTATAGTAGTAAGTACAGAATTAGGCAGCACAGAGGCGTTTTTGGCCTTGGTGCAAAGATGGTAATTCTCTATGCTCAGTCAACGACAAATAAGCCAATATTTGTCCGCAGCGCACCAATAGGAAGCGATAAGATTTACGAGTACGTCCTGATGATAAACACTCTGAAGAACGAGCCGATAATACTGGAGAGGAGAGAGTACCCAAACAAATACGGCTGGCATGGGACAGCCGTTAAGGTAGTAATCGAAGGCGACTGGGGCAAGGCAAAGCGCAGGATTGAGGAATACCTAAGACGAACTTACATGATTGCACCATACGCCGAGATATACTTCAAGGCTCCAGACCTGACACTGTACTTCCCAAGAGCAACAACTAAACTACCGCCACCACCAAAAGAGGGACTACCACATCCAAAGAGCGTTGATGTCGAGCTAATAAAGCACCTAATTGCGCGTGATCCTAACCTAACGCTCAAGGAGTTCCTGATAGAGTACTTTGATGGTGTTGGAAAACAGACAGCTGAAGCATTCCTCAAGTGGGCAAAACTTGACGAGAACAAGAAAGTTGGAGAGCTCACTGAGGACGAGATAACGTACCTCACGACTAAGATGAGAGAGTTTGATGGATGGAGAAGACCAAGAGCTGACTGGCTATCACCTGTGGGTGAAGAACTCCTAGTTGAGGGTATTAAGAAGGTCCTAGAACCAGAATTTGTTGCAGCAGTAACTCGAAAACCAAGTTCATACGGTGGTCATCCATTCATAGTCGAAGCTGCTATTGCGTGGGGAGGCAAGATTCCACCAAGCGAGAAGCCAATAATCTATAGATTCGCGAACAAGGTACCTCTACTATACGATGAGGGAAGCGACGTTGTTAGAAAAGTAGTTGAGGAAATTGACTGGAGCATATACAAGGTCAAGTTCCCAGCACCACTGGCCGTTATTGTACATGTATGCTCAACAAAGATACCGTACGTCAGTGCTGGAAAGGAGGCAATTGCAGACGTTGTCGAGATTGAGGAGGAGATAATGCTAGCGATAAGAGAGTGCGCTCGCAAGCTCAGGATGTACATCACGAAGAAGGAGAAGGAGGAAGAGATCTACGTTAAGTACGCGACGTTCAACATGTATGCGACAGAGGTCGCTCATGCACTAGCCTTCGTTACACGTAAGCCAGAGGAAGAGATCAGGAAAAAGCTAAGAGAACTCATTGTCAAGAAGCTCGGAGTTGATTTCGAAGCAAAGCTTCAGGAAGAGCAGACAGCAAAGACTGAACAAGCACAAGCGCAGACACAGGCCGCAAGCTCAAAACCCGAGACTGCGCAAGTTGCTGCTAAGAAGTAAGAAGCGAATATAAGTTGCTTAACAATCTGTTCTCTCGCGTAAAGGTATGGCACGAACGAGAGAAGAGGTACTGAAGATACTCGAGGATTGGGGTAGGAAGATACTCGAGCAGATTGAGAAGGGACAGGAACCTGTACTTGAGATACCGTCAAGAACGTTATCGAATACTGTATGGGACCCTGTCAGGAAGATACTGGTTCTAGGACCTGAGAAAATGCGTAGAAGGTTCCTTGACCTGAAGGAGTCGAGAAAGTTCATGCAGACAATGCTCATGCTTAAGCTTATTGTTGAGGCAATTAGGGAGGGAGTATACCCAACAATAAGAGACTTGTACTACAACGGCAAGCACACAATAGTATACAAAGATCCTCGAGGCAAAGTATTCAAGGAGAACACCTGGGACGATCAGCAAGAATCTAACTCAGTGATTGAGGACATTGAGGTTGCTACAGGACTTCTCAGAGAAGAAATGGGCATTTCAGCAGACGTCAAAGGCAAAGTCGTTGGTCCAATAATTGTACGTTCCAAAGGCTTCGAAATAGATGCAACTAAGCTAGGTGATGCAGCACTAAGCCTCCCACCCAATCCTGACGAGCTTGAGATAGTGAAAGTAGAGGCTAACTACGTGCTCGTTATTGAGAAGGACGCAATATTCCAGCGACTTAACAGAGAAGGATTTTGGAAGGACGAGAACTGCCTGCTAGTGACAGCAAAGGGCATGCCAGACAGAGCAACAAGGAGATTCATCAGAAGACTAAGTGAAGAGTTCAAATTGCCTGTCTATGTGCTCACAGACGCAGACCCATACGGATGGTACATATACAGCGTGTACAGGAGCGGCTCAATTAAACTAAGCTACGAAAGTGAGAGACTAGCAACACCTGACGCAAAGTTCGTTGGTGTGACAGCAAGCGACATAATAGAGTACAAGATCAGTGACGAGTACGTCATTGCAGCAACAGATAGAGACATAAAGCGAGCTCACGAGCTACTAAGATATCCATGGTTCCAGAGTGATGCTTGGAAGCGAGAAATTAGCCTATTCCTGAAAATGAAGAAAAAGGTCGAGATTGAGGCACTCTCAACACACGGTTTGAAGTTCCTGCACGATTATCTGAAAGATAAGATTCATAGAAAGAAGTGGATTGAATAATAAAGCTTACACACCTAACATAAGTGACATTGTAAACAAAGTCTTACGCTCAGCTAGTTCTACATTACCTAGCACATTCTTTACTTTCTCCTTAATTCTTTCTATAATCTCTATAACAATTTCAAGCCAGTTATACCTTGGCAGGTTGACCTTATCTCCAAGCATTTTCTTTCGAACATCAGAATTAAACCACCTTTCAGGATCTTCAAGTTCTCTACAAATATCCTCATTCGACGCAGTTGACCATAGCTCGTCCAGTATCTTAACTTCTTCCGGAGGTACTACTTCCCTTATCTCTCTATGATGCCACCAGGGAATTACGCCAATACATCTACACAGAGACAATCTCTTATGTTGAAGCTCGTACTCCGTAGGCGATATGACATCAACGTCTATCGCACACATAGTGATACCCTGAGGATACTCAAGTAATACTCCCTGAAATACTCTCACCCTCTTACCATGGATGATAATACACTTTGGTAAGGAGACCTTACCCACTTGAGTAAGATCACTTACCTCAACACACTCCTCCCTCTTCAATGTTCCAAGCAGTCTCAGAATATCTTCTCTTGGCTTAACTGAGACTTCGACAGTTGCCGGTATGCCTAGTCTCCTGTATTTAACATATTCTGATAGCATACGTGTTACAACATCCTTTAGTTCCACTGTCAAGATCTTCAGGATCTCGGTCATGGGGAGCCCCAGTATTCTAGCCATGTCCCATAGGCTATCCCTAACACATGGTTCAACGTTTAGCTTAACGTATTTCATAGTACATGGTGTAGAACATGGAGTGGACTATTAAGTGTGTCCTCCCTTCCTGAAATGTGATTGTGCCGAAGACTAAAATATGGAACATGTAAAATACAGGATACTCAGAACATGGCAACAATTGCGAGAGGAGCCGAAGCTGTGATATTTCTCGAGAATTTTCTCGGCTTCACTCAGGTAGTGAAGAAAATACGCGTTGAGAAAAGGTACAGGGTACCACACGTCGATAAGACAATTAGACTCCATAGAACTCTGAGCGAAGCACGTAACATGATACTAGCCTACAAGGCTGGCATTCCTGTTCCGCGAGTAGTCGATGTAGACCCGTATGGTTATACTATACGAATTGAGTACATTCCTGGAGAGACTCTTAGAGACCTCACTGCAAGAGCTATTGAAGATGGTGACTTAGGAAAGGTTCTAAGCTATTATCGAGAGGCAGGTATAATAGTTGGAAAGCTACATAAGATTGGAATAATTCATGGCGATCTTTCACTAACAAATTTCATAGTTAGAAGCGACGGAAAGCTGTTTATTATAGATTTTGGACTAAGTAATCGATACAACATTAGCAACTTCGAGCTCAAGGAGTATCTTGAAGCATGTGCACGAGACATAAATGTATTTTTAAGAAATGTTGAGGCAAACTTCTCAAATTACGCACAAGAACTCTTCAACACATTCCTGAAAGGTTACTCTGAGATTGTTGGCCAACAAGCCGCTGACCGTGTAGTGAGGGAAATTAGGAGAATTAGAAGCTTAGCAAGATACGTTGTCGAATAGCAAGACTTATTAATGCAGAGAGACCACACTGCTCGTGCCACATAGGTCGAGACACAAGAAAGGTAGGAGCAGCTCAACAAGGCCCGTAACGAAGGCACCACCACCATGGATGAGATACAGTCCAGAGGAGATTGAGCAGCTGATAGTGGAGCTTGCGAGAAGAGGTTTCACACCATCGATGATAGGAATAATTCTTAGAGACCAGTACGGAATTCCACTAGTTAAGCCAATATTGGGCAAATCAATAACGGAGGTCCTTGAAGAGCACGGTCTTGCTCCACAGATTCCAGAGGATCTGATGTTCCTGATCAGGAAGGCAATAAAGATCAGGAAGCACCTGGAGGAGCATCCAAAGGACATGTCAGCTAAGAGAGGACTACTCCTGACAGAGTCGAAGATCAGGAGACTAATAAAGTACTACAAGCGCGTAGGAAAGCTGCCACCAGACTTCGAGTATAGGCCAGAACAGTTCATGCACATGATGGCAATGTAATAATCCTTAACGTTAGCTAATGAGTAACACTAACGAAATAACGAAGATTGTACAACGAGCATTACAAGAACCCGGGCCTCTGCTAATAGTAACACTAAGAGAACCTCTCAGCTATCTCACAGGTCTCGCAATCTTACTTGAACGTGCACGTAACTCGAAGCTTACACATCTCGCATCCGTGGACACTATCCTTAGTCCAATAGTGGACGATCTAACTCAACATTACGATAATATACTCATAGTGAATGCGCTTGAGGAAGCCGATAAGAGAACACTTGAGAAATTTCATAAGAAGAATATACACAAGCTCATAATAAGAGAAATATCTGATATCAGGGAGATCGAGCACTCACTAATGTCCGATACTGCAAAACTTTTCTGCGAGTTATCAGTGTGTTTACTATACTATGAATATGATGTAAAAGAGTATTCGTTTAGATACTTGAGACAAACAGAACATCCTCCACTACCGGGTATTGCCTACCTTAGCCTTGATCTAAGTCTGAAAAATATGGTGATACCTGCCCCATTATTATTGAAAGATCTAGCTATTCCTTCGAAATCCCTGAGAGAGATTACACAGGAGGAATTCCTAAGCATACTGATAAATATTGCTAAGAAAATTTACGAGAATAAGCAAGCTCTAGCCGTACTAGATGTGTTATGCAAGAGAGATTATGTTACGCCAATGGGAACATCGGTAGTAGATTACTTGACAGTTCTCGAGACAATGTTTGGTTTGGAGGTTTACATAGCGTCGCCTTTAGATTTAGTAACTAGATCGCAAATACTTGCTTCATCACAAGCTCGTAATTTTGTTGAGAAATATGCGGATAAAATTCGCGAGTTATTAACTGAAGGAGGCGAAATTGATAATATAACAATGTTCTATAGGCTATGTATCTACAGGGTAGCTGCGAGGCAGAAATTAGAAAATTTGAACTTACGTACAAGAGATGGCATTATCTGCATGCCCTTTGCGGAAAATGTTGATTTGTCTAGTTTCAAAACGTATGATGTACAGAGAGTAAGACCTAATCTCAAGGTTGTGTGCTATGAGGCAAGGTAGGGTTCTTGTACGACTAATTGTGGATCTCGGCGACGCTAGTGTCTGTAAGTCCGTGCTAGAGGCACTGAAAGTCGATGATGTAGAGTTACCTGAGAGTGTCCAGCTTATTGAGAGAACTTGTGAGGATAGTAAGGTAGTGTACTTACTCGCTACTAGCCTTGATAAGGCAGAGAACCTGCTTAAACTCTGGTCAACGTTAGATGACCTTCTGCGATGCATGAAGGCTGCGTACCAGACTCTGCAAAAGACGCTTAGCGGTAAGTAAAGAATAGAAAAAGTTCTTAAGTACCCTGAGGCACACAACCTTTGACTCATGTCATCGGCACATAAGTCGCTGATAGGTAAGTGGGCACTAAAGAAGTGGTACATAGTACATGCGCCACCAATATTCAAGTGTGTAGAAATTGGAGAAGTTCCAGCGGATTCGCCAGAGAAGCTTCTCAACAGGACAATAGAGGTCAGCTTATTCGAGCTTACGAGAGACCTATCGCACATACCGATTAAGCTGAAGTTCCAGATATACCGCGTTGAGGGAGATCACGCATACACAAGATTCAAGCAACAGGAACTTACAAGAGACTACGTTAGGTCACTAGTCAGAAGAGGATCCTCCAAAATAGTGACAATACACGACGTCACGACACCAGACGGCGCAAAAATGAGAATACAAGTTCTGGCAGTTACAGCATATAGATGTAACACAAGCCATAAGCGTGCAATAAGAGCAATAACAAGATCAAGACTTGACGAATTTGCAAAATACCTGAAGTTCGACGACTATATACTAGCACTAGTATTTGGAGCAGTAGCTCAGGACGTGCTACTACATGCTAAGAAAATATACCCACTGAGAAAGGTCGAGATCCTGAAAGTAAAAGTTCTAGACTACCCAGAACCTCTGAAGAAGGTCGAAGTTGTAGAGAAGCCAGCAATAGCAGAAACAACGGAGGCAGAAGCAGCTCAGCAATAACATACCACTTCTATTCTAACATTTCTTCTAATGCCTTTAGAAATTTAAATAAAATCCCAATAATCATTGAAAATGCTGGTAATTGTTTAATAAATGTTTAATAAAGGCTCCAAAATTATCCTGCGCTTACTAAGTGCTTTTTGTTACAGGAACTGTGCTAGTTTTAGAATTCCTCTCCTCCAAGTACATCACGCCAGTCTATACCAAGATCTTCTCTAAACATTGATTGACCACTAATTAACTCCTCAAGCTTTCTTCTTCTCATCTCTCTTCTCCATGATTGTAATCTCCTGTATACTGTTGCATGTTGTCTTCCTAAGATAAGCATCTCGATTGCTTCACGAGCTGCTTTAGCATTTTCGTACTCTCCTATTATTGCAACTGCCTTGTCAGATATTACAATTTTAGCACCTGACAATTCTTCTATTGTTTTCCTAGCCTTACCTTCCTCTCCTATTATCCTTCCTTTTATTCTTATTAAATGATTTATCTTATTCTTATCGATATAATCTCTTAAGTCCACTACCATCAGTACGTAGTTGCTCTTCTTCAATTCTAGTGCTGTATTTATGTCAAATCCGTAGTTTATTGCTTCTATAACTTCCTTAGCTTTCATTATTTGTTCAAGTGTTGTATTTTCTTTTGGTTCGATTATTACCGCACCTGTTGGGTCTATTGATATTTTTACGTTAAGTTCTTTCTCTAGAAGATCTTTATGCTTCTCTATGTACTTAGCCTTATTCTTATCTACGTTCACCGTTATCTTACCCTTTATCAGGTACTCTCCGCCACCGCTTCCGCTTGAGGCCATAGCTTAACTAGGTGCAGAGTAACTAATAAGCTCATAGGTCATATCACGGACATCATCGTGTCGAATATCACGTAGAATATTGCTGCAATTATCGGCGAGTACACTAGAGCTAACAGAAGAGCTAAGCCAAATATGTTTACTGGAAGTGTAAGTGCAGAAGCGGTTAGTGGTACTCCTGGCATGGAAGCTATGGCTCCAATTAGCTTGCCTGGAGCCTCTAATGCCCCAAAGATAACGAAAAGCAATGCAGGTGCAAGAAAACTAAGCACAACATAACTCTGGAAAGTTAACGTTAGTGAAGTTATTATCTGTCTAAGCTTAATGAACTTATTACGTAACAGTGCCTCGAGCTTCTGAACAAGAATCTTCTCAGGCTCAAGCGTTAGTCTAACACTTTCTATTAGTGATGACATTATGTCCTTATATATTAGCGATGGAACTCTCTCTATGCTTCTCTTAATTGCGGTAATTATATCTTCACCAAGTGCACACTCCTTTAGTATCAACTCAAGCTCATGCTTAATCTCAGGATCTTGCTCAAGCTCATACACTTTCACTATTATATCAACTAGCGTGTTAGATGTTGCTAGTAGAGGAACGATGTACGATAGTGTATAGATTATTCTCTCATTAAAATGCACAGCACGCTTATGTATTATAGCAAGTGCATAAGCATATAATCCACCTAGCATTAAAAACAGTGCCATTAGAAGTACTGATGTTGTTATTGATATGTATCTAAGCAAGGATAGGTTAGTTACAAGGTATATAGTGGATACTATGATACAAGTCAGCGTAAGGAATACCGTACCGTAGACAAGATGTGGTAGTAATTTTCGATAGAGATCCTTATTTATTTTATATCCTGAGAGCTCGTAGAGTCTATCAACTACCCTATAGAGAGACTCTACTGATCTCGAGAGAGCCTCCGAGACCTGGCGTCCTATATGCTCCTTCAATACCTGAAGAGCAGCTGCTCTTCGTCCACGCGATGTCACGGCAACTACATAGATTACACTTGTTACATTTATTTACTTACGTCTATTGACACTAAGGTACAACTCCAGACTTGACCTTGTAGTACGTGTCCTCAGGATTTAGGTAGTAGTTTCTCATAACTCTAAAGACTGTCGCAGGATCTCTGAGATTATACTCCACCATTGCTTGCAGAATCTCCTTTCTTCTATTGAACTCCTCGTACAGCTGCTCTAGAGGAACTAGCCTATCTCTTGCAATTTGTTTGAACAATGCACTTTTTAGTCTTCCATTAGAGTCTAGTACTGGAACTAACTTGTCGAGTGCTGTATTGTATCTAAATACTGTAACAAATCTCGGCTTACCATCAACGAATCCTCTAAATTCCTTAATTTCTATTACTCTTCTAGCAACCTTATCATACACTTTCACTTTCTGAATATTACAGAACACGTGCGCAAGCCTTAGCAACATCTTTGGTACATTCATTGGCTTTGACAAGAACCTCATCAGAGCACCCTCTACAGAGTCTGCATGTAGCGTAGTTAGTCCAGCATGACCACTTGCAAATGCTTGAAATAGAACGTATGCCTCTTCGCCTCTAACCTCGCCAACTACAACATAGTCAGGACGAATTCTCATAGACATCTTCACTAGATCAAACTGCGAGATCTCGCGTACCTGTGCTGTAAATGATGGACGCGTCACTAGTGCAACCCACTGCTCGTGCGGTATGTTGAGCTCGCGCGTATCTTCAATAGTGACTATCCTAGCTTCAGGTCTAATTAGGTACAGCAGACAGTTCAAGAGCGTTGTCTTTCCAGAGCCAGTGGGGCCAATTATTATTATATTGTACTTGTAGTCTATCACTAGCCATAGGTACGCTGCAGCTTCTGGACTTAGCGTTCCTATCTTTATTAAGTCAACTATAGTGAAGGGCTCTGCTTTGAATTTTCTAATGTTTATACAGTGACCCAGCGGTGCAATATCGTTGAGCGCAATCTCAACTCTAGCAAAGTTTCCTATTAGACCTTCTAAAATTGGATTAGCAGAACTCACATTTTTTCCGATGAGCTGCGCAAGCTTGACAATGTACTGATATATCTCCTCTTTCGTTTCAAATACTATATTAGTTCTCAAGTGCTCGTAGTACGTGTGCCAGATGTAGACTGGTCTCTGTGGTCCATTTACGTTAATATCTTCTATATGAGGATCTCTCAATAATGGATCAAGCTTTCCAAAGCCAAGTACATCGCGCATCACATAGTACATGTACTTTTTCAGTACAGTATCAGGAACATTTAGTTTCAATTCCTTCGCAATGCTTCTAACATACTTATCGAGTAATTCGTGAGGAATCACAGGACGAGGTTTTAATACGACATCTATCAATTTCTTATCACGAAGAAGCTTCTCTCTGAGTCTTGTCATTAGAAGGTTCAAATTCTTCTTATCCTCCTCTGTTAGCGGAGGCTCTATGACATTGTATACGAGCATTCCTGTTGATTCGTCTTTGTAAATTACCGCGTAGACGTAGCCGGGCACGATGGGGTACACATCCTTAAGAAGCATCTCAGGGCCTGGCAGTGGGACAGTAAGTTCCTCCTTTGCAGTCGTTGCGAGTGTCATCTACGTTAGCTTAGTATAATTCAGCTGAAAATCTTTTTCTTCACTACTTTATATTGTGATACTGGTGTGTCTGTGAAAAAACGAGTAGCCGAGAGTATTATCAAGCTCTTTATAAAATTGAGAGAATTGATAGAGCGATTAATGAATTATTTAGAAGACAAGTTTGGATATAGAGTTCCTAGAAAAGAAACACCTGAACTACACATTCCACGCTACAGAGAGATCACATTGGAGAAGGTTCTTCTGCTTCTTCCAGCAGTCGCATTTCTGATAATAGTAGTTCTATTCGTCACTAACGTTCTCGCGGCTGCTTCACATATTGTGCCCATAGTGTGGGCAGTGATATTCGGCTTGAAGATACCGATACCATACTCAATACTTGAGCCACGCTTTGTTGCAACAGTTGTGCTATTACTAACAATATCGTTTGTTCCAGTAGCAGTATACTCATACACTAATTACAGACTCTCGACAAAGGTTGAGGAGCAGCTACCTGTAGTTACGAGAATAGTTGCTGACACCTTGAGAACAGGAGAAACTGTTGAGAGAGCTGTCGAGCTGATTGCGAGAAGTGGACTTTCTCCAATAAATACCGTGTTTGCACGTGCACTACTTCTAAGCAGGTACGGTCACATGACCATAGTTGATAGCATAAGAGAGGTCGGCCGTAGCATGCGACTGCCAAGTCTCCTCAGGTTTGCTGATCTTCTAGATGTTGCTTTTCGATATGGTGCAAGATCCGAGGAGATGCTCGATATAGCATCTCGCACAATGGAGGCTCTGCAGTCTTACAAGAGGGAACGTGTGATTCATCTACGTCCATACATCGCCCTGATATACACAATAGTGTTCGTGTACGTGTTCATGTGTGCAGTAATAGCATCAATACTTGTGTCACTCCCTGTATCACACATAACACTACCAACAGTGCCAGTTCCTCAGCGAGCTACAATATCGTTATCGGAAATTAAGACCTTGATGATGAACAGCATATTGGCACTAATGCAGTACATACTTGTTGTACAACTTCTAGCATCATCCTTCATAATAGGTAGAGTTGTATACGAGAACCCACTCTGCGGACTAATACACTTCATAGTACTAGCACCAACAAGTCTAGCACTAACATACGGTCTCGCAGCAGTCCTTGTCCCACTAATGAAGATCGCCGTAGCTACAAGTCCTACAGCAACCGCTACTTCTGTACTTCACTAGCAAGAAGACTCTTAACTAGAGACTCAAGCTTCTCTCTAAGCTCCTGTATGTTAGAGAATTTTATTAATTTGACAGCACCTTTAAACGACAACGAGTCACAAGACATTCCAAGAGCCTTCAGAGAATCCTCATGGCATAGCACTACTATATCAAACGACTCTGGAAGGTCTAGAACTAGGCTAGATAATTTTGTTATATCTTTCTCATTAAATACAGGAAACACACATATGTTTCTACTATCTAGCTTAACCATGTACGGTATACTATGTCTAAGACCTGACAATCCTCTAATCTCGAAATTAACTTCATATTCGAGATCAAATTTCTTAGCAAGCTCAACCAGGAGCTTCTGTATGTCCTCGAAAATGAACATTGTTACAGTCTCCTGAAGCATAGTTCTGTTTATTGCATATGTTGGCACTCTCTTGACTTTTATAGACTTTATATCAAATACTTGACTACAGCTCAAGCACCTGAACTTTAGTAAAGGCATGTCAAACCTTGCACCACAGTTATGGCAGACAAATATTCTGCCATATATTCTTAGTTCGCTAATTTCTTCAATAACCTCACCACAGCCTGGACAAACAAATTTTCCACTCTTTTTGAAGTCTCTTGATAGCCCAATATAGCCACATTTCACATGTGCAACAAGTTCTGTGAGTTCGACATCGTTAGAGCCACATCTGGGACAGGTTGGCATTACAGCTACAGTGTAGCTCTCGCAGTTGGGGCAAGCTACGATGCTTATGAAACCTGACTGGACAAGTATACCTCGCTGTACGAGCTTCTCAATGCTCTCCTCTGTTAGCTGTATGCCTCCTACGTAGTACCTAATGCCGTCTTTTCCTATGACTGTGGACAGCTTGTCTATGTTAGCTTCCTTTCTTATCCTGTCCAGTATCTGCGATAGGCTGGCAGTACCATCAGGTAGCTGCCTCTCCTCGCTCGTCATCTGCTTCTCCTCGTGCACCTTTTATTGAGACTCGCTTATTGCCTCTTCGAGTCTGTTGAAGTCGAGTATGCGGACTTCGACTCCTTTCAATACTCTCTCTAGATAATGTGCCTGCTTTACAGAGTTTGTTAATACAACATCAAAATTATTCTCTACATAATTAACTAAGTAAGACACGAAGAGACACGTATCTGCGAGTATATCAACGTTACCTCGAGACAAGGTTCCAAGTCTTGACTTCACGAAACGTGATGTAAATACTAGACATTTCGCACCTAGGCCAGATAGAGCTTCTACACAGCGTACTGTAGCCTCGTACGACAGATGTGGACAGCCAACCACTATTAGTGATCTTCTCTTCGCGAGCTCGACTTTATCACTTGAGATAACTTCCCTGTACTCTTTAGAGATGTCGGTGGGGTCTATCGTTACCTTATCTTCAAAATCTGCAATATTCTTGTAATAGTCTGAGCGCGGTGTTATGCCTTCTAAGACTACAAATACATTATTAGAGAAAGTCACGTAAGCTGCCAGGAACGATTTCACACATTCTTTACTGTGAAAAATCTCTGATGCATTTTCAATATAAGGAACAGCTTCGCCAAAAGTCTCAGCTAGATACTTGCCTAATATGCCAGCTCTAACGTAGGTTAGTCTTCCTGTTCGTAGCTTTACAAGTACGCGCGGTATCCTATTCTCTAGCAACATCTTGCCTATTCTCGGTGCGCGACCACATAACGCGCACAGTAGTGCAAGAGGGCCAGGGAACTTCTCGCAGTATGCGTCGTGAACTGATGCTATGTATGCGGCGGCGCTAGATTCTGCCCAAGCATAGTACCTCCTAGGTCTAACACGTACAAACTCGTAGGGTGTACACGTGAGCACTGTCGATACGCCAAGGCTCCTCAAGGTACGTACGATTTCCTGCTGTGGATCTTGTGCAGAGAGTACGTCAAGATCTAGTGCACCAGGGTTACAGGTTGTGAAGACGCGAACATGTGAGCGATGTCTCTCCAAGTCCTTGATGTACTCTAGACCTGCCTCGCCAATGTTCACGTACGATATTCCTGAAATATGTGCACTCTCTATGTCAACAACCTCATCTGTGCCAAGTGCTTTAGCGATCTTGAGAAGCTTATCTTCGAGACTCATCTATCAGCGACAGAGCACGCTTACATTATGATTTATAAACGATGACTATACTTACACGACTGTTGGTGTCTAAATTGCCTAAAGTATCGAAGGTTAGAAGAGTAGTGCTTGACGTGGACATACCATCTAGGATATCTATAGTGGATCTCGCTAACGAGATCCTGAAGGTGCCCGGAGTGAAAGCCGTCAACATAACAGTCGAGGAGACTGACGTTGATGTGCTGGGACTAGTCGTCATTGTTGAAGGAGATAACATAGACTTCGAAGAGCTGAAGAAGGTCATAGAGAACCATGGCGCAGCAATCCACGGAGTAGATCAGATAGCAGTCGGCGACTACATAATAGAGTATCCTGTGAGACCAACAAGGCGATAATGTACAAGTTATATAAGCAACAGAAGACTAGGTCAGAGTGCG
>Ga0256834_1000970_pt1 | contig 20108 bp, 26 predicted proteins | sample 4281140metaG_FD_190536 | JGI IMG/M metagenome (GOLD analysis project Ga0256834, IMG submission 190536) | Hydrothermal vent microbial communities from East Pacific Rise, Pacific Ocean - 4281-140 | ecosystem: Environmental > Aquatic > Marine > Hydrothermal vents | place: Pacific Ocean: East...
GAAGATTCTGCCTGGAAGAAGGCAGAGCGGCGATAATCTTTTTTATATCGTTTATAAATCCCATATCGAGCATTCTGTCCGCTTCATCGAGTACGAGCATCTCGACTCTGCTCAAGTCGACGTTTTTCTGACTCATATGATCGAGAAGACGGCCCGGCGTAGCCACCAGAATATCGACGCCGTTGCGAAGCGCACGAATCTGGGGTCCTATACTCACACCGCCGTAGACTTCGGCGCTTTTGAGCTTCAGATACTTTCCGTATGTACGAACACTCTCGTGTACCTGTGCCGCCAATTCGCGGGTCGGTGTGAGTACGAGTGCACGGACGTGCCGTCGGCCGCCGCCTTCCGTTCCGCCGAGTTTTTCGAGCATAGGGAGGGTAAAGGCCGCCGTCTTGCCGGTACCGGTTTGTGCCGCGGCGAGAAGATCGCTGTTTTGCAAGACGGCCGGGATCGCCTGCGCCTGTATCGGTGTCGGCTCGGTATAGCCCTCATCTTTGATGGCACGCTGGATCCTGGGGTTGAGGTTCAATGTCTCAAATGACATATAGTATTCTTTCTGTCTGCACCCGCACACTCTATCGGTTTGCAATAAGCTTGTCCGGCCACGGGTCTGACGATGGTTTGATTTTTTGGTGAGTAGACTAAAAGCGGAAAATTTGCAGATTCGAAATTTAGATTACTCGCTCCTGACGGAGCACTGAACAAGAGACCGTATCTTGTTGAACAGTCGCATTGTAGCCAAAAGCGGCCATTATGTAAAGGTGATGAACAAATCGACAAAATATGCCATAATAGAGACATGAAAAGCATTCTCATAGATCATGCCCGCCGCGTCCCGTCCAAAATCGTATGCGTCGGACGCAACTATGTAGAACATATCAAGGAGCTCGGCAACGAAAAACCGGAGAGGATGGTGCTTTTTTGCAAGCCGAACAGTGCGATAGATGAAACTTTTCGATACTTTTCGCCGCATACACGTTTCGAGGGTGAAATCTCTTTGCTCATGGGTGAGGCAAACCGTATAGAAGGCGTAGGTTTCGGCTTCGACCTGACACATGCCGATATACAAAACTACCTCAAGAAAAAGGGGCTGCCGTGGGAGCGCGCCAAGGCGTTTGACGGCTCCGCCATCTTCAGCCGCTTTGTAAAAGCGCCGCAGGACCTTTCATCTCTTGGCTTTACGCTGCTTCTTAACGAAACCGTGGTCCAGCAGGCCGATGTCGCCTTGATGATCTACAAGCCAAGAGAGATCATCGATGAGATTGCATCGTTCATGAGTCTCGAAAAGGGTGATATCGTAATGACAGGTACTCCAAAAGGAGTCGGCACCTACGAAAGAGGGGATCGGTTCGAAGCGATACTCTATGACGGCAAAAAGCCGCTATTGAAACAGAAATGGAGCGTACAATGATAGAAAAGAGAGACCTCCCCGCAGTAAGCCTCGATTCGATGAACATGATGCACTACGAAGAGGCGGATCTGATCAATTCAGTGCTGCATAAGATCGAAAATGGTGAAGAGTGTGCCGTTACAAAGGCTTTACAGACACTACTGGAGCATATGCAAAAACATTTCGGCTTCGAAGAGGAGATGCTCAAAAACAGAGGATTCGCAATGTTCGATATTCACCGAAACGACCACACGAGAATCATGGGAGAGACACGTATGGCCTATATGAACTGGCGCAACTTCAAAGATCGCGACGCACTAAAAGAGTTTATAGAAGAGGAGTTCATACAGTGGCTAAACCTTCACATACAGGCGATGGACAGTGTAGCGGCCGATTTTTTGAAGCGGCTGGAGGATTCGTAAAAAGTCGATCGTCCCAAAACAACATCACCAAACCGCTCTCCTGATTGCTACACAATCCCTCAACCTCGACGAATCGTTCAGAACATACCGGTACAGATTCGTATCACCCCCGGCAACGCCGAAGGGAACGGGAAAGCTTTTATTTGTTACGATGGATATCGCAAACTCACTGTCGTGCTTTTATGGAGCTTTTGCATACAGAAGGATTTTAAGAGAAAATAGCGTTTTGAAAAGCTATAGTAATACAAAAAAAGAAACAATAAGGCAGACGGATGACGATACTTTTCGCTCCGAGCGAGGGAAAAAGAGAGGGTGGAACGCTCGAGCCCATAGACAAAAGCGCATTTCTCTTTCCAGAGCTTTACGAAAAGCGCGCCGAGGCGGCGGCGATCTACCGCGATTTTGTGCAGAACGCTTCCAAAGAGAAGCTTCAAAAGCTCTTTGGGATAAAAGAGCCCAAACTCCTCGAGCGCTACAAGGGCGACATATTCGCCAAAAAAACGATGAAGGCCGTGGAGCGTTACGATGGAGTCGCGTACGACCATCTCGGCTACGACTCCCTGCCCGAAGCGGCCCAAAACTATATAGATGAACATCTGATCATATTCTCCAATCTCTTCGGTCCACTCAAAGGGGGCGACAGACTGCCGGACTACAAGCTGAAGCAGGGAGAGAGGATAGGAGAATTCGCACCGGAGAAGTTCTACAAAAAAGAGTTTTCGGAAAAACTGACTTCCTATCTCACGGAGAACGGACCGGTTATCGACTTGCGTGCAGGATTTTACGAAAAGTTCTATACCGTTGAGATTCCGCACATTACCATGAAGTTTCTAAAAAACGGCAAGAGTGTCAGCCACTGGGCCAAAGCGTACAGGGGAAGGGTCTTGAAAGAGATGGCAAAGCGTGCTATTATGGATGAAGAGAGTCTGCTTGCATTGGATATTGAAAATCTCGCCGTAAAAGAGATCAGGCAGACAAAAAAGAGAAAAGAGATCATCTACGAGATAACAGAGTGAATATTCAAGAAAACAGTGAACACTCCATCGACTTCTGCATGCTCGATTACCAGTGCAGTTATCTGGAGGATAAAAAGACACGTATGTACTACCGCTATATGCGAAACGCGAGCAAAACGCTCGTTTCCAGACTGGTCAGCAGGGGATGGCGCCGTTTTGGATGCTACTTTTTCCATCCCATCTGTGCCGACTGCAACGGATGCAAGAACCTTCGTATCGACGCAAAGGCTTTTACCTTTTCCAAATCCCAAAGACGGGTCATGAAAAAAAACCGCAACACTCTGATTCATATCCGAAAGCCGGGAATGACCCAGGAGCACCTCGATCTGTACAACCGATATCACAAGCACAAAAGCGAAACCTCGGGCTGGAACTTTACTCCCGTAACACCGCAGCTATATTATGAAAACTTTGTAGACGGAGCGCACGAGTTCGGCAAAGAAGTACTCTACTTCAAGGATGACAAGCTCATAGGTGTAGATCTCATCGATATGACTGACGACGGTATCTCCTCCATCTATTTCTACTACGATCCGGACTATGCCGCACTATCGCTCGGCACCTACTCGCTTTTGATGCAGATAGAGTTTGCCAAACGACTCGATCTTCGCTGGATCTACCTCGGCTACTGGGTCGACGGCTGCCGCTCATTTGCCTACAAGATGAACTACCGTCCCCTCCAGATGCTCGACGGATTTCCGCCGCTGGAGGTCGAGCCGGAGTGGAAACCGATCGCATAGCTACACTCTCTACCGGATCGGATAAATCCGCTGCTCGGGTATAAGCTTCTCCCGCTTTAAACTATCAAACTACCAGATACTCTTTATTGAAAATTTTGAACGATTAGCTAAAATCCGCCCGGTTTTTACACGACAAAATATAAAAAAAGGAGAAGATGATGAGAAAGTCATTTCTTGCCTTATCGATATCCATGCTCACAACAACGGCATTCGCCGAAGATACAGTCTACTATGCCGATACCACCTACGGACCGTCCGACAATATCGTACACTACGACGATAGAAGAGACCAGGAGCAAAACAGTCTCGATCAGACTAATATACCAAACGACGAAATCTATCCGAAAACGGAGGACAGATAGAACTTTAAAGGAGGCTTATGCCTCCGCCGGCCTCAAAGTTTCGAAATCTCATTCCGGATAAGAGAGAAGATCGTCTCATACTCGCTTTCCGGTATCTTGCCGCTGCGCACATAGCGGACTATCCCGTCAGAATCTATAACGATGATGTTGGCATCATCATCTGATACTCCCCAAACTTCAACACCCTTTTTCGCCTTGTCTTTGACGTAGATGGCGTTCGGGAATTTTTTCTGCTTCGACTTGAGTGCCGCCTCGATCGCGAAATTCGGCATCCATGTAGCCTGCATGTTGATAATGGCGACGGATCGGTAGTGATTGCGGTCGAACTTCTCCTCCTTGAGCCTCTCTACAAACTCTTCGTTCAGATCCTTTTTATCGGGATCGACATAGAAGATTACAGTCACTTTCCCTTTCAGATCTTCACTTTTAAAAGGGTTTCCGTCTACAAGTCCACCATCATTCTGCGAGATCTCAAGAGCAGGAAGCTTTTTGCCCGTTTCAAGAGCCGATGCGGAAATCGAGAGCAGTACCGATACTGCCGCCGCAATCAATACTCTCATTTTACCAGCGCCTCTGCACGCGAAACAACATTGTCGATAGTGAATCCGAAATGTTTGAACAGGTCGGAAGCCTTGCCGCTGGCTCCAAAACTCTCCATACAAAGAACATCGTCCGCGAAGCGGTACCACTCCTGACCGCTGGCAGCTTCGATGGCGAGCACTTTCGTACCGGGTTCTATGATCCTATCTATATACTCCCTCTCCTGCTCGCACAGCAACTCGAAACACGGCACGGAGACGACATTGGCCATGATACCGCGCTCTTCAAGATGACAACCGCTCTGAAGCGCCAGCATCACCTCGCTACCACTTGCCAAAAGCGTTACGGTCGCATTCTCACGCTTTTTCAGAAGGTAGCCGCCGTTTGCGACGCTGCCGAAGGCGACATCCTCCTTCAAAACTTTCAGCTTCTGTCGACTACAGACGAATGCCGAAGGCTTATTCATGGATAGAGCCAGCTTCCAGCAGGCGACATTTTCACTCGCATCGGCAGGACGGAAGGTATAAAAGTCCGGTAGTGCCCTGAACTGGCTTAGATGCTCTATCGGCTGATGAGTCGGACCGTCCTCACCCACACCGATACTATCGTGAGTCCAGACAAAAAAGTGCTGCAAACCGCTTAACGCCGCGATTCGCACTGCCGGTTTCATATAGTCACTGAATACGAAGAAGGTGGCCGAAAAAGGAAGCAGCGGTCCGTATGCCGCGATACCGTTTCCTACGGCCGCCATAGCATGCTCTCTGATTCCGTAGTGCAGATTCTTTCCGAGAGGAAAGTCGCCCATTCCCTTGAGCTCGGTCTTGTTGGAAGGAGCAAGGTCGGCACTGCCGCCGAAGAAGCCGGGAACGGCTTTGGCGATCGCGTTGAGAATCTTTCCATTTGAATCCCTGGTGGCCACTTCGCTTCCAGGCTCAAAAGTCGGCCATTCGATCTTGGTGAAGTCGGGATTGAGCAGTCGATCCAGCGCTTCGTTCTGCTCTATATATGGAGCCTGTTTGAGCAGGTGGTTCCACTCTTTTTCAGCCAGCTCTCCCTTCTCTACGGCACAGCGGAATCTGATCAGAACATCATCCGGTATATGGAACTTTTTATCAGGATCAAATCCGGCTACCTCTTTGGCACGGCGAATCAGATCCTCTCCCAGAGGAGCGCCGTGACTGTTATGGTCGCCCGCCATCTCGAGCGCTCCTTTGGCGATAATGGTATGGGCGATTATCAGTACCGGCCTGTCGCTCTCTTTTGCAAGCCTTATGGCTTCGTCTATCTGCTCGTAGTTGTGTCCGTCGGTCTCTATCACTCTCCAGCCCTGCGCCTCGAAGCGAAGCTTAACCTCTTCATCCCACGCCAAGGATGTATCACCCTCTATCGTAATGCGGTTCGAATCGTAGATCATGATGAGATTGTCAAGCTGAAGTTTTCCGGCGATTGCGCACGCTTCGTAGCTGATCCCCTCCATCAAGTCTCCGTCTCCGCAGAGACAGTAGACGTTGTGATCTATGATCTTTGCAGTCTCCGAGTTGACAAGATTAGCGCAATATTTGCCGGCCAGTGCGAATCCGACCGCATTGGCCACTCCCTGCCCCAGAGGTCCGGTAGTGATCTCTACTCCGGGAGTGTGGCCATACTCAGGGTGCCCCGGAGTCTTGCTACCGAGCTGACGGAAGTTTTTGATCTCCTCCATACTCAAGTCATATCCCCAAAGATGCAGAAGAGAATAGATAAGCCCGGTAGCATGTCCGCCGCTGAAGACAAGCCTGTCTCTGTTTAACCATTTGGGGTTTTTCGGATTGTGTTTGAGATGTTCGCTAAGCACCACCGCGATATCGGCGAGCCCCATAGGCGCTCCCGGGTGGCCGCTGTTGGCCTGCTGTATCATATCTGCGGCAAGAAAACGTATCGTATCCGCCATCTTCTTCATCATCTGGTTGCTATCCATAAAAAAGTTCCTTTTTCATTGAGTGGAAAGTAAGGGGTAAAGAGCAAGAAGCGATTTACCCGTCCTGCTCTTTACCCCTTGCTCTTCACGCTTTTTTGTGTCTGTTGAGATATCTTTTCAGAATCGGTTCAAGTTTCATGCGAAGAGGCTCGTCGAACTCTTCCATCTGTATCTCTATTTTTTTGGCCAATCTGTCGGCACGCTCTATCGAACCATCTATACCGAAATGGTTGATATAACTGTTTTTATCTTCGTCGTTACCGGTGGTCTTGCCGGCATCCGCACTGCTGCTGGTAGCATCTATGATATCGTCTTGAATCTGAAAAAGAAGCCCCAGGTCGAGCCCGAAATCATAGAGCCGCTTAAGCCTTCGCTCATCCAGACCCGCTATGATACCGCCCATCTTCAAACTGGCGGCAATGAGCCTGCCAGTTTTATATTCGTGCAGAAAATCCACCTGCTCGCTGCTCAGCTTCCTGCCTTCAAAATGGCAGTCTATCGCCTGTCCCAAAACCATACCGCCCACTCCCCCGTTATAGGAGAGCTCCTTTGTCAGAGCGACCTTGACATCGCTATGCAACGGAGCATCCGCAATGAGATAGAAGGCGTGAGTATTGAGCGCATCCCCTACAAGCACTGCTGTAACCTCATCGTAACGTTTGTGTAGAGTCGGCTCGCCCCTTCTTAGATCGGCATCGTCCATAACGGGCAGGTCGTCGTGAACGAGAGAGTAGGTATGCAGCATCTCTATAGCCAGAGCGACCGGATAGGCGCTCTCTTTCAAAAGAGGCTTGTAGGCATCCACGACGGCAAGCAGAAGCTGCGGCCTGAAACGCTTCCCTCCGGCAAGCAGCATAGCCCCGAGCGCTTCGTCAAAAGTGGGGTGAAAGCTTGGTGCTTTTGGAATATGCGCCTTCAGATAGGCTTCGAAATTCTGCATGGATACCCTCTATGGATTTTGCGAATTATAGCGAAGTTGGAAGCAAAAAAAACTGAAATCCGTCACGCTCCCAGAGCATATTTCCGGGTGTGGATTTCTGTATGACATAGCCGCTCAGCAAGGCTCTGACATCTGTTTCGCTTTCGACCGCTTTTCCGTCTATCATGAGAAGTTTATCGCCTAATCTAAGGCCTTTCATATAGGAGATCGAAGCGGAATCCAGATGTATGATCCTAAGCGACGACGAAAACTCCATCCCAAAGCGCTCCAAAAAAGTATCCGATATCTTTCCGCCGCCAAACCTCTCGAAACAGCTTGCGTTTATTTCGTGAACGGCGCCACCCCTTTCGACGACTAAACGAAACTTATCGTGCGGCTTGCACTCATCGATGGTTTCAAGCAGATACCGCAGATCCGGACGGCTCTTTCGCCCGGCTTTGATCACCCTGTCTCCAGGCTTCAGATCGCACCCGCTGAAAGGATCCACCGCCTCTACCGTCACCGCACCGTTTTCCGTCTTGAAACGCGCGCCTATATCACCGTGAAGAGTTTTACCGCCAAGGATCCTTTTTATCGATGAGGCATCAAACCATATGCCCCCTTTGCCGAATATTCCCGCAAGTTTGCAACATCCGCTAAAGATTGCGCCGCCGTGTTCCGTATCTACCGCCACCTTTCCCGGAAATACGGAGACGGGATATGAGCGTATCGCCTTATCGGCTCGCTTTTTGTCCGGACACAAATACAATGGAGGCTTCGCATCGCTCATATATAACGGTCTGGAGGCATTCTCTTCAAATATACACAGTCCGGTAAAGCGGTCGTGAGATACTATTTTCTTTCCATCCGGGCAACCGATGGAAACGAACCTGTTCTTGGCTACGGCATATGCCGGTATAGAGTCCACTACTCTGAAGCTGTCCGGAAAAAATCTGAAGCAGCCGCCGTTTTCGGCAAAAAGGGGATAAGAGAGAAAAAAGAGGGGTGCAAGAAGATGCAATAAACGCATCAGCTCGGGCTACCGCCCCCTCCGGCAAAGGGATTTACACCGCCCATCATACTGAGCGCGGCGCTCTTTTTATTGTCTTCGACCATTTTATATACATCGTTAAGGGCCGAAATGAGCAGAATCTGAAGAGCCTCTTTATCTTCGAGAAGGGAGTCGTCTATCTCTATGTCTATGATCTCGCCTTTTCCGTTGGCCGTCACCTTTACCAGGCCGCCTCCGCTCTTTGCGGTCAGCTCTATGGACTCGCTCCTCTCCTCAAGCTCTTTTGCCCGTTTTTGCACCTCTTCGAGCATTTTGCCCAGATCGCCCATATTGAGCCCTTCGAACACTATATCTCCTCGCAGACTTCGGCTATCGTATTGCTCTGCTCGTTCATAAGCACTACCGTAGGTTTGTAACTCTCAAGCTCTTTTTCGTCATATGAGGCATAGGCAACGATGATGATCTTGTCTCCCTGGTGCGCCTTTCTCGCAGCCGCACCGTTGAGACATATATCGCCCTTGCCGCGCTCGCCTTTGATGATATAGGTACTAAAACGTTCGCCGTTGTTGATATTGAGTATCTCCACCTTCTGCCCGACACGCATTTTGGCCGCATCGAGAAGATCCTCGTCTATGGTGATGGAGCCTACATAGTTCAGATTGGCATCCGTCACCGTCGCACGGTGAATTTTCGAGTAGAGCATTTCTATACGCATTTAGACGGCTCCGGTCATCTTCATCATCTGTTCCGGCGCTATGGGCTCATCCCACGCTTCCGGTTCGATTACGAACTCTTCGACCACTTTCCCGCCTATGATATGCTCGTCGATAATGCGGTCGATCTTCTCTTTTGTCAGCCCGACATACATGACATGGCCGGGCTCTACAAGCATTACCGGGCCGTAGTTGCAGCGGTTGAGGCAGCCTGTTCTTACAGGCTGAACGGTACCTATGATACCTTTTTCCATAAGGCGCTGTGCAAGATGCTGGAACAGATCGCGATTTTCATTCGTCACACAGCTTGGTTTAGGCATACCGGGAGGTGAGGACTGCTCACACTTGAAGATATAAAATGCCGGTTGTGGAATTCCCATTTTCCCAATCCTTTTCATATAAGATAAAAATTGTCCAAATTATAGTATTTGAGTCTTAACCTGAAATTACACTATAATTTTACCAGAATTTATAAAAAAACGGGACTCCCGTATGGATTTAGAGCCGCTTCTTTACTACACTTTTCTGGTCGGCGGAGAAATATTGGCTATCAGTGCACTTTTGCACATGATAGCGACACGCCGGTCTCCAAGCAGTATGATAGCCTGGATGCTTGCCATATTTGTCTTTCCCTATATCGCCGTCCCTTTCTATTTTCTTTTCGGCCACAGGAAACTGATCAAGCGATACCAGAAGTTCACTTTCTCGCTCAAGCCGATAGAGACCCGTACCGAAGCCAAAACACATCCCGTAGAGAAACTTCTGGTCAACGACGGAATACCCCCGGCTACAGAAAACAACCGACTCGAAATCATAAGCTCGCCGTCGCACCTTTACGACACTCTATCGAACTCCATAAAATATGCAGAACACTCCATAGATATATGCGTATACCAGCTCGAATACGACAAAACTACCGAGAAGCTAATCGACGCACTCGGAAAGAGGGCTTCCGAAGGTGTCAGAGTGCGACTGCTTCTTGACTCTATAGGATCCGTGAAACTATACCTTCTGAGATCGCCTTTGAAAGAGCTTGAACGGTGCGGTGCGGAGGTAAGGTTTTTCATGCCCTTTTTAAGCCTTCCATTTCGAAACTTCATCAACCTTAGAAACCACAGAAAGATCTACCTTTTTGACGACACCAAAGTACTGACCGGCGGAATGAATCTCTCCGAAGCCTACCTATCGAGAACTCCAGAAAAGGTCGTATATGAAGACTTTCTATGCTCCATAGAGGGCGAAGCGTCTCACTTTTACGCTCAGATATTCGCAATGGACTGGGCATTTGCCGCCAATAGCGAGCCCCAACTCGCCCCGCCTCCGAAAGGCGACTTCGGATCCGCTTCGATTCAGGTGATACCGTCAGGTCCAGATACTCCCACGGAGGCTTTGGTAGAGGCGCTTTTAAGCCTCATCTACACCGCCTCTTCCCATATACGCATAGCGACTCCCTATTTCGTTCCGAATGAAGAGTTCATGCAAGCACTCGTCATAGCACTTCATCGAGATGTCAAAGTCACTGTAATAGTTCCGGAACATTCCGACCATAAAATATCCGATATCGGTCGCGGCAGCTACCTTAGAGAGCTTCATTCAAAGGGTGGAGATATCCTTTTGCACAGAGGTAAGGTGCTGCATGCCAAAGCTATTCTGTTTGACGACAGCTGTGCAAGCATTGGCTCCGTAAACTTCGACAACAGAAGCCTATATTACAACTTCGAGGCGGTCAGTTTTTTATACTCGAATCATGAAATAGCCAATGTACGCAGGTGGATCGACTCCATCGCTTCGAACTCCGTTCCCTACACACCCGCCGAAAACATAATAGTCTCCCATACCGAAAACTTCATGCGTATTCTCTCTCCGCTGGTATAATGATGTCATGACAACCAAAGAGAGCTCTACATTCGCTATCTTATGCTGGAATATACAAAAGCGGTCGCTGACACGTGAATTTCAACGGGAGTTCGACCATCTGCTCAAACTCTATCCTGCGACTTTCATCGCACTTCAGGAGGTGAAAGTCGCCGAAGGAAAACTACCGATACACTTTCAGAATTTTCACCACGCTCTCAACTGCAACTTCAGATACAAAAGCTACTGCTACGGAGTCATGACTCTTTCCACTCTCGGGTTTATCTCGCATACAAACTTCACAACAAGAGTCAAAGAGGCTGGAGTCGCTACGAAAAAGAGTGCGCTGTTAAGCAGACATCGTCTTCATAACGGTCAAACGCTCGCACTCTTGAACCTGCACGCCATAAACTTCGTTCCTCACCTTTTTTTCGAAAAAGAGCTAAAGAGAATAACAGGGCTCATAGAGTCTTTAGAGGATCGAAATCTTATAGTCGCAGGCGACTTCAACACATGGAGCAAAAAGAGACAAAAGGCCCTGGAGAGGAGTATGAAGCTATACAATCTCGAGCGTGTCTTCCCAAACAATGAAACGGCTTTGAAATCTGTTCTGGGAAGACCTCTCGATCATATCTACTACCGCGGTCACAAACTGCTATCCGCACAGGTTATCGATACGGATGTCTCGGACCACAACCCGATCTACGCCCGCTTCAGCGCAGACCGAGAATCTCCCTGACGACCTCTCGATCATCGAACGGTATTTTTGTGCCGTCTATCTCCTGCCACGTTTCATCGCCTTTGCCCAGTATCAACAACGCCTCATGCGGCTGGAGCTCTTTTAGAGCCAACTCTATCGCAGCTCTTCTGTCGACGATCTTTTCTATCTTCTCTTTCTCTTCGATTCCCTCGGCAATCTCTTCTATGATCTTTTTTGGATCTTCGCTTCTTGGATTGTCGCTGGTAATATAGATCTTTTTCGCAATGGAAGCGGCGGCACGCCCCATTGCGGGGCGCTTGCTCCTGTCTCTATCGCCTCCGGCCCCGAAAACTACTCTCAACTCCTTCTCTTTGAGCGAGTCGAGTACCTGCTTGATTCCATCTTCCGTATGTGCAAAGTCCACGATCACCAGCGGATCTTCGCTTACTCTCTCCATCCTCCCCGCTACACCGCCAAAATTTTCCGCGGCTTCGCAAATATCTCCAAGATCCTCCTCGGTCAATATATGTGCCGCCGCGATAGCCGCTGTAATATTGTAAAGGTTGAAAAAACCGTGCAAGGATGTCTCAAACGGCACAATGTTTTCAAAATGCTTTATCACGCCGCTCAAACCGCCGCCAAGAGTGTAAGCCATGATCTTGTATGTCGCAGGATTCTCTATACCGTAGCTGAGTGTGTTTTTCGGGTTGAATTTCAAAACATCTTCATCCCTGTTGATCAGCTTTTTTCCGTCATCCTGGAAAAAACTGCTCTTTACAGCTCTGTAAGACTCCAGCGAACCGTGATAGTCAAGATGGTCACTCGTAATATTGGTGTGTACTTTCAGAGCGAACTCCAAACCATCTATTCGTCCCTGCTCTATTGCGTGCGAACTGACCTCCATGACGAAAAATTCGCATCCGCGCCTTTTCGCTTCAGCCATATGGGATATCGTAGCGAGCAAAGAGGGAGTCGTGAGAGATTTATCCTCTATCCTCTCGTCATCGATAAAAAAGCCGCGTGTACCCTGAAACGCCGTTTTGTAGCCGAGGTCAAGAAGTATCGAATAAATGGCGGCCGACGTGGTAGTCTTTCCGTTGGTACCGGTTACGCCGATCGTATCGAGATCGACAAGACCAAGCTCATCGAGAAGTTCCGAAGCACTTACGATGCGTGAGCCTCTTTTACGTGCCTCTTCTTCATAGATACGGTTTTGCGCGGAGGCAAGAAACCTTATCCCTTCGCCTGCTTCCTTGCTGTTGTCGGTGACCTGGCCGATCCCATCTCCAAAATCGACAGTCACAAATCAGCCTTTGATCTTTTCTATAAGGTCCTGTATACGCTCTTCGCCGGGATATGCGATCGCAGCTCCTTCGATATATCGCATCGCCATTTCGTTGAATCCGTTTTCGACGAGCTGCTGGAGAAAATCGAGAAGATCCTCTTTTTCCGTGATAACGACCTTCGTCGAAAACATTATATCCTCGAATGCTCGCCTGAAATTGCCGCGCAGCTCGACAAGTTCCTTGAAGTCGGCGTATGTTATCCCCTCCGCACTCTCGTCTCGTGAAAAGAGAGTTCCATCGAGAAGATCGGAAATCTTTTCGAGTGCACTGTCCAAAGAGCCGATCATCTCCTCGATAATCCTCTCGGCCCCTTCGGTCCTCTCCTCTTTTAAAACCTGATAGTACTCAAACAGCGCCTGAGCCTCCTCGTCGTTTTCAAGCGCTATATCGCTCAAAATCGCGCCTATTCTCGCCTCTTCGAGATTTGGAAAATCTTTGAGTAAAATCCCGTACATTCTCAAAGCTTCGTCATAGTCGCCTCTATAAAAGAGATTCTCGGCACGATCCAGAATTTTTCTACTCTCTTTTTCTCTCATCATTACCTTATTCCATCTTGTCCCACTGGTCTTCAAGACCTACGGGTACACTTATTACTTCGATTTCGGGATGAATATCCATGCGCATTTGGCGCTCAACACCATACTTTATGGTGCTTCCGCTGCTGGCACACCCCACACAGGCTCCCTGAAGCTGGACATACACTTTTCCGTTCTTTACACCGAGCAGTTTTATATCGCCGCCGTCCAGAGCCAATGAAGGTCGTACCTTTTCGATGACGTTTTCAACCGCCGGGAATAGATCTTCATCACTGAATGGTATCATATTAATCGTCCTAAAATCGTAATCGTATAGTGATCTATAATATCAAAAAAGGGAAGATTTTACAACCGGAGCGAAATACGGTTGTATCTGTTCGGGAGAGTTGTAAATCGGGGGAGATCCCCCGATCATAGGCTAAACAAGTTCTATTATCGCCATCTCCGCGGCATCTCCGCGTCTTTGGCGTGTCTTTATGATTCGTGTGTAGCCGCCGTTTCTTTCGGCATACTTCGGAGCGATCTCTTCCACCAGTTTCTTGGTAGCCGCTTTATCCTGAAGTTTTGCAAAGACGGCTCTATGAGCGTTGAAATCACCCGCTTTTGCACGCGTAACAAGCTTCTCGAAAACACTTCTCAGAGTCTTCGCCTTGGCCAGAGTCGTCTCGATTCGTCCGTTCTGAACCAGTGCGATAGAGAGGTTTTTGAGAAGGGCGGCGCGATGAGCGGAAGTTCTGCTCAGTTTTCGATATCCATGTCTATGTCTCATCCTCTATCCTTCATTCTTGTTTTTTTCTTGCTCTATTCTTGCTCTAAGCTGCTTTTCCGCATCTTCGTCAAGTTTCGATCCGGTAGGAAAGCCCGCCTCTTCCAGCTTCTCCTTGATCTCTTCAAGAGACTTCTTACCCAGATTCTTTATCTCTTTGAGTTCGTTTTCAGTCATGAGTGCCAGCTCACCGATAAACTTGATACCTGCTCTTTCGAGAGAGTTGAAGCTTCTTGCACTCAGTCCGAGCGACTCCAGCCCCTGCATGAGCTTTTTGACTATGGGGCTTTCCGGCTTCGCTGCACTCTCTTCGGATGCCACGTCGATATCGAGAATATTGTTGAAGACGGACATTTGGCGATACATAACCTCAATAGTGTTCTTGAATGCTGTAACCGCGTCAATCTGCCCGTCGGTCTCGATGTCGAAAACGATCCTCTCGTAATTTGGATTGTCCTCTACGAGCATATTCTCTATCGTATAGTTGGCGGCTCGTACAGGCGTGAAGAATGCATCGAGACTGATATACCCTTCAGGCAGAGAGTCTCTTAGATCTTCGCTCGGAACATAGCCGATTCCCTGGTGGATCAGAAGAGAGAAGTTCAGCTCGGCATCTTCGTTCAGCGTAGCCAAAAATCCGTCCGGAGTCACCACTTCTACCTGATCGTTGCTCAAATCGGCTCCCCTGATTTCAACCGGACCGCTGAAGCTGTAGCTCACTTCAGCCTTCTTCTCGTCACCCTTGAGTTTAAAGCGAAGATTCTTGAGGTTTATGATAAATACGGCAACATCCTCAAGCATTCCGCGTACCGAATCGAACTCGTGAGATGCCCCCTCTATCTTCACACCGATCGGTGCATAGCCTATCGTGCTTCCAAGCAGGAGACGCCGTATCGGGTGAGCAAGCGAAATGGCGTAACCCGTTTCGAACGGATAGGCAGTGATACGTACTTTGTTTGCACCTGTCTGCTCGATGTTGACTTCACTCGGCATAAAAGGTGATGTTTTGATTCTTTTCATGGGCAACTCGCTTTTAACTATTATTTAGAGTAAAGCTCGACTATCAAGCGCTCTTCTACTGGGATAACTACCTCTTCACGTTCCGGAATCCTCGTAAAGATACCGAACAGTTTTGCTTCATCCACATCAACCCACGGAGCGATACCTGTCTGCTTTGTCAGCTCCATTGCGCGCTGAATTTGCGGATTGTTTTTGCTCTTTTCCCGAACCTCTATCTTCTGTCCGGGTTTGACTCGATAAGAAGGTATGTTCACTCGTTTTCCGTCGACGAGAATATGGCCGTGAGTAACGAGCTGTCGTGCAAATGCACGTGTTGTAGCAAAACCCATTCTGTAAACGACATTGTCAAGACGTCTCTCAAGAAGTGCAATGAGGTTTTCACCTGTGTTGCCTTCCATTCTGTTGGCGTCCTTGAACAGTCTTCTGAACTGCTTCTCCGCGACACCGTACATATACTTTGCTTTCTGCTTCTCTCTGAGCTGCAAGCCGTACTGACTGATTTTAGAGCGTCTTTGTCCATGCTGTCCCGGTGCATACGGGCGCTTGTCGATCGCACTCTTTCCCGCCAATCTTCTTTCGCCTTTGAGTCCGAGACTCACACCGAGTCGGCGCTCTATCTTTTCTACTGGTCCTCTGTATCGTGCCATCTCGTCCCCTTATACTCGTCTTCTTTTGGGTGGTCTGCACCCGTTGTGCGGAAGCGGTGTTATATCTTTCATGAAGATCACTCTGATGCCTTCCGTCGCACCGACACTTTTTACTGCGGTTTCACGACCGCTGCCCGGTCCTTGAACCTTGATGCCGACCTCTTTTATACCATGCTCTTTCGCTTTGGCGAGAGCATCTTCAACAGCCTGCTGTGCCGCATAAGGAGTCGACTTTTTGCTACCTTTGAAGCCGAGTGATCCCGCACTGCTCCACGAAATAACGTTACCCGCTTCATCCGTTACGGTAATGACCGTATTGTTGTATGTCGCACTGATATAGACAACACCGCGTGCGATATTCTTTTTTACTATCTTTTTTCTGGTTGCTTTTCTTTTCGCCACTGCTTACTCCTTACTTGCTCGCCGCGCCGACAGTCTTACGCTTGCCTTTGCGTGTTCTCGCATTGGTTTTCGTTTTCTGCCCGCGTACCGGAAGACCGCGTCTGTGTCGAAGGCCGCGATAGCTGCCCAGATCCATCAGCGCCTTGATATCCATAGCCACTTTTTTTCTGAGATCCCCCTCGACCATATAGTTGTTCTGGATCTCGTTACGGATGGCGGCAGCCTCCTCCTCGCTCATCTCGTGAACTCTCTTGTCATAACTGATGCCGGTAGCATCCAGTATCTTTCTCGATGTAGTGAGCCCTATTCCGTAGATGTAGGTTAGAGCATACTCCAAACGCTTCTTTTTCGGTAGATCAACACCTGCAATACGTGCCATGCTTATCCTTGTCTCTGTTTGTGTTTAGGGTTTACACAGATGACGCGAACAATGCCTTTTCTCTTAATGATCTTGCACTTGTCGCACATCTTTTTAACCGATGGTCTGACTTTCATTATTAACTCCTTAGATACGCTTCAGGGCACTGCCGCTGAAGCTGCGCTACGCCGAGCTCTGCCCAGCGGAGGGCTCATGCGCGAAGCTACGCGCGTTTTGCCCACCTTGAGTGAATCCTGCTCTATGCCGGATCGAACGAATCAGTCTGCCGAATATACTTTATGCGGCACCTGTTTTACAGTAGCAAAGGCTGCGCCTTGCTCGTTGTTAAACCGCTAAAGACGATGCAAGCTTACACCTATATCTGATGCAGGCTGCTATCTTGCCTGACACGGTCTGTTTGCGGCAAAAATTGATATAGCTCGCAGAGTCTTCCTGCCTCTTGCCTGCATCGAATTTACCAGTCCTTCGAAAATATCTGACCAAAAAACAGACAGATACAAGCAGAGCAGAAAACAACTCTTCCAAAGAGCCAAAGCACTGAACAACAAATTCAAACGAGATGAATCTGTCCCCAAATTAGGTTTGACGAGCCGCTGCCAAACCGACCCTTGCATAAACAGTGCCGATTTATGCAAAACTCCTTCACATAGATGGAAAAGGGGATGAAATTTTACATTAAGGCAACTTACAGCTTACTTATACCTGTAAGTTATTCGCCCTTTGTCCAGACTATACGGAGTCAATTCGACTTTGACCTTATCACCGGGAAGAATCCTTATGTAGTGCATTCTCATCTTTCCGGCAATATGGCACAATACAACATGTCCGTTTTCAAGCTCCACCCGAAACATCGCATTGGGTAGCGCCTCTATAACTTTTCCGTCTATCTCTATAACATCATCTTTTGCCATTTTTCCTCCTTGCTTGGCCCCTTTTTACGGCCGAGACAATATTTCGGCCCTGTTTCCAACCACCGCGACCGTATGCTCGTAGTGGCTCCCTCTAAGACGGTCTTCGGAAACAACCGACCACTTATCCTCCAGTATTCTTGGAGTACCGCTCTTTTGACATATCATGGGTTCGAGGCAGAATACCATGCCGTTTTTTATCTTGGGTCCGCTTTTTGGTGATCCATGCTCCAGGTAGTTCGGAATTTCAGGCTCTTCATGCGGCTTTCTGCCGATTCCGTGTCCGCAAAAATTTAGCAGCGGAGTAAAGCCTCTCGATTTTATGAAATTCTCAAGCTCCAGGCTGAGCTCTTTGAAACGCATTCCCGGTCTGATAATCTCTATTGCATAGCTTAGTGCATCTTTCGCACATGCAATAAGTCGCCTATCCTCTTCCCCGATCTCTCCGACCGGAATGGTGATAGCCGAATCTCCGTACCATCCGTCAACCTCGCTGCCGATATCGAGTCCGAGGATGTCACCCTCCTTGACTTCTGTATCATCGGGAATTCCGTGAATGATGACTTCGTTCAAAGAGGTACAAACGGCGGCTGGAAAGCCGTAAAGACCCTTGAAGGACGGCCTTGCCCCTTTAGAGCGCAAGAACTCTTCCCCCATCGAGTCTATCTCTTTTAGAGTCATGCCCGGCTTGACAGACTCTTTAAGGTATTCGAGCGTCTCTGCGACGATCCTGTTTGCTCGCCGCAGTTTTTCAATCTCGGCGGGCTTGCGGATCGCTATCGACATCTACAGTCCCACCGCACTGAGTGTCTCATATCTGCTCATATATATCTGGGCCTCGATTTTGCGCATTGTATCGAGCGCTACCTGCACGACGATAAGTACCGCGGTTCCGCCGAAGTAGAAGGGCACTCCCATGCTCTTTACAAGTATCCAGGGAAGCGTCGAAATCAACGCCAGATAGATGGCTCCCCAGAATGTCAGCCTGCTCGCCACTTCATTCAGGAATTCCGCAGTATGTTCACCGGGACGCACACCCGGGATAAATCCGCCCTGACGCTTCAGGTTGTCTGCAATATCCTTGGCGTTGAAAACTATCGAAGCATAGAAATATGCGAAGAATATCACGAACAAAAACATCAGGAAGTTGAAGGTATAGCTGTTCGGGTTCAAAAAGTCCGATATCCTCTGAACGACCGGATTTGTCGAGGCCTGAAGAATCGTCGACGGAAACATCAAGATAGCTGATGCGAAAATCGGCGGTATGACGCCGCTAAGGTTTACCTTGATAGGTATATAGTTCATCACTCGCTTTTTCTGATTCTGCATCATTACCTTGCGGGAGTAGCTGACGGGAATCCTTCTTTCTCCAAGCTCGACATAGATAATGAAGCCGACAGTCAAAAGGATGATGGCAAGTATGGCGAGTACGACCAGGAAATTGAGCTCTCCTGTATTGACGAGGTTTATTGTACCTCCTATCGCCGAAGGAATTGATGAAACAATACCGGCAAAAATGATCAATGAGATACCGTTTCCTACTCCTCGCTGTGTAATCTGCTCACCGATCCACATCAGAAGCATCGTTCCGGTAAGCATAGAGAACGCGGCAATCGTAACGAAGGATGTAGTATCGATCATAATTGCGCTTTCGCCGCCTTTTCCGGTAAGACTCTGAAGCCCTATGGCAACACCTACCGCCTGAACGAGCGTTATACCGATTGTCGCATAACGAATGATCTGCATATATTTCGTCATACCGTCGCGCTCTTTTTTCATTTTCCCCAGTTCAGGAAAAGTCGCGGCAAGTAGCTCCATGATAATAGATGCGGTGATATAGGGCATAATACCGAGAGAGATTATACTCAGACGTTCGACGGCGTTGCCGCTGAACATATTGAACATACCAAGAGCATTGGAGGAGTTGGAGTCAAAGAACTCTTTGATGACATCGACGTTTACACCCGGAACCGGCACATATGCCAGTATCCGGTATGCCAGCAAAAATCCCAGCGTTATCAGGATTTTATTGACCAATGATCTAGTCATTGCTATTTTCCGCTGGTAGTGATGTGCTCGTCTTTGATTTTAGCGGCGAGCTCTTTTGCACCCTTGCCGATCAATTTAACGCGCTTGTGCTTGCCTTTGATTGAGTGGACAGTCAAAAGCGTCTCCATAGTAATTTCCGCAAGCTCCTTAATCGCAGGAAACCTTTCTATGTTGATAACATAGGGTTTCTCTATACGCGAATTGAAGCCGATTTTTGGAAGCCTTCTCTGAATAGGCTGCTGGCCCCCTTCGAACCCTCTTTTTCTTTTGTATCCGGTTCTGGACTTCTGCCCCTTGTTACCGCGGGTAGCGGTCTTTCCCATTCCGCTTCCCTGTCCTCGACCCACACGCTTGGAAACTTTGGTACTGCCTTGCGCCTTGGTTAGATTGTGAAGTGACATCGCTTATCCTTTGATCCGGCTTAGTG
>Ga0256834_1000971_pt1 | contig 20106 bp, 13 predicted proteins | sample 4281140metaG_FD_190536 | JGI IMG/M metagenome (GOLD analysis project Ga0256834, IMG submission 190536) | Hydrothermal vent microbial communities from East Pacific Rise, Pacific Ocean - 4281-140 | ecosystem: Environmental > Aquatic > Marine > Hydrothermal vents | place: Pacific Ocean: East...
CCGTACAGCTCGGCTGGGAAGAACCCTTCCCCGGCGCCGAATGCGCCCTGCCCTGGCTGGACGAACAGGCCAATATGCGCAAGGAGAAGAACTTTTTTGAGACTACGGTCACCGAGTATCAGACTGGGGGGGCTTTGAGCTGGGATTGAGTTTTCGGTTTATTGGAAGGAGAAAATGACGTAGAGACAACACTTCACCTAGATTTTCAACACTTAAAATCAGATTCTGAAGAGCTATTCCCAGATTTGCCTGATATTTTAAGCTATTTCTGGATTTAACAGATTAAAACCGTTCGAGTGCGATTTAGCTATTTCTAGATTTGACGATAGACTTTAAAAGGGATGGTTTTGGACGTGTCTATGACTATAACTCCAGCACCAATGGGAGATAAAGCTCGCGAAGCAATCGATTCCTTAAGCGGATATGTATATCAAATATATCAATCAGCACTCGCTTGGATTGACCTTGAACCAGAAGAGTACCTCTTCATGGAAGTGGCAGAAGACTACGCGGTTGTCGCTACTAATGCCTTGAAGGCTGTTCAAGTTAAAGAAACGGGGCATAATGTAACAATCAATTCCGAAGATATTATCGCTTCTATTGATAGCTTTGTAGAGTTACGACTTAAAAACCCTAAACTACAAGTAAGACTTCGACATCTCACAACGTCTAAAATTGGTAAAGAGAAATCTACGGAACACCGTATTGGCAATACACCAACCTTAGAAACATGGAGGAAGCTAGCTAAAACAGGTGACCTCGCTCCTCTTAGAAGAATCCTCGACGCATCAAAACTCTCTAAACAAACAAAGGACTATATTCGCGAACTCGATGATACAAAGTTGAGGGAGGATTTTTTGAAGCGAATTCATTTTGATTGTGGAGCTCTCGACTCAACCTTTCTTGAACGCCAATTACTTTCTAGATTATCAAAACTTTTGACAAATCGTGGGGGACTCAACTCCCAGGCTAATGGTTGCTTGAATAACATAACCATGGCCCTTTTGCATACGGCGACACAAAGAGACAATCGATTTGTTGATAGACAAAAATTGGAAGAGTTGCTTGAAAGAGCTACACATATCCCTGTTAACCTCGCCCAATTCGAAGAGCAAAATCGGCTTTTAAATCAAGTATTGGCTGCAACTGTTCCACAAAACACAGATTTAGTTGCCACACAACTGGCAGTACCAAGTCCCATTGATGAAGTTCCATTTCCAGCGGCAATCGCTAGTCGAAGTATTCAGATAAACAACATTGTGTCTTCACTTACACAACACGGTGTAAGTTGGATTTTTGGGGCTGCAGGGGTCGGCAAAACCCTTGGCGCCAAAATTGCGGCAAGGCACTTAGAGGGCAATTGGGCCAGCATTAATTTGAGAGGCCTCAATGCAGAACAAGTAGAAGCAGTGCTCTCAGACGCTATCGATACCCTAGCAGAACAAAAGATTAATGGCCTTCTCATAGATGACCTCGAATGCCCATACGAACCACGCGTTGTTAACAAGCTATTGTTATTGCAAGCCATATGTGACCGTTCAGACCTACTTCTTCTCTTTACCTCTCCGAAACCGCCTAGTCCCGACTTTCTGTTCTCCGCCAATCTACCCGCATCAATCGAGCAAAAGCTTGGAGAGTTCTCAGAGCCAGACATACAAGAGATACTGACTGGTTTAGGCGTACCTAATGCAAACTGGGCAAAATACATTCACCTTGTATCAGGAGGTGGACACCCACAACTCGTTATCGCCGCCATTCAGAACATGCAGAATAACGGGTGGAACATAAATGAGTTAAAGACTCTGAATTCTTTACTAGTCGGCAACACAGCGATTGAACAGGTTCGTGCAAGAACAAGAGAGAGACTTCTAAATGAACTACCTGAAGGTGCACGAAGACTGCTTGAACGGTTATCACTTAAGTCTGGTGGATTCCGACGGAGTTTCGTTCTGGACATGTCGCAAGTTGCCCCCACAGTGCCAGATGGTGGGATAGTATTCGAACGATTAATTGGCTCTTGGGTAGACCAGCAAGAACGAGACCGGTTCGCTTTGTCCCCGCTTCTGTCAAACTTGGCAGTCAATACACTGACTGATGAACAAAAGCGAGAAATCAACTTCAATATAGCAAATTCTCTTATTAGAGGAAGATCGCTGGACCCTATTGAAGCAAATTCTGCGCTACTTGCCGCGTGGTCTGGAAAAAACAAGCAGGTTATCATCAATTTATGCATGGCTGTGCTCGGGGAAGATCAAAATGGCCTTGAGATGGTCGCACCACATCTCATGACGTTTACCCTCATGAGGACTGATATTTCTGCCTATGAGGATGATCCATATGTCAGCCAAATGTTTCGCGGTGCGCAGCTACTTTTGATCTGCCACGAAGAAACAAGCAAAGAGCGCCTCCAAGAAGTCATTGATTGCTTCGAAAGGGAAAATAACCGGGTCGAACATGGAGTTATGAGAGACACCACGGCCCTTCTTGTGTATACAAAACTGTTACTCTCGAAAACAAAATTTGGCGCAGTCCCATTTTTTTGGGATTTGGCGCGAAAACTAGATGAACTGCTTGAAAATCGGAACAAGACCTTTCCGCCAGAACTATTGGGAGAAGCAGGCATACGGGAATTTGAAGGTGTCCCAGTCGTGGGGTTTGTGTTTCTAAACCAAGCTCATCAGCTAAAACTGATTGAAGAATTACTCCCTATGTTTGAGTTTCTCAACTCATGTGGATCGGAACTTCGTCAGAAATTATTGAAACCTTATAGCAATCCGGAATTTGATTGGGATACGCTGATTGCGCCAGCGTGGCTAGGAGAGCACGAAGCAAACACCATAGACCCTCCTAATCATTCAGCCATCTTTGCTCGGCTGGAAGAATATGCCAAAGAATGGGGCCACATAAACTTGGCTGTAAGCTGCAGAAAGTACCGCGTGATTATCCTAGACGAATATGGTGGCGACAAAGACAATGCGCTCGCGTTACTTGACGAAGGCATGGAACTCTACGGCAAGACCAATTCGGTACTCGTGAGAGCAAAGGCCAAAGTGCTCTACCGAGCACAAGACCACCAAGGCAGTCTAGAGCTGTCAAAGGCGTTGATTGATGGGGACGCTCCGCTGAGCGAGACCGAGAAGGCTTTTCTTGGTCGCGACGCGGCTATAAGCGCTGAAAAGCAAGGCGATTATGAAACAGCGAGGCGCTACTATCTTTATGGCAGTAATGCTGCACAAAAATGTAATATTCCCGATATGGCTCCCATGCGGATAGGATTGATAGCGGATGCAGCTTTAGCGAGATGGAAAGCTAGCGACCGTGCAACATGCCTTCGCGATTTCGTTACCGTTCTCAGCGAACTCAAGGATATTGATCCAGAAAGCTCTATACGCGCCGCCCACTGCCATGCCTTATGCCGCCACGTATTATTGTGGCTTGAACAAGATACCACTGGCAAGAAACTGCTGCTAGCCGATGGCGAGGAAACGAAGATATATCCTGGAGTTGTAAGTAATCCTGAGCCTCATCCGGAAATTGGAAAACAGCACATCACTCCTATCGAAATAGCTTGGTATATGCTGGCGAAAGTAGAGAACTATTGTTACTTGGACGTTGGAGTAAATCAGAATTTAGCCTCCTATTTACCAAATGGGCCAATATTCGAAGGCCAGTTTTTACTAACACCTTCAAAAATGATAAAAGCCATCGCACTGCTTGACACTTCCCTTTTCATTACAGCATTGAGGGAAACCGTAGCCGAGATGGCTTACTTTAAAGAACAGAGTGATCCCGAAAACAGCTTCGACATGAAGAATGTAACATACGGCTCACTTCCGGTTCCAACATTGGAGCAGCAAGCTGATATTTCAGATCTTACAGAGCAGCTTGTGCTTTGCTTTATTTTGAATTGTGTTTTATTGGAGAGTGTTGGGGAGCTGGATCACCTACTAAACATCCTTGAAGAATACCAAGGCTTCAAAGTTAGAAAGGAATTTTTGAACTGCTTACGAGGTTGCGATACAACCACAGACTACAACATCTCCGTGGCTTCCCTGTTGGCATTGCATAAGCACTCTATTGTCGAGAACGCTACGCTAATGCCTACGGATATTTTTTTACTGGCTTTCAGGGCACTCCAAGTCGCAGATCAAACAAAGAATACCCAGGTTGTGGCGAAGTCTGCTTTCGAGTGGCTAAATACAAAATGGACCTTCATCTGGAAACACCAGCGTTTTCTACTCAAGTGCCCTGGTACCCATGAAAAACCCATTAATCAAGTTCGCATTGCAGAAGGTGACTCATGGATAGACAAGGTAATTGACCTATTGCAAGCGATACTCCCAACAATGGGATACAGAAATGAAAGTCAACTGAACCGCATGCTAAACGACTTACGGAAGGCTAAGTATTGATTTGCATGGAAAACTGACCCAGTATTTGCACTGAATTTTGACCCTCCTATGCGAGCGTGTGGGAGGGCTTTGTGGTTCTTCTCGAAGAAAGTAGCGAAAGTGCAGCAAGCTGGACTGATGTTCTCGATCAGTTTGAAGGGTTAGAGGCCAAGTGGCGCTGATGACCATTCACAAGAGCAAAGGTCTGGAGTTTCATACGATGATTTTTTATGGATTTGATAACCAGACATGGTGGAGTCTGAAGCCCGACAGAATTGAAGAACTTAACTCGTTTTTTGTCGCTTTTACAAGGGCGAAACAGCGTGCATTTTTTACGCTATGCACAGAACAGGGAAGCCCTATTAATTGGATTGAAGATCTTCTTTCATCGTCCCAAGTTAACCGAATTATCGGTTCCCACTAAGCTAAGCTGCCACAACTTAACGTCAAACGATAGAGTGATAAATCCCAAAGCCCCAACCATAATAAGCATCAAACACATGCTCATACACGTCTTCTACCTTGCGTTGAAAAAGTTCAGGAGTGTAGTTTTCCGGGAGATCCGCATCCAGCACATCTTCGATAGTGACCTTTACCGCCGCCCGTGAACGCTGAAACTTGCGCCAATCGAGTACCAGTTTGCTGTCCTTGAGGGATTTCAGTAGATCCCTGGCCGCCTTTTTCACCTGCTTTTTCTCTTTTTCGGACAGTTCAGGACCCGGCCGGGTAAGAATATCGAACACAGCCAATTCCTCTTCGGAAAGCTGCTCGGCTACCGTGCGTTGTTCCTCTTCTCCCAGGCCCCTGGCAAATTCCATCAACTGCTGGAAAAACTCGTCGACATTCAGGCTTCCGGCATTGTACTCATCGATCATCTGCTGGAATTTCTCCAGGTAATCCATGCGCGATCGATTGAGCCGGATCATCTGCTTCAGCTTGCTGTTGAGTTGGCCTTTCAGCTTTTCAGCTTCGGTGCGTTTTCTGCCTTTGGCAAACTTCTCCTGCAGGGCTTCAAAATCGATCCCGGACAGATCGACCCAATGCTCATCACCATAGCTTTCAGCGCCTTCGCGTATGACATAGCCTTCCGACTGAATGGATGCATCGAGCAGTTGTTCAACCTGCCCCATCACCCCAGATATATCCACCGGTGGCTGCAACGCCCGAATCTTCTGCGCCAACACCTTGAACAACTGACAGCGCTTTGCAAACGCCTCTGCACCGGGGTCCGGCAACACCGCCTTGTACAGACGCCAGGTGCCATCAGCCTGATTCAGAAATGATTTCCTGCTTTCCTCGTTGATCAAAATGGCTTCCACGGCATCGTCGAGCTGCCTGATCTTCTCCATGCCTTCTGCTGACTGGATGGCTTCGAGATCGATCCCCTTTTCCTTGCAGAAGGATTCCAGGCTGCCGACAGCAGCTTCAAGCTGCGCGACCAGCTCGGCCTTGTCCTTTACCGGGGTTTCACCACCCGTACCACCACCGTAGATGGCCAACGCCTTCTCAAGGTTGCGAAATACCCCCACGTAGTCCACGATCAGGCCATTCACCTTGTCGCTGAACACCCGGTTGGCCCTGGCGATGGTCTGCATCAGGGTATGGTTGCGCATGGGCTTGTCGAGATAGATGGTCGAGCAGGATGGCGCATCGAATCCCGTGAGCCACATGGCGCAGACAAACACGATGCGGAAAGGATCGTCCGGGTCCTTGAACTTTGTTTCCAGATCCTCTTTGTTCATGCGTCGGCGATGGGGCTCGATATCCAGCCCCTTGACCTTCATCTCTTCGATCTCATTCTGGCCCTGAGAAACAACCACCGCCATATCAGTTGATTTCAGAAATTCATTGCGAGCCTCCAATTCTTGTCCATGTTTCCACTCGGGAGAGTCCTCTGGATCACCGACGATCACATAACCTGGCAACTGCGACCATCCTTCCAATTCCTGCTTTGCTTCTTCCAGCTCCTGTTTCCAATATTTCTGTACCTTGTCATACATGCGAACGGCAGTGGCCTTGTCGATGCTGATCACCATCGCCTTTCCCTGGAAGCCACGGGCCAGAAAATGCTGAACGATATCTCTGGCGATGGCTTCCAGGCGATCATCCCGGGTAATAAGGTGATACTGTCGGGCAAACTCCCGCTCCAGCTTCTTTTCCTGGTCTTCATCGAGCTCCGCCGCTTCCAGCAGGGCTTCCATGTCCTCGTTCAGGTTCTCGTTGGTCAGTTGCAGCTCGGGGATACGGTTCTCGTAATAGAGCGGCACCGTGGCGCCATCTTCCACCGACTGGCGAAAGTCGTAGATGCTCACATAATCACCGAACACTTCCCGAGTCTTTTCTTCCCCCACGATGAGGGGCGTGCCGGTAAAGGCGATGAATGAAGCATTGGGCAGGGCCGTGCGCATGTTCATGGCCAGGGTATCGTACTGGCTGCGATGGGCCTCATCGGTAATGACGATGATGTCGTCCCGCTCCGAAAGTACCGGATGGACTTCGTCTTTTTCGGTGCGGAACTTGTGGATCAGAGTGAAGACATAGCGATGATCTTCGCTGAGCAACTGGCGCAGATGGCGGCTGGAAGTCGCCTGGGCCTCCTTCTCCGTTACCGCGCCGGCCGCCGCAAAGTTCTTGTAGATCTGGGAGTCCAGCTCCTGACGGTCGGTTATGACCACGAAGGTCCAGTTGCCCGGCACCTTGCGCAGCACCTTCTGCGCAAAGCAGATCATGGAAACGCTCTTGCCGCTGCCCTGGGTATGCCAGAACACCCCCAGTTTTCCTGCCCTGCCCTCGATATCCTGCAACGCCTCGAGTGCATTGTTCACCCCGAGATACTGGTGGTTTTTCGCCAGCAGTTTGATCAGGCCACCCTGAACCTCCATGAACAGGATGAAGTTCTCGGTCAGGTCCAGCCACCGGGCCGGATCACAGGTGCCCCGGATCATGGTCTCCAGAGAAACCACGCCTTCCTCGCCTTCGCTGTTGATCTTCTTCCATTCGGCGAAATGCTCCCAGCTTGCCGACATGCTGCCGATACGACTGCGGCTGCCGTTGGAAAGGATGATGAAGGCGTTGTACCAGAACAACTGGGGAATGGCATCCTTGTAGTCTTTCAGGTTCTTGTTGTAGGCATCTTCCAGGCGGGCATGGGTGGCCTTCAGCTCCACGAACAACAACGGAATCCCGTTGACGAAGCCCACCAGATCAGCCCGACGGGTATACATCTCTCCCGTGATCCAGAACTGGTTGACCAGCAGAAAATCATTGTTGGATGACTCATTCCAGTCAACCAGTCGAACCGTCTCGACGGTTTCTCCCTGGCCGTCTTGCGCTGGAACCTTGACCCGCACGCCATCCTTCAGCAGCCTGTAGACTTCCCTGTTGGCGGCAACCGGCGCCATGGCGCTACGGTCACGGGTGAGCTCCTCGATAGCCTGATCGAACGCCTCGCCAGGCAGACCGGGATTCAGACGCTCCATCACAGGCAGCAGGCGCTGCACCAGCACCACATCAGCCCTGGTTTCCCGTCCCAGGGCGCTGATGCCGGTGGCATCGAATTCCTGAAAGCCGTTGACCGTTTCCCAGCCCAGCTCCCCAAGCAGCTCGATAGCCGGTTGCTCGACCAGATTATCTTCTGAATATTCGGACACTTCTGTCTCTTTCTCCCTGTTTCGCACCGATGGGGTGCCCTGTCTCCATGGCATCGACACATTCATCTGATATGTCGAAATTTTTGTCATTTTTCGACATATTGGCCTGATTCGTCGATTTCATCGACATTTCCCACCAACCCTTGCAGCAACCGTTTCGAGCCGTACACTTGCCGTGCTGAGCTTCAGCGAAACCATCCAACATCACCCAGCTCAGTTCTTGAACCAGCACAATGGCAGGTTGCTCTACCATAATATCTTCCAAATAATCAAATAATTACACACACTCTTCTCAATAACCTCAATCATCATAAATTCTTTTTATTGGTAAAACCCTACAAGATCCCCCATATTCCCTCCATCTCATCCACCCATGGTGGAAGGAGTTGGGTCAACGTTCCGCGTTGGCCTTTCTTGTTTCTGGCCTCAAATCCTGCGCTCATATTTCTTCCTGAGCTTCCGCTTGGTGTTCCCGTATTCCACCCAGAACGAAGTGATCAACCGTCGCCGGCCATCGGGATACTTCTTCATGATGACCACAAAATCGTCATTCTCCAGCCAGACGTAGGTCTTGATCGTCCCGTCCCCTTCCTCGTGGTCCCAGGCCAGCACCTCGGCCCGGTTCGGATGATCCAGCATCGGGCGCACCCAGGGCAGCCGCTCGCTTCGGCGCAGATCCGGCAAGCGGTCAGCTGCCACTTTGTCCTCCCGCGAAGTCAGGTGCCAGAAGATTTTCTCCTTCCCATCCTCCATTTCAGGGAAGAACCACACGGCTTGTCCATCATAAACCGGCTGACTATCCTTGAAATCCCTTTCGAACAGCCGGTACAACGCCTCGTAGGTGTCGTGATCCCATGGATTCACCGGGAAGAGGTCCGGCAGCCATTCCGGATAACTCATTGCCGCTATGCCTCCCGTGGCGAGAACAGGAACAGGTTGAACTTCTCCTCCCGCAACGGGGTAGAGCGCAGCAGATCCCGGCCCAACCGTTCCTCCAAGTGCCGGATGATCTCGACCTTGGCCAGGTTGCCGGACAGGCCCCGGTGGCGATAGGAAACCGCGCCAAGCAGGAAGTCACAGACCTGGAGCAGATAGGATTCGTCGGAACGGATGTTCTGCAAACGGCCGATCATCTGGCTGGTGAAATCGTACTTGTCGTTGCACAACACCTCGCCCAACTTGCGCAGTTTCAAGCGGCTGCGCGTGTCCTTGATGTCCAGATAGATGTTGTACTGCTCTTCCGGACTCAGAATCTTGCTGAGCAACGAGAAATACATCTTGTAGTAGAAGTCGTCATGCGAACCCTGGTTGAACAGGGCATGGTTCAATCGCTCCTTGTGCAGGACCACCAGCCCGCGAAAATGCAACGGTGCTTCCGCCAGGAACCAGTCCACTAACTCCAGGTAGAAATCCAGCCGGGCCTTGGAGACCTTGGTCCACTTCAATTCTCCTGCTGCCCGATGGCGCGTCTTCATGTCCTGTACTTCTCGGGACAACCGCGCCACTTCCGCCTGCGGGCACCAGACGGCACCCAGCAACATCACCGGCTGCTTGTCGTTCTCCAGGTGGCAGGACTCGTCACAGTAGACATTGAAGGTCTCGCTCATGCCGCCTCCTGGCCAGTGGCGATGGGAAGTTCGGAGACGTCCAGCTCGCCGGAGATGAATTTGGGGAGGAGGAGGTCGCGGGTTTGGCGGAGGGTTTTGTTTCTCAAATTCAGCGAGATGATTGTATCAACTACGACATTTGCATAGTCCCCGAACGCGCTAAGCACTTGTTCAGAAGGAATAGCAAACTCCATGTTTCCCATCTTCACTGGGCTTAGGTTTTGTTGTGCCACTCCCGTCGCAATCATTTCCAGCTGTTGTCGAAAACCTGCTTGCCGAAATGTAAAATAGACAAAACCTTTTCCAACGCCTGCCTTTGGAATCAGCTTCGATACTCGCTGATTGAGCAAATAATTCTTCCCATAAATCAAACATGCACGACCGACATTACCCGTCAAAGAAAGCAAAATATCACCCGTTGTCAGATGGCAATATGCGGGCATATTTGAAGGAAGATCATCAATCTGGCTTTCACAATCTGCGATGAATAAACCATCTTTAACGTTCTTGATAGTGACCAAACTATAGTCACCATCTTTAACGAATGATTTACTTTTAAAGGCAAATCCGGATTTGACATCGACAACATCATTGATGGTCCCAATTCCCCACCCCCCCGGGATCTTCCCCAGCGAGGAATCAACCATGCGGACTTTTTCGTGGCCGGGGAAGCGAAACTTGACGAACCACTCGCGGTAGAGGTTCTGGGCCATCTCCTCCAGGATCTTGATGCGCCGCAGGTTGTTCTCGATCAGGTCGTCGTAGGTGGAGAGGATAGCGGCGATTTGGGATTGAACATTTTTTGGTGGCAAGTCAAATGCAAAGTACCTAATTGAGTCCAACGTGATACTTGCTTGGCTAGCGGCTCCTTGTGCCGTCCCAACGATATATTCCTTGAAGTTTTCTGACCTGAGAAGATAGAACAGGAAGGATTTATCAAACTCAAGCCCAGGAATAATCTTTACTGCGTTTTGGTTGAGCAGCGCACCGTCAGCATTACGCGGAACGCGGATTGCCTTACCAACGACTGATTGAGGATTGCTAGGCCAAGAACCAACAGTCTGAATGACGACATCATCCTCACTTAGTTCATATCTCAAATACGAAGCCGCGATTTCCTCCGGTATTGAAACTAACGACGAAACATCTACAGAGTCAGCGGTAAAATTGCTTACCTTAACAATTGAGCGTCCACTATCCGTATACCATTTACTCTTGAAGGCAAACCCCTTTTGAGTGTTGATGTGGTCTCCCAAGCGGACTCTTTTCCAGTCAGAACGCATATTTCAGATTGCTCCCTGCATAGCGGCAACATTTTCAGCAATCCGCTCCTCCAGCTCCCGCGCCTCGCTGTTCAACACCTCCAACTCCTCGTTCAGTTCCTCCAGCCGTTCGAAGAAATCGAAGTCGTCCTCCTCACGCGCCGCCACGCCCACGTAGCGGCCGGGATTGAGGCTCCAGCCCTGGGCTTCGATCTCGTCGATGGTGGCGACCTTACACAGGCCGGGCACGTCCCGGTAGGTGGCGCCCTCTCCCCCGGCCCCTCTCCCGGGGGGAGAGGGGAGGAAACCGTACTCGGCCAGCATCTCGGTGCTGTCGTGGCGATTCTCCTGCTCCTCGCCACGGTAGAGGCGCACAATGTTGGCCAGGAACTCGATCTGCTGCGGGGTGAAGTCGCGGTGGGCACGGTCGAGCTGGCGGTAGATGTGGCGGGCGTCGATGAACAGTACGGTGTCACTCCCCCTCTCCCCGGCCCTCTCCCCCGGGGGAGAGGGAGAAAGATTGGCCTTGCCCTTGTCGAGAAACCAGAGGGTACAGGGCAGGGTGACGGTGTAGAAGAAGTTGGAGCCCACGGCCACCATCACATCCACGGCTTTTGATTCGATGAGCTGTTTGCGGATCTCCAGCTCCGAGGCGCGGGCATCGGCGGCGGAATTGGCCATGACAAAACCGGCACGGCCACTGTCGTTCAGCGCGCTGTAGAAATGCTGAATCCACAGATAGTTGGCGTTGTCGGTGCGCGGCATGCCAAACGGGTAACGCGGGTCGTCCTTGAGGCGCTCCTTGTCCACCGCGTTGACGTTGAAGGGCGGATTGGCCATGACGAAATCGAACCTGCCGGTGGATTTGTGCAGGTCTTCATAGTAGGTGTTGCCTTGGCGAATATCCCCGGCCAGGCCATGTACCGCGAGGTTCATCCTGGCCAGGCGGACGGTTTCGGCGACCCGCTCCTGACCATAGACGCTGATCTCTTCCATGGCGCGGGCCTTGTGGCCCTCGACGAAACGGGCGGACTGCACGAACATGCCGCCGGAGCCGCAGGCGGGATCGAAAATGCGCCCGTGGAAAGGCTCGATGATCTCGACGATGAGCTTGACGATGCTCGTAGGAGTATAGAACTCGCCGCCCTTCTGGCCCTCAGTCATGGCGAATTTGCCGAGGAAGTATTCATAGACCTGGCCGAAAGCGTCTCCCTCGATGTCCATGGGGATGGAACCCATGAGCTTGAGCAGTTCCACCAGGATACGGTTTTCCAGCCGGTTGTAGGTCTTGGGCAGTACATCCTTGAGATCAGGATTCTCGGCCTCGATGGCGCGCATGGCATCGTTGATGGCCTGGCCGATGTTCTCGCCCTCGGGCAGGTTCAGCAGATTCTCGAAACGGGCCTCGTCCGGCAGATAGAGCACTCCCAACGCCTGGTAACGCTCCCTGCCGCTGCCGGCACGGCGGCGTCCACCGCCCTGCTTGCCTATCTGCTGCTCGGCCTCTCTGAATTTCACGTCCGCAAAACGCAGGAAGATCAGCCCCAGCACAGGAATGGAGTATTCCGAGGCTTTCAGCCTCGAATTGGCGCGCAACTCATCGGCAGCGCCCCAGAGGCGTGCCTCCAGGTTATTTCGACTGTGTTCCACTTATTTTCCCGTCATATCCATGTCGATCCATATTTTACACGAAACCTCAAACAGGTCACTTAATTTCCTTTCACAACACATGAATAATATACCTCCCTACTTTATTTGACATTCACTCCATAATACATATTTAATATTATATATTATATATATTTTCATCTTCATAGCACTCTTTATACATACCAAAAGAGAGAATGTAATTATCGCCATTAGTATCAATGCTATTTTTATGTATAGGCAAGTCTCGACTTATAACCCTATACATAATCAAAGAAGTCATTAGTGACATATCTAATAGCCTTTCTCCTAAAATTGCATTAGAGCCAGTAAGATAACAAGCCAGCCGTATGGCAGACTGGATGAAGCCGATTAATTCTTCATCCGAAGGCTGTATATATCCGCTCTCGTTCTGCCAAAACGCTTCTGCCGTATAAATACCATCTGGAGCATGCTTACTTATATTTTTGTTAGGATGATAACCAACCCAGTCCTGCATCAGCTTATCCGCTGACAATCCCAATGCATCACAGAATTCAAAAACGAATTCTGCTGGAGGATATCGCTTACCAATCTCGTAGTCATGCAAGGTATTCTTATTTATTCCTATCAGCTTTGCTGTTTCACGCAACGAATGTGTTTGCACACCAATCCTAACAGCATGTCGCTGATAATCACTAAAGGTCTTCGGAAACTCTATATAATATTTACACGCATTGATCTCTTTTTCTTTGTCTTCTTTACTTATCTTTTTATGTTGTTTATATGATGAAGCACCTTTCTCTTTCCTAAGTTTCTTTTTCTTCCAATAATCTACCGCCAGTTTATATCGATACTCTTCAACATCAGGCCCACGAAGTCGTTTCAACAGATCACCAAACCGCTTCATTTTCTTCGCAGCATTTGCAGAGGACCTGGCTTTATTACGTGCAACCATTCCAGTATTTCCACGTTTTTTCAGTGTGTTAGAGACACATTATACCATGCTTGTCCCAATGATATGGGACGGTAAAAAGGCCGCGTTAACCTGAAAGTGGACATTGGATCATTTCGCTGAAATCCAGTCAGCAAATTCAATAAAGAACCAACTTTAAGCTAACGAGGAATAAACATGAAACTGAACCCGCCGGGGAATAACGCCTCCCCACAACTAATCAAAAGCATGCAGCGGGCTTTTGAAAAAAGCCCGGATGCAGCAGGGATCCTTCAGGGTGTTCGCCCCATGAAACAAGGGCAGCCCCACGTGAGAATCGTCCTGTATCCCTCACCGAAGAACGGAGGCCACAGCATTCCCTGTGAAGGCCGCCTCGAAGCTAATGCTGCACTGTGTTTCGAGTTGGACCCTACGATCGATGCCTACCGCAGCCAGCCTTTTCAGATGCCCGGACCCAATGGTCAACCAATCGTTCCGGACTTTGCATTGCGACTCGGCCCCTTCTACGCCGTTGTGGATATCAAACCCCATGGACGGCTGTCGACGCCCTCGGTTGTACAACGCATGCGGTGGATACGGCAGAAGCTGGCTGCCATTGGGATACCGCACTACGTGTTCACCGAACGGGAGCTCAAGGCACAGCCCCATCGACAGATACGAGAAGCCCTGCGACTGGGACAGACCGTCCAGATACTTCGATATCAGGCAGATCAACTTCTCGATCGAATGGGAACCACTCAGCTCACGGTTCGGAAACTTCGTCAGCAAGCAGAGGCCCATGGACTCTCACCTTATGCCGTTGAAAAACTGGCCCTGCGAGGGCTACTCACTTTTCCCGTTACCACACACTGGCGTGAATCCACACTTTTAGGAGCACACAACCATGAAAGAAATAAAACCACTACTGCAGGTTGGGGCACAGTTCACGATCTGTGCCTCCCCCTTTGAAGTCGCCCATGTTAGTCGGAAAGGACTTCGGGTAAATCCGGTTTACGGAGGATCCGGCCGCTTTCTCTCTCTGGAAGCCATTGGGAAGCTGATGGATGAGAATCAGATTGAGATCACCTATACCCCATCAGCAGGCGAAAACCTCTCCCGTGCCGGCCTCACAGAAGCCCAGAATATCGCGCTGAACCGGCGACTGAAGTATGTAGAAGCCGTTATGGACAGCACTGATCAGTTTGGCTCTCAAAGGCAAATCAAACCAATCGTCAAGATGGTTGCCAAGGAGATCAATGACGACTCTCCACCCGGCGTATCCACAGTCGCCGGGTGGGTTAGAAAGTATGTCCGCGGGGGCTGCAATGATTTGGCTCTCATGCCCCGTCTGAAGCCTACACGCATGCGATCCAAGCTGCAGGTGGAACTCCAAGAGATCATCAGTAAGGCCGTAGAAAAAGTCTACATGAACCGCCAAAAAAATCCGATCTCTGCTGTTCTACCCGAAGTGACTTTCATGGTTGCTGAATACAACCGAAATGCCGCTATCCCCTTACCGTTTCCCTCCAGGGAAACCATCCGTCGATACATCCAGAAAATCGATCGCTATCAGCTCGACGTAAAGAGGCATGGCAAAGCCTATGCAAATCGCCAACATCGGGCACCAGGACGTGCATTCCACACTACGGAACCCCTTGAGCTCGTACAGGCAGATGGACAGATCATGGACATCATCATTGTCGAAAAAGACGAGGATGGAAATCCTGGCCAGGATATTGGGCGCCCTTACATCACAGTTTTTTTTGATGTGCATACCCGCTGCGTTTTGTATGCCCTAATTACTTTAGCCCCGTTTTGTGGCGCCACGTTGCTTGGCACTCTGGGCAAAGCCTGTGTAGCCAATGGAAGCAAGCCGCGCGGGATTCCACACAAACTACTTGTCGATAACGGTGCTGATTATCGCGACAATGGCTTTTTGGAAGCCGCCACCCGACTCGGCATTCTGGTGGAACCCTGTCCACCATACACCCCCAACGCTAAGCCTCATGTTGAACGGTTCTTTCGTACCTTAAATGAAGACCTTGTTCACAAACTTCCCGGCACAACTTTTTCCAATCCAGCACACCGAGGAGATTACGCCTCCCAAGAACTGGCGCGTTACACATTGGATGAGCTAAGAGCTGAAGTCGATACCTGGATCACCCATGTATATCACGTCAGATCACATAGCAGCCTGTTGAGAACCCCATTCGATGTGTGGAGGACTGAAACGAAGGAAAAGCCTATACGGACGCTGTCTGCAGAAGACGCGGAAGTGATGATCCGCAGCGCAGAAAAAAGAACGGTAACTCAAGGGTGTGTTCAGGCTCATTCCTTGATATGGCGCTCCGATGCTTTGCGCTCATGGGAGGTGGAACAACGAGCCATGAGACGAAAGCCAGAGGTCGAGGTAATGATTGACGAACTGGATCTATCGTACGTTTTTGTCCGCGCCCTCGATGGTTCACTTGCCGAATGGATCAAGGCCCATTCCCGCACACCGCATTACACCAAAGATCTCTCACTTTACGAGCACCGGTTGCTGAAGGCCGAGCTGAAAGCTCTGGATATCGCGGAACGCTTTGAACAACTGAAGGACGTAGAACTCACTCAGCTTCGCCTTGAATACTACGCCTCCCTCGGTCACGCCGACGACAAGGTGGCTCGAGCGCGCCGTGATCGCCTGCGTGATGCTCTCGCTGAGCACGAACGTATGTCCGAACAACAGCATACCGTTTCTAAGGGCTCAATTTCTGATGGAGTAAAACATCAGTCAGTCAATGACGCATCCGAGAAAAGCCCCCACATAACGAACATGGAGGAACAGTACTCTGTTGATTCACCCCCTGATTCTAACAAGCAATCAGAACAAAAGGACAGAAGCTTCCAAGAAGACAAGGAAGCTGAAAATGACTCAACTATAGAAGACATGCCTAAACCCCGTTTTGGATCCCGCATATCAACTAGGAGACCACGATGAACAACAAAGATGCCAATACCCTTTCAAAATCCACCGTTTTTAAGAAACTTGCGCTGACCGACAAGGCTGCTGAAATCACGAGCTTCCTCACCAGTATCGTGATCGAACATTCCAATTTGGTTGGCGCATATGAGACTACAATCCACCGGATCCTTGAAAATCAACATCGATCGGAACGAAAACACCTGATGATTGTTGGTGATTCAGGTACAGGAAAAACTACGTTGTGCGATTTGATCGAACACGATTCCAATGATACCCCAGAAGAATTCCAATTGGGCATAAAGCAAAATCTAGAAATCGTTATGGCTTCCATGCACAGCCCTGTTACGCCTAGATTCCTGGCCGCTACCCTACTCGAAGCCATGGGTGTGAAAGGGGGATTGACTGGAACATCTTATGATCTGACCAAGCAGCTCGTCACTCTGCTCAATCAGCATAAGACAAAAGCAATTTTTCTGGATGAAACACAGCATCTTTACGCATTGGGAATCAATGGAAACGGTGGATTCTGCAAACGACTTCGAGAGGCACTGGATTGGATAAAGTCCGTGATCAACCGTACTAGCGTAACTTTCATCCTCATGGGAGTTCCCGATCTGGTCAACCTCATCGAAGCGGACCCACAACTGAGCCGTCGTTTTGACCGCACCTTCTATCTCAAGCCTTTCAGTATTCCAGATACCCGTGACAGTGATTTGGGTAACTATATTGATGGAATACTGCACGCCGCATGCTCATTACCTTACTTCAACGCATACGAGTCATTCAGCACTAGCAAAACCAATTCCCTTAGGATGTTCCTGGCATGTGGCGGCTCCCCGGACAAGCTGAAAGAGATGGTTCTGGGGGCTGTTCTTCAGGCCCAGGAAAGCGGGGACCGTCGAATTACTTTAGGGCATTTTGCACGGTCTTATGAACACAGATTCCAAGGTTGCCTCTCCGGCTCAAAAAAATGGAAAGAGCAATCCCTTACAAAGCGGATAGCTGATAAGAACTCGAATCCTTTTACACTTTCAGCAGCAGATGTATTCAGCCTTGCAAATCTGGAGGCTGCCTGAGATGTCTCGGACAAAGATGCCTTTTCTTCCCAAGGCGCAAGCAGGGGAAGCTCCCCTGAGCCTCCTTCGGCGGGCAGCATCGGAAAATGGGTTTGGCACCACACTCTCTTTTATCCATGTAATGCACCCATATCTTGATCACTCTTCGCATTGCCTGGGAACTGTGGCTCGCAGCCCGACGATATTCCGCGCTATCTGTGCCGCAATGGGCCTATGTTCCCATGATGTTGACAAAATCATCTATGACCGCACAGGCTGCGGGCGGATGGATAACCTTCTCTGGAATGGCATAAAGGTAAAGCCGGGCAACCTCCTGTTTAAGGCCAACCGTCTCTGCGTGGCTTGCTATCTGAAATACGGCTATTCCCTCGCTGAATGGGACCACACCACTGCTTTTGCCTGTGCCGAGCATCACGTGTTCCTAGAAAAAGCCTGCCCAAACTGCGGCACTCCCTGGACATGGAACAAAGTACCTCTTGCCTGCGGTTGTGCTCCGGATACCATCATTCGTAAGCAGAGGCCATGCCCTTCCCAAGCCGCCACGCTCTTACGAGGGATTGTTGCCGCTCAAAACCAGATGGGACTCACCTTGTTTAACGCGTGCTGGGAAGTTGTGCAATGGTGGAACACCTTGGGCATTGCAGTTTCAGATCTGGAGGTCGCTGAAAGCATGTCAGCCCTTTTCCAGGGGAAATGGCCGACAATCCAGCAAGATCAGACACCTTCTCATAAACCAATCGCTTTACATCCCCGGGTGGCCCTGGCACCACTGTTATCTGCAGCTGACATGTCTTTACATGAATACCGCGAGCACCTGTTGAGTCATCTCCCAGCACAATTGATGGCTGGAAGCCTCGCGAGAGTACAGTGGTCATATGATCAAGCGATGAAGGTTCTGGGGATCGGACGCGTTCCCTTTAATAAACTGCTGAGGGATGGGCATCTGGAAGAAGCGGTGAAACATCAGGTCCAGGCTGATTTGGTAAACGCTTTACTACTGCGGGTCTCGAACCACCCATCCTGCAACCATACAACGAATCCACTTCGGACAATCTCATCCCTACTTCATCAGCAGTCCCTGTCGTCATGGATTTCCGACCATTCACACACTACATCGGTGAATTCAGGTGCCAAGATAGAGGAGTCAGCCACAACACCCTGTCGCAAAGATCAAGTCGCAAACAACAAGAAGAATACATCGGACAACACGGCATCTCTCGCAGAGGCAAGCATTTTCCTTAAAACCAACCCGGAATCGATACGGGGTGCTATTCAAGCAGGACTCCTAGCCGGCCGAAAAGGCGTTGGAGGCAAACCCACAAAGTGGGGCATTGAAAGAGCAAGTCTCGAGACATTCAATCAACGGTACGTATTCGGATCGGCATTAGCCAGGGAATACGGTGTTTCTATTACCACATTTTCCAGCCGGCTCCGCTCGGCTGGCCTAACACCGATCAGCGGCCCGGGCATTGATAGCGGGATCGGTTATATCTTCTACAGAAAGGACCTTACGAAGATTAAAATTCAAGGCGTCATAAAAAATCCCTATCATTCTCCAGCCGGCAGACGAAAATACGGTTCCAGTATCAGTCTGTCTTTGCCAATGAGTGTCGCCCAAGCCGCCACAATACTGGGTATTTCTGCTCGATCCGTGAGGAGTATTGTCCGCCAAAACTGGATAGTGCCAATTGATCCTAACGCGAGGTACCTGCACTTCAAAAAGGCATCCATCAATGCCCTTGCATCTACGATCAAACAGGATTTCTTAGAAATACAAGAAGCTGCGGACTCAACCCGACAGTCCCTGAATGCCTTCCGGAAAACCTGGATCAACACCACATTCATACGATGCCACAAGTTCGCTAATCAGTTCCTGATACGCAAGCGGGATCTAAAGAAAATCATGGCCATCTGGGAAGAAGCCGCAACAGGCTCGGTTATCGCTGAGGACCTGGGGCGTGAACGGTGGCTATGTGTAAATCTCAAAAAGATGGGGCGTCTGCAGCCCCTGCATATACTCGGCTCTCAGAACAAAAAGGTCTATCTCTATTCCCGGAATGACCCGAGTCTGAACTCCTACAAAACACGTATATAAACAGACTTAAAATCTCTCTTATTGGCTTCTCGTAAAGCCAATTCGTATCCCGGCGCTTTCACAAGAATATTTTGTCCCTAAAGCACCTGGGGTTCCCTCCCCTATGCGCATTCATCTCCAGAATATCGAAGTGCAGGACGTCAATTTTGCCAGTCTGCAAATCTTGAAATAGCCATTCTGGAGGTCTCAGCAAATCTGATAATTGCCTCTTTTGGCTCAAGATGGCTAATTTTTGCCAAATCCAGAAATAGAGCTCCCATTTATGGGACAATCTGAAAATAGCTATGTAATCGATATAAATGTGGGTGTGTCATTTCCAAATAAGCCACTGATTCTATTGGGATCCCAATCTCGGCCGTAGATCGTCATAACGAATGATATGGCAAAATGTACTGCACCTGTAAATGGACATAGTTCAACGGCTGCAGCCGCACGCTGTCCCGCATGTCGTTACAAAAGTAGCCGTTATAGTGGTTACGGCTCGTCCTACTCTTCGTATG
>Ga0256834_1000972_pt1 | contig 20091 bp, 33 predicted proteins | sample 4281140metaG_FD_190536 | JGI IMG/M metagenome (GOLD analysis project Ga0256834, IMG submission 190536) | Hydrothermal vent microbial communities from East Pacific Rise, Pacific Ocean - 4281-140 | ecosystem: Environmental > Aquatic > Marine > Hydrothermal vents | place: Pacific Ocean: East...
AATGAATTCTGTTGAATTGTTTGCGGGAACTAAATCTTTTAGTAAGGTTGCTAAAAAACGTGGACATAATATTTTTACAGTTGAAATTAACTCTAAACAAAATCCTGACCTGGTTAAAGATATTTTTGAATTGCAAGTTTCTGATTTACCTAATATAGTTGATGTTATTTGGATGAGTCCGCCTTGTACTACTTTTAGTGTTGCTAGTTTGCGTTATTATTGGGTTGATGGTCGTCCTAAGAATGAAAAAACTTGGAAAGGCATTTCTTTGGTTTTGAAATGTTTACAATTAATTGAAGATCTTAAAAAAAATAATCCTAATCTTATTTGGTTTATTGAAAATCCTCGTGGTATGTTGAGGAAACAGAATTTTATGAGTTCTTTGCATCGTAAGACTGTGACTTATTGTCAGTATGGTGATTTTCGTATGAAGCCGACTGACATATTTACTAATCTTGTTGATTGGCTTCCTCGTCCTATGTGTAAACCTGGTGATTCTTGTCATGCTTCTGCAAAAAGAGGTTCTGATAGCGGGACTCAAAATATGTCTTGTGCTACTGCGAGAAGTGTAATTCCTTTTGATTTGTTTGATGAGATTTTTGAACAATTAGAATTTGAAAAAGGTGATATGTTATGAAACGTAAATATTTGTTTCAGGCTACTGTTAGGATGGTTCTTGATCTTGAGCCTGATATGCTTGAAGAAGCTAAGAAACAGTTTCAAGATGCTTCTGTTGGGATGTTGTTAAATCGTCCTGAGGATATTGAAATTATAAAATTGGGGTTGGTTGATGAATATCAAAAAAAACTTTAAGCGTTGTCATCATTGTGGTGCTGTTGTTACTAGTCGTCATTGGGTTTGTCCTGTTTGTGGGGTGGCTCTTAATGGGTAAGCCTATTAGTTTTGAGGATCGTGCTAAGTGTCGTCGTTTGACTGATTTTTTTGATGATTTTGGTTTTGTTAAGTCTGCTGGTTCTTCTTGTATTCCTGATGGTTATGAGGAGTCTGATTATGAAAAGCGTGTTCGTGGTGAAATAGAATGAATGTTGGTGTTGTTTTGAAGAGTGGTTCTCGTCCTGTTCCTTATCGGAAGTGGATGCGTCGGGAAAGTATTCCTTTGGGTTTTGTTAATGGTGTTGCTTTTAATAGTGTTTTTGTGAGGTCTGAAATTGTTAAAGAAAGTTAAGGATTTTATTGATCGTTTTGATGTTAGGTCTTATGGTTATGTTGTTAATCGTTGGATTACTAATGGTGCTTTTTTGTTGATGGTTGTTTATTTAGCTCTTGTTGTTCGTGTTGATGGTGTTGATAGTTTGCGTGGTGAGGTTTGGGGTGATAAGCCTTCTTTTCTTGCGAGAAGTTTTGCTCCTTTGTTGTTTATTGTTTTTGGTTTTGCTTTGTTGCTTAATCATTTACTTTATAATAGAAATTTTATGTTGGTGAAAAAATGAATGTTGAGTCTATTGATTATTTGGTTCAATTGAGGGATTTTTATTCTGTTCCTTTGGTTGATTTGTTTAGTTTGTATAATCGGAAGATTTCTGATTATGTTTCTCGTGATTTGCGTCTTGGTAAGGCTGTTGATTTCTTTTATGCTTATGAGCAAGGGGATAGGGCTTTGAATGTGGTTGAAACTTATTTGAGGATTAATTATTTTGGTGGTGATTGAAAATTGAGAACTGAACAAGAAAAGAAAGTTAGGAATGATCGTGTTGAAGATAAGAGATGTGATTATTGTGGTAATGGTAAAATGTGGGGTACTCGCTCTAAAACTGGTCGGGGTTTGTATGCTTACAAATGCACTAAGTGTGGTTATATGGTGAAATAAAAATGAATTGGTTTGCTAAATTTGGATATGTTGTTGTTATTGTTGTCAGCACCATGGTTGGTTTATGGAATTATCTTGTTGCTTTGAGTTTATTATTTGCGGGAAGTGGTGTTCTTGATTTGCTTGTAAGTCTTGAATCGTTGTTCACTGTCTTTGTGGCTTTGTTCATGGTATTTATGTCTTTAGAGAAATTGAAACTTGCGGGTGGTAAAAAGTGAAGGGTACTCGTGTTGTTGTTAAGGCTTTGACTCTTAAGGGTCGTAAGAGTTTGGCTATTCAGAAGGCTGATGAGATTGCTTTGCGTGCTAAGTATAAGGGTCTTCCTCGTTGGCGTATTCCTTTGAATGTTCGTTCTTATTTGAAGACTGTTAGTTTGTTTATTCCTATTGATGAAGATCCTTATCGTCATGAGATTCTTGGTTTTAAACGTATGACTCAAGTTCATAAGGATCAGTTGTATTTAGGTATTAAGCAATCTTTCAAGGAGAATGGTTGTTCTCTTGATGATTTTGAGGTGATGTTTTATGACGAATAATGTTCAGACTCAAAAGCCTATGCCTAAGCCTTCTAGTGATATTGATATGCAGGCTATTACTACTTTTCCTCATATTAGTAGTGATTATATGAGTGATCGTATTCGTAATAAGTTTCGGGAGTTTGCTTATTCTCGTGATGATGATGGTGGTTTGATTCTTGATGAGTATGGGAATCCTCAGTTGCAGATTACTAAAGATTTGTGGGCTAATATGGAGATTTTCACTCAAGATTTTCGTCTTGGAAATCTCAATAAAGATGAAGCTCATTTCGTGCGTTATCATATTGATCTTTGTACTGATATTTTAACGACTATGCCTGAGAGTTTTCATAAGTCTGCTTTGATTAGTTTAGAGCGTGCTATTGCAGTGACGGAAACAAGCCAATCAAAAGGTGGTTTCTTAAGAAGAATGTTTAACACGTTCTTTCAAAAAAGCAGTTCAAAAGAAGAGAGTGCAACAAAGAGATCTTTCTTCGGACTGGGTAAAAAAAATAAAGAGTGATTACTATGGAAATGAATGATATATTTATAATGATCTTTTCAATGCTTTTGAGTTTTCTCATGGGTGCTGTTGGGATGTTGTTTTTTGGTGGAAGAACGGCTTTGAATTACTTGAAAGTAAAAGTTAGTCGTGGAAGAAAGGTTTTGATTTTTGCAAAAACTCGCTTCGGTTGGAGAAGTTTTGTTGCTAAGAAAAAAGAAACTACTTTGAAATGGAAATATGACGGGACTAAGTTGACGACTGATATTGCAGAAGGATCAATTTCTCGATATTTACGTTTAGATATGGTTTTTGTTGATGCGGATAAGCCTGCTCGAACAATTAGTTTGAAAGATGGTGAGTTGTATCCTGTGGATTTTGATCCTGTTGTTTTCAACAACCTTCTTATTCGTGCTCAAACTCGTCCAAATGTTGACGGTGCTGATGAATTGAAAAAAATCCTTATGGGGATTCTTGTTTTATTGTTAGTTGTTGGCTTTGGAGTGTTGATGATTTATTTCAAGTTGAGTGATCTAACCGTTGCAACTGGGGCGGTTCTTTAAAGTGACGAGCGGAATGGCTTGTTTTCTTTCTTTCTCTTCTGAGGATGCGGAGTCTCGTTTTAAGAAATGGGTTGTTCGTGGTAATGAGCGAAATCAAGCTATGGGTTTGACGAGTCTCGGTTTGCAGGCTAGAGTTTTGAAAGTTGAAGATAAGAAATATTTGTTTCTTTGGGATCATGTTTTTCTTTTTTCTTTTGCTTGGTTTTTGCGTTTCATGCTTTGGATGCAGTTTCGCAAAGTGCGGAAGTTTGTGAAGATTGAGTCTGTTAATAAATTGGATCTCGTGACTTTAGTTCTTGATCGGGGGCTTAAAAGTTGAGCAATACGTTAGCGATATATTTCTTTTTGAAATGTGAACATCAAAAAGATCCTCTTAAATGGTTTAGTGTGAAAGATGTGGCTTCGGTGATCAATTTGAGTATTGATCGCACACGAAAACATTTGAGTTTATTGGTTTTGGGCGGTGATTCTGAAACTAGAATTGAGGGTTGGTTTAATGTGTATCGGTTCAAATCTGGACGCTAGCGTCTTGATGATTTATAAAATATGCTTACGGGACGTAACTTTAAGGAAGGTGATTCGTTATGACTAACTATATTGGTTCAGTGATCGGTTTGACTTTAGCTGTGATTGTAACAACTTCGGTTCTTATTCCACAAATTAAAGCAGTTGACACAACTAACTGGAGTGCAGGAGAAGTGGCTTTAATCGGTACAACTTCACTTATTGCAGTTATGGGTCTTTTATATGGTATCGCAGCAGGCTTCGGTCTTGTGTAAATACTTGATAAAAAACACTTGTTGTATATAATCAACGCCAATGCTTTCGAGCGTTGGAAGAAGGGCTCAGCTCTTCGTTTTTTTTATTTAACGAAGCCACACCAAAATAATGATATGATGGTGAAATTAAAATGATTATGTGGTTGTTCTTCTTATTCTTAGCTGTTGCGATTGTGCTGACTATTTTCGGGTTTAGCTCAAGTATTCCTTTGTTCTCTTTTGTGGGAACTATAATGTTGTTTCTTCTTGGTTTAATGTTATTAACGAATGGTGTTGATTATGTTGTTGGAGAAAATACAACGATTCAAACTGATGCTTTTAATGTAACTACTCAGCAAAGCGTTGATGTTTATGAAAATTATGACGATGCGTCAAGCAATCGATTCGGATGGTTCTTGATGGCTTTGGGAGCTTTAAGTTTTGCTCTTGCGTTGTTTGAGTTATGAGGTTATGATATGAATTTTCAAGGAAAGAAAAAATTAAAGATTTGTGATGCAAACGGTGCAAAACTTGACAGTGCTGTGATCACTAACGAGAAAGATGCTGAAAAAGTATTCACTCGATGGAAAAAGAAAGGGATGTTTTAAGCGATGGTTGGAACTTACAAATATGACGGGAAAGTGGTGAGTGAAACTACTTTCAAAGAAAAAGTCTACGGTAGTGACAGCAAGCAAGCAGAAGCATCAAGAAAAAGAGATTCACAAAAAGAAGCTGACAAATCAAGTGCGGGAAGCAAAGGATCTTCTTATTCTAAAGTTACTCGTGCAGATGGTTCAGTTGAGATAAAAGATTCTAATCAGAAAACAATTGAGACTCAAACTGCTGAACAACAAAAAAAGACTGTTGTTGTAGGTGTTGGTAAAGATTCAGAAGGAAACACTCGAGTTGAGAATGTGGGTGCTTATCTTAATGAAGAACAACGAAGAGAAGTTTCTAAATTAACAAGTGAAAAAGGGCGATTAAGTGTTCAAGAACTTAAACGATCTGTGAGTGTAAATGCTCAAGGACAACGAGAAGTTTCTCAAAAAGTATCTTTTGCATATAAACAAAACACTTCTTCAACTTCTTTTCAAAAGACTGATGATCAACCTTCAAAAGTTATTCAAGAACTCGCACAACAACGATTCAGAGAAAATCCTTTGACTCATAAAGTTGTTATTGATGAATGGGAGTTCACAAAAGTAGGGAAAACAGAAACAAAAACAACACCTGCATATATTGGAAGTGGTGGAGTTATTGAAGCAGAAGAAAAACCAAAAGGATTATTTGAAAAAATAGAATATTTTTTTGATACTAAAAAAGAAAAACTTATTTCTTCAAGCGAGAAAAAGAGCTTCAAACAAGAAACTTCTTTCGGTGAAGGTGCAGGATTGTTTGCTCTTGGAGTTGCAAGCGGTGCATATAATACAGTCAAAGCAGTAGTTAGAATTGATAAAACTGCAAAAAACTTATTTAATTTTGCTGTGGGTGCTGTGAAAGATCCTTCTCTTATTGTTGAAACTGCTAAAGGAATTGGGCTTGAGTTCACAAGAAATCCATCGGGCTTTATTGGTGAAGTAGTTGGAAGTGCAGGAGTTTTCAAAGCGGTTGGAGCAGGAGCAAAAGCAGGAATTAAAAAATATAAAGCTCCTAAAGTAGTGAGTCAAACTAAAGGTGAAACTTTAAGAGTTGATCTCTCTGATGATGTTGCGAAAAGTACTTCTAAATCTTCAACAATTGTGAAATCAGGATCTAAAACTTTCAAGGTTGATGTGATGACAAAAACTGTTGATCGTGCAGATGATGCGGGAGTTAGACTTCAAAGCAGTAAAACGAATTTTAAAGTATCTCATCTTGATAAAAAAGGCAAGGTAATAACAACAAATAAAGGATTTGGTAGGGCTGAGGTTGTCGCTTCAAAAGCTGATGATGGGACTGTTCTCGCTCGGGGAGATACTGTTCAAAGTGTAAATTTGAACGGAAAAAGCGTTACTCGTCAAGGAGATCTTACAAGCATTGGGAAGAATACTGATCCAGGATCAACAATGACAACTATTGTGAAAACGGGGAAAAAGGTGAAAGGAAAACTTGTGAAAAGTGCTGATGATCTTGATTTTGTTGATGACACTTCTAAAAAAGTGAGTGGTGTTGAAAGCTCAGGATCTAAAAAAATTCTTGAATTTGACGCTCCTAAAAAAACAACTCATAAAACTCCTTTCGGCGATGTAACTCTTGAATCAAAAGAACTTTTCAAAAATACTCTTTATGATGATGTGGCGAGTGCTCGCTCGGGAAGTTATTTGACTAAAGCTGATAAAGCTTCAACTTTGAAAGTTGATCCTTATTCTCAAACGACAAGCCAAAGCGGTTTAAGTGTGAGCTTCAAAGGTTTTGATACGCTTAAAAATAGTGTGTTGAAATCAAAAGTCAAAGCAAGCGATAAAGCTTTGAAAGTTGTTCAAGAAAGTGATAATTTTGTATTGACTAAAACTGATCAGGGTTTCGTTTTGAGTGCGAACAAGATTTCTTCTAAGCCCCCTCTCAATAATCCTTCTTTTGCTTCTCAAAGCGTGACTCTTGTTCAGGATATTGTTGAGAAAGATATTGTTAAAGCAACTAAAGTGGTTGATGTCGTGACTGATGTTGCTGTTGCAAGTAAAGTGGCGACTGTTTCGACGACTGGATATGCTCCTTTAAAGCCTGTTACTTATACAAAAACAAAAGGTGCAACTCCTGTCACTATTGCTAAAGCTAAGACTGCGAATAAGACTGTTGTAGCAACAAAAACATTCTCTTCGACCAAAGTGTTACCTAAAATAAAAACTGCAACTAAGAGCGTTCTTGACGTAAGAACGAAGAGCAAAACAAAGACTGCTCTTGCAACTAAATCATTGACAAAAACAGCTTTGAAAACTCAAACAGTTCAAAAAACAACTACTACTCAATTATCTGCTCAAAAAATAGGTTTATCGAGCTTGACAGTTGTTAAACCGAAACCATTTCCTTTTTTAGGTTTAATCACTCCAAAGAATGATTTTGTTAAACAAACTCAGTCTCAAGGATTCAATGTTTTTGTTCGTGAAAGAGGAGTTTTCAAAAAAGTTTCAAAAACTGCTTTGAGCAAAGGTGATGCTCGAGATCTTGGTGCTTATAATGTTTACAATACGCCTCGTGCAACTTTTACTCTTCGAGCTTCTGCTTCTCCTTTAGGAGGTATCTCAAGAAAAGTAAGCGGTTCATTTTCTGCTTTCAGATCTAATTTTTTGAAGAAAGGAAATCTTTTCATTGAAAAAAAAGAGAAACGAATCAAAAGCGGTGGAGAAAAAGCAGGGATTACTCGAAAAGGCATTCTTGCAAACAAAAACAAAAAATTCAAGGGGTTTAAACTATGAATATATCAGGAATGATTTCAGGAATAAAAAATAAGATTCGTGAGCGAGAAGATACTAAAGCGAATGCTGTTGCTCATCGATTAGCTACTATGAAAAAAGAGCGGACTCGTGCAGAAGGTCATAAGAAAATTTATGACTTACAAGCTCAAGAGAAAGCAAAACTTGCAAAAGCAAAAGCCGACGTAAGAAAACAACGATTTCAAGGGAGTGTCTTGGGAAAAGTAAGCGGTGCTATTGACAAAGGGATTAAAGCTCAAAAGAAAAAAAAGAAAGGATCATCTACTCCTTTTTTACCATCAGGAAAAGATCATCCGATGTTTAGAAAATAAGGCGGTGCAATGTTGAATAAGAGAGCTCAAGGTTTTGGATTTATCAGGGTGATATTTTTTGCAATATTTTTCTTGATCATGTTCGCTTTAGCTCTTGCTCCTTTCATTGGCGTTGCTATGGGTGCAACTGACTTAAGTGTCTTAGGTGGCTTTGGTGCTTGGGCAATGGGAAACCTTGCTTTATGGATTTTTATGGTCTTTATGATTATGGTGTTGGTGGCTCTTGTTTACGGGTTCAGTTCAGAATAAAAAAATTAATTATTAATTAAAAAAGTATTTTTTGCGACATTGGTAGTTTGGAGAATGATTATCATGTCAAAAAAAATATATACTAATCCTTTGTCGCAAAAGGCTTCATTGTTAGCAAAGACTTTATTGTTTTTGCTAATGATGTTCTTATTTTCTGCGACTGTTTTTGCAACTCCTGTGATTGATGATTCAGGGTTTAACCTTGCTGAAATAAGTGTCAACGCAGGGGGTGGGGGATATATTGTTCAACCTTTATTTAATGTTACTTTTCAAGAGCTTTGCGTTCCTTCTTATGTTGATGCAACAACTGCATATCTTAAGGAAGATAATGGCGGGACTACTCTTGAAACAAGCTCTTTATCGTCAGGATGTGCAAGTTTTAACACTTCTTTAGATGCAGGAACTAACTATACTATTTATGTTGATTCGGGCGGAGTGACTACTTATACTCGAGGTTATGAAGGTGCTGTGACTTATCCAACAACTGCAACAAATGTGAAGTTTATGAAAGGGTGGCATAACGGATTATTTACAACTCAAGACAATGCTTTGAATATTGAAAACGTGACGACTGAGGTGTTTGTTGCTTCAACTTTTTACCCGTTATTGCTTGAGAACGTGAGTGCTTCTTCGATTACGAATGAGACTTCTTTGATTACTTGGAATACGAATGTTTCTGCGAATAGCACTGTTGACTTTGGTGTTGTGAGTGGATCTTTAAACTTGAGCAATAGTTCTGCTTCTTTGGTGACTGATCACTCGATTTATTTATATGGTTTAGAAAGTAATACAACTTATTATTATACAGTGAGTAGTTATGTGAATGATTCTTCTTATAATGTTTCTGCTGAATATTCTTTCTCTACTTTAGAAACTGAGGTGAACACTTCGACAATAAATATTTTATATCCTTCTGTGGGTGTTGTTCAACAATTAAACAATTTAAGTCATGGAGATATTTGGATTTATGGATCTTATACGGGAAACATTGATTCTTTAGAAGCTCGTTTCGATGGTGGTTCTTGGGATTCTTTGAACGCAACTATTTCAGGCGGTGTTTTTAGTGGTTGGCTTCATAATCAAGCTTTGAGTCAGGGATTGCTTGAAGTTAGAGACTCAAATATTACTCAAGAAGGAAATGATTCAGTTGCAAATATTGGTCTTGGTGATGTTTATGTTGTAATTGGAAGCAGTCAAATATATAACACTTATGAATTTAATGAAGAAGCAGGACACACTTATTCAAGCAATGTTTTTAGTATGTCGAGAATTTGGGAAGGTTCAGCAAATGGGGATAATTTCTTAAACGGAAGTGTATGGAGTGGGATCGGAATGTTCTCTCAAATGATTAATTATTTGCAAAATACTTCTTATGAAAGACCGACGGGATGGATCATGTGGGGGATTAGTGGAAGCACTATGCCTTCATGGAATGAAGGATCAACAAATTACAACAATATGATCACGAGCGTGACTCAAGCAACAAACGGAACGATGAGGATTAAATCTGTTGTTGGTGGTTTAGGTCTTGCAGATATGCACACGGGTAATTTATTGACTTATGATCAGGCTTATGAGAATGTGACGGGGATTGCTGATTCTTTAGCTAATGATTTGAATGTATTGAGTGATGTCCCTCTTGTGGTTCATGCACCAAATAGGGAAGTGAGTGCGAGTGCTTCAAGTGTTGACAATGTTGTTCGAGCTTTTATTGATGCAGGAATATATAACACGACAAATGTGAGCGTTGGATTATTCACTTATGATATTGATATATATGACAACACTGGTGACGGGGTTCACATAATTGATCTCGATGATGTTTCTCTTCTTGCTGAAAGATGGTTTGCAGGATTAAATTATTATTTTTACGGTGGAGAAAACATTTTCGCTTTGATAAATGATTCAAGATATATGAGTAGTTTATTGAATATGACTTTCACTGAGCCTGTTCAACCTTCAAGCGGTTCAAAAGGATACTCTTTTTCAGGAAGTGGCGGTTCTTCGCTTGATGATACTGATGTTGTTTCAGCAGTTGCAATAAATGAAACTGTTGTGTTAAATGTAACTGGATTAAATGAGTCTTACAATGTCACTTATGGGAGTTTCTTGGATGCGTATGGAACGACAAACTTATACTTTAATTCATCTTTATTTCTTCTTCCTGTTGTGCCTTTTTATAATTATTATATTGATCTATTTTTATACAATAGTGTGACGATATATGCTTATGCTGTGAATGGATCTGCTTTGACGGGTTATTCTGTGCAAATATATAATTCAAATGAAACTTATTCAGGATCTGAATCAGGAGGATCAATTTATTTCACTGATCTTGTTGTTGGTGATTATACGGTTGTAGTTTCAAAATCAGGATACCAAAACGCTGAATATAGTCTTTCAGTTAGTTTCGGAAGCCATCAAACAGTGAACGCTTATTTAGATAATTTGACGACTACGACTGTCGATTTTACAACAATAAACTCTATAAGTGGGGCTGTTATTGAGGGAGCGACTATAAATCAATATAGAACTGTTGGAGGAAATTGGACTCTTGTGAATAGCAAACTCACTGATTTAACGGGACGGTCACGATTTGATTATAGTGAAGATATTGAATATAGATTCGACTTTATTGCTTCGGGTTATGAGAACCGAATTGTTTATTTAGAGCCTTTATTTTCAACGTATACAGTCCCTTTGACTCCTGATATTGAAAGCGTTCATGATGTGAATGTTGGTGATTGGGTTTATTTAATTAACAATTCAGGGAACTTTTTTGATGATCAAATAAATAATTTTTCCATAACGATCTCAAGCGGAACGGGCACACTCGAATATTATTATTTGAACGTCACCAATGTTGATGATTCAGTCACTCAAGTTTCTTGCAGTGTTGCTTATGGGTGCACTCACGATTTTAGTTTAAACATCAGTGCAGATGATTTCACTGAGGTTGTGATTGTAGAATTTTGGATTAAAGAAGTTGATCAATCAGAAAAATATTTTAAAAAGAATTATGTTGTTCAAGACATTTATAATCCTTCTACTCTTTGGGGTTGGAAAGATGTTGATGATTCTGATGTTGGTGATTTAGAAAAAGCTTTCTTTGCGATGATCATCACTTTAATTGTGGTGGGTGTTGTTGCGACTGCGAGTGTTATGATTGGAGTTCCGCCGATTACACCTTCGGGTTTTGTTCTTGGTGCAACTGTTGAAATATTGGCTCTTGTTGGATTCATTCCTTCATTTAGTGCTCACATGATTGCTTTGGGTTGCATCTTGATCATATTGTTCGGGAGAGGTGAAATATAGTGACTACTACTACTCAGATGATTTTTGTTATTAGTTTGATGCTTGCTATTAATGTTGGTATTTCGATGTTTCAAAGTGCTGTTCTTGAAGTTAATCCTTTTGCTGATCAGTTTTTTGATGTTGAGAATAGTCCTTATGCGAATTATGTTCAAAATAATACTTTGATTGTTGATGATAGTTATTTGCCTAGTGATGATAGTGTTGAGGGTGATACTAGTGGTAATATTTTTACTGATACTTATGATAAGATTAAGAGTTGGACTCAGCAGACTCTTGCTCCTTTGGGTTTTTTAAGTAATGTATTTAAGCAGCCTTATGGGTTTCTTGTTGACATTGGCTTTCCTCAAGCTATTGCTTTGGCGATTGGTGTGTTTTGGTATATGTTTGCTCTTATTATTATTGTGAGTTGGTGGATGGGGAGATAAAAGAATGGCGGTAGATTTAAACGGGATTGTGCATTTGGTGCTTATGGGTTTGACTGATAATGTTTTTGGTCATATTGCTATTACTAGTACTGTTATTATGCTTTTCTTTGTGGTTTTTGCTTTGTTGATTCAGATTCCTGCTCCTTTTGCTTTGGCGATACCGATTCCTTTTGCAGTTGTATTGACTGCTTATGGTTATTTGACTGTTGCTGTTGGTGGTGTTTTAAGTGCTGTTTTTTTAGTGCTTGCAATAGCAAGTTTTTTGGCTGGAGTTGGGGCTAAATAGGTTCTTTTTTTTGTGAACAAAAAGTGAACATAAATACGTCTGTTTTTGTTCACTTTACCTTTATTTAATGGTTCAGAATGTTTTTTTTGAGGTCTTATTTGTGTGTGTTAATAAAAATGATTATTTTCTTTATAGGGCTTCTTTTGTTGTTGCATTAATGTTTTAGCGTTTTAATGCTTTTATGTTTTTGATATTTTTGTTCACGTTTTTTATTTTTGTTCACTTGGTGGGGTAGACCTGTGAACAAAAGTCGCTAAAAGTGAACATAAATAGTATGGACTATATTTTGTAGTATTTAGATAAATTTATATAGTTTGCTTACTTTATGTAAGCTATGGTTGATTTTAATTCTGAGGGTGCTTTTACTGCAAATAAAAGTCATATTCTTGAGCTGGTTATTCTTGGTCGTCGTGATGAGTTGATTAATACTTTTCAATTATGGCGTGAGAGTTTGATTGCAAATGATTCTCGAGAAGAAAAATTTAAGCATAAGCTTCGTGCTGTTTTGTTTAGTTTGTTTCTTGAGCTTGAGCGTCCTTTGTTTAGGAAGCTTTCTGAGAGGAAGGTTGATTCTGATGTTTTGAATGTTGTTAAGTATAATGATTTGAGGAGATTGGTTTTTAGTGTTGATCATATTAATAATGATGATCTTGTTGATGCTTATTTGACTTTCAATCGTGCTCTTGATGAGATGAATTTGATTAAGATTGATAATAAGAAAAAATTTGATAGTACTAATATTGAGCTTGAGAATGATATTAAGGGGATTTAGATGAAGGTTGCTATTTATGCGAGGGTTTCGACTGAGGATCAGTTTGCAGATAAGCAAGTTGAGGCTTTGAAGGATTATTGTTCTCGTTTCAATTATGAGATTGCTGATGTTTATGTTGATGTTATTTCGGGGGCGAAGACTTCTCGTCCTGAGTTTAATCGTTTGCTTGCTGATATGCGGATGTATAAATTTAATTGTGTTATGGTGACTAAGCTTGATCGTATGGGTCGGAGCCTATCTCATCTTCTTGCTTTGCTTGATGAGTTCAAAAAGAAGTCTGTGAATTTTGTTGCTATTACTCAAAATCTTGATACTACTTCTGCAACTGGAAATTTGTTGTTTCAGATTATGGGTGCTTTTGCTGAGTTTGAGCGGAATATTATTTCTGAGAGAACTAAGGAAGGTATGAAGAAAGCCAAAAATGTTGGTAAGCGTGGGAAGGATAAAAAACCACGTAAAAAAAGGGGGGGTCTTAGAAAGCCACTTTTTACGCAGTAGATTTGTGGGGGTTAAAGAGGGACGTTTTTAGGTGGGGATTATGGTGAAAAAGTTATGTTGGTCTAATGGTTTGAAAATTGATTCTACTCTTGATAAGAATTTGCAGGGTTGCATTAATAGGATTAGAAGTAAGAAGGCTAGTTTGATTGTTATTGATGGTGGTGTTGGTGAGGGTAAGACTACTTTGGGTGTTATTTGTGGTATGAGTATTGCTGAGAAGTTGAATCAAGATTTTAATATTAAGGAGCAAGTTCGTCAGGGTGGTGGGGATTTCTTGAAGGGGATGGATTGGTGTGTTACTAATAAACGGAATGTGATTGTTTATGATGAGGCGGGAGATTTTAATACTCGTGCTAGTCTTACTTATTTTAATCAGAACATGAATCGGGTTTTTGAAACTTATCGTGCTTTAGGGATTATTGTTATTTTGTGCTTGCCTTCTTTTGCTGATGTTGATACTTCTCTTATGAAGAAGAAGATTTCTCGTATGTTGATCCATTGTTATAGTCGAACTAATACTTATGGGAATTATAAAGTTTATAGTCTTTGGCGTATGTGGTATCTTAAACAAAAGTTCTCTAAGGTTATTGTTCCTGATGATGCTTTCCGAATGGTGAGTCCTAATTTCTTTGGTCGCTTTCGTGATCTTGATCCTGCTGATAGTGAGGCTTTAGAGACTCATAGTATTAAGGGTAAGAAGGATATTATTCGTAAGGGTATGCTTCAAGAGAGAGGTCTTCTTCCTATTAAGACTATTGCTCAAAAGACTGGGTATAGTATTGAAACAATTAGAAGATATATTAAAAGAAAGAAGATGAAAGGTGAGAAGTATGGGGCGACTCTGTACTTTCACAGAGAGATTATTGAGAATATAATGATTGAGAAAGAACGTCAGGGGAAGGTAGCATGAGAATAAAATCACTCGGAAATCGATTGTTCTTTGGAAATTTTTTTTTGTTGCCTTTCAAGATTAGTGTATATTTAGATAAGCTTTTAGTATTTAGTCATTGGTCAGCAGTTCATCAAATGTTTGAAATAGCTGATCTTCGTCAAAAAGAGAGTTTATATACTTTAGGCTTACAATATGAAGTCAAGCAAGGTGCAATATAGATGGTTGAGCTAATAAGACGGGTGCGAAAGTATGGATCAGATAGACGACATATTGAAATACCTAAAGACTACTTTGACGACTTACAAGTTGATGATGTGATTGTTGTGATTGATAAAAAGACATATAACAAGCTCAAGGACTCTTCTTCTTAAGTTGCAGAGGTTGGCTCAAACAAGAGTTTCTCTGTGATTGCGTTCTGAATGTTTGCTTCTCTTTCTAAATTATGCAGTTTAACATAATGCTTGCGTACAGTCTCAAGATTTCCTCTTGCATGACGCAGAGTGTTTGCAGTGATCTCCATGCTTTCAGTAATATCAAACACCTCAGTCCCGTATAGGTGGCGTAGACTGTGAAAGTTTTTGCTGTGGAGTTTTGCTGATTTGATTGGGTTGTGCTTGCTCTTTACTGATCTTATTGCTCTTGTTTTTCCGATGTTTAATTTTATGAATTTTTCTTTTGTTCTTTTGCTTACTGTTTTTGAGCTTATTCTGTTTCCTGCATAAGCTCCGTTTATTATTTTGAAGAGTGGGTCTTCTAAGTTTAGTTTATTTTGTTTGATGTATTTTAGAATTAGATCATAAACTTGGTGTGGGATTTTTTTTTCTGTTACTAGGTCGTTTTTGGTTTTTTGAACTCTGTATGTTAGTGTTTGGTTTGTGTGGTTTATGTCTTTGATGTCTATCCAAAGGATCTCGCTTTCTCTTAGTCCCATTGTTGCACCTATGATATATATTAGTTTATACATATCGTTTGAGTTGTGCAGTAATAGTTTGAATTCTTTTTTTGTTAATGGTTCTATTTCTTTATTTTGTGGTTTGTTGTTTGTATTTTTTGCGGGTTTCATGTGGGCTCATTCTCTTATTGGTTGCACACACCCTTTAATTGTGAGCCTTAAGAATTATAAGAATATCTTAAGTTTTTCTATGTTTCCATAATTATTGGGATTATTGTTTCAGTCGGAGAAACAAATCCTCTTCCCGCTACTTTCTTTTCATCAACTTTAGAATTAAAATCTTCATCGAGTACTGGTTCGATTCCTTTCTCGATAAGAATACGATTCATCTCTTTAAGCTTTCGTTTCATTCTTTCATTTTCTAATTCCATCTTATCGTGTTTTGTTTGAACATAGATTTCATATGTTTCATCTTTGCTGATTAAGCCTGTTTTGATTAGTGCTGATGGAACAACGAATCCGTTCGAGTTCCCTATTGTTACTAATTTTGCTTTGAATTTCATGTTTATTTCCTCTGATGTTTTAATCGTTGTTATAATTTGTAAATACGTTTGTACATATAAATGTTACGCTGATTGTTCCTCTTATTTATAGTTTGATTGTTACGCTTGTTATTACAGGATGGACGAGGAAATACAGATATTTTTAGCTAGAAGCAAGTTGAGGCAAGTAGTTTATGAGAAATTACAAGAAAAGCCTCAAATAGCTTCATTCTTGGCTAAGGAGTTAGGTAAGCACAGAGAGTCAATATCTCGAGTCTTTAAGGATATGGAAGAAATAGGTTTAGTTAAGTGTGTAAATGAAAAAGATCCTCATTTTAGAAAGTATTCTCTTAAAGAGAAATTTTTATAAGTGTTAATTCACTAACACTATTATGAGAGTGATGGCTTTTGATTCAAAAAATATTCGTCGAGGTAATTTTAGAGCTCTCATTGGCATCGCAGTTACAATATCTGATTTAGATAATTTTGAAAAAATGTATACTGCTATTCTTCAAGATTATTTTAATTCTTTAAATTATCCATTTAATAGAAATGTTTACAAATCAGCTGATTTATTGAGTTTGTTTTATAGCTTGGATCCTGATGTGATATTAAATATTGTGTCTAAATTATGCGCTCATATTGATCATATTGATCTTTTTTATTCTTATTTTGCACATTCAGACACTGCTAAAAGACCTATAGATATGTATTATAATCATACTGGAGAAAAAGTATCTCATGATCGGTATCTGGATAAAATTGAAAATTATTATCCAGCTCTGTGTTGTTATTCTATGATTGTTAACTTAACAACGGATGTTACGGATAAATATTTATTGGATGGTTGTAGTGATATGGAACCGAGCAAAGCAACAAAAGCAATTTACAAAAATTCTAAAGTTGTTTTTTTTACTAATGGTGATAGAGTTAATTGTGCTATAAGTGCTGCAGATTTAATTTTAAAATTTATAGATGTTTATATTGCTAAAAAAGATTATTATTTGAATCAAGATTTACCTTCTAAACTTCCTCCTTTTATTAACAATAAAATTACTTGTAATAATCGAAGCGATAAGTGGGTTTATGATTTTAATCCTGAATCTAATTCAAAATTAGATATTACTCGAAGACTTGCACGACCTATTCATTTTGTTTTAAGAAATCTTAATTCAACAATTATTAAAAATGAAGCTACCTTCAAAAAAACTCCTATTTTTGACACTGCGCTTAATATGGCTCAAAAAAATGTTGGTTCTGTAAAATTATTTGATGCAGACGATATTCCAAAAATTCAAGAATCAGATTACATAATTTATTATGATGCTGCAACTGAAAAAATGGTTGAAGAATTGAAAGAACATGGCGTTAAAGCCACATTCCTTGATTTCAGAAAATAAACAGATAGTTGTTTCTCTCCAGCCTCCTATGGTACGGAAGTAGGATATTATTGGAAACGATATTGAGATATATAAATATTTCCCTAATTCACGGAGAGTTGTATTTATAAAGGATTGATTTAAAAGACTTCTATTGCTTTATTGAAAGGGTTATGGCTGTTATAACATAAAAAATTCACGTTTCTTTTTTAAATTTTTAACGTATAGCCTGACTACTCTTAATTAAAACCACTTTGAAGGTTTTTTAGTATTTTTTCGGACTATTTAGTTAATTTATGGAACGTGTATTGATTATGATTTTTTTTAAAAGACTCGAATGAGCCTATAAAATTTCTAATTGGATTTCTTTATTAAGAAGCTTTTCTCCAATTTCAGAATTAAATACTATAAAGTACTCATTTCCGATTTTTTTGGTTGTTCCTTTTAAACTTATGTTCTCACCCTCATTTCTTGATTTTGAAGGTAAAATGGAAAAGACGTCGGAGAAACAAATCCTCTTCCCGCTACTTTTTTTATTTCATTTGTTACGGGTATTAATTCTACTTCTTGTCCTTCTGCGAATATTTCTGCATCTACTAGTGCTTTTTTTATTCTTATTCCGTATGAGTTTCCTACTTTGAATACTTTTCCTTTGATTTTCATTTTTATTTCACCTGTTTATTTTTTTGGTTATTTCTTTGATCATTGTTATTGTGATGTATTTTGTTATTATGTATAGTATGAATGCTGTTCCTGTGATTTCCCCTATTGATTGTGCAGGGTTGGTGATTATGTTTTGTATTGATTTTGTTAGTGTTATTGTTCCTGTGTATATTGTTATTGTTCCGAATAAGAATATTGTTATTCCTCTCCAGCCGATTTGAAACCATTTGTTTATTTTGCTTTCTGTCATTACATTTGTATATACTTAAAACTATATAAATGTTTCTAAATATATGTACGTTTGTAATTACTTTATCGTGGTGAGAAAAATATAAATACTTATGTAATTATGTTTTGTATTAAGTTCGTAATTACGAACAATATACATAGGTGATTATATATGAAATTCAAAGGTGAAATTTGGCGTACTGGGAATAGTTTTGTTGTTACTGTTCCTGCACAGTTTGTGAATAATGGTGCTCTTGATCAGGGTAAGACTTATGAGTTTGAAACTTCTGAGGTGGTTTCAAATGAATGATCTATCTCTTAAAACGATTCAGGGGTTGGCTTTTGATTGTGTTAAAAGTGAGACAATGCGATCGGTTTGTGATCTTGGTATTGAGCTTAAAGAATGAAAACTCGAAAAGATTTGAGGGTTTTTTTTCAGGGTGTTGTTGATGAGGTGGCTGATGAAGGGTCGTCCTAAGAAGTCAACGAGTGAGGGTCTTCGTCTTGAGATTTCTCGTTTGTATTCTGAGGGTTTTAAGCCTGCTCAGATTGCTAAGCTTAAAGGGTTTAGTTCTTCTTATATTGCAAGGATTGTTCGTCAGTTGAAGCGTGATGATCCTTCTATTGTTAATAGTTTTTTGAGTTCTCGTCCTGATGATTCTTCTCGTGGTTGGAATAAGAATGTTCATGCTCAGAAGATTCGGGCTTTTGTTCATTGGGCTGGTGATAAGTATAATAAGAGTCCTAATGCTTATTTTAAGAATTTCGTTGATGGTGTTGATGTTGGTTGTCAGGGAAAATATATTTATTTAAGTTCTAATAAGAAGAAGTTTTATGCTGAGAGTGAGCAAAAAGCTCTTTGGAAAAGTCTTTCTTTTTGGAAGGGTGTGATTAGTAAGCTTGAAGATCGTCTTGGAGTTTTGATTTTTAAGAAAGGTGCTCAAGCTTTTGAGTTTTTGTATCAGGAGTGGGAGACTCAAGATAGTGCTGTTGCTGTTGATGCAGAGAAGAAGGGTCATATTTGGCGTGTTTTTCATAGTGATGATGGTAAGCTTCGTCTTTCTGTTGATTGGAGTGAGGGTACTCCTAATCATGAAACTCATCATAAAAGAGATAGTCATGTTGATAGTGTTGTTTTTGAAAAGCATATTAATAGTATTCTTGATAGTCCTCAAGCTCCTACTTTTGCTGAGTTGGTTGGTGTTGTTCGTGATGTTGTTGCAGTTAATAAAGAGACTGCTATGGGTTTGAAGGCTGTTGTTGAGGTTTTGAAAACTCAGTTTCCTAAGCGTGATGTTGTTGATGATTTGAAGGGGGTGCGTCCTGATTACTTCGGTTGATCTCTTTAAGAATATTGTTAGTAAGAGTTTGCTTGAGGCTGTTGCTAAGTTGGTTGTTTTCTCTAAGTCTGTTACTGGTTTGCAGATTTCTAAGGCTGTTTTTGAGCGTGGTGTTTATCGTATTGATGTCTCTGGTGTTGGTCTTCCTGAGAAGCCTTTTATTGATAATATTGTTGATGAGCATGTTCTTTGTAAGGATTTGGTGAGTGGGCTTCTTGAGAGAGTTCCTGCGACTCGTGATGATGATATGTTGTTGTTGTTGGCTGTTTGGGATGCTCAAGGGATTAAGATTGATCTTAATGATATTGAGTTGTCGACGATGTTTAGTGCTGAAAGTATTACTCGAGCACGTCGCAGGGTTCAAAATAGTGAGGGGAAATTCTTGCCTTCTGATCCTGCTGTTGCTCGTAGAAGAAGAATAAATGAAGATCTCTTAAGAGATCATTATGCAAAGGTGATATGTTATGAAAACTAATTCGGAAATTGTTGATTTGTTAAGTTCGAATACTAAGGAGATTGAACGGGCTTTAGGTATTAAAGTTCGTAATGGACAGGGGTTAGAAGCTGTTAAGAAAACTCTTGCGTGGGTGTTAAAATGAATACTGTTGAATTGTTTGCGGGAACTAAATCTTTTAGTAAGGTTGCTAAAAAACGTGGACATAATATTTTTACAGTTGAAATTAACTCTAAACAAAATCCTGACCTGGTTAAAGATATTTTTGAA
>Ga0256834_1000973_pt1 | contig 20089 bp, 8 predicted proteins | sample 4281140metaG_FD_190536 | JGI IMG/M metagenome (GOLD analysis project Ga0256834, IMG submission 190536) | Hydrothermal vent microbial communities from East Pacific Rise, Pacific Ocean - 4281-140 | ecosystem: Environmental > Aquatic > Marine > Hydrothermal vents | place: Pacific Ocean: East Pacific...
AACATCGTGGTAGATGGCATTGCAGCATTTGCAGAAGACTTATGGAGTGATTTTACTATTAATGAAATCGAATACCATATGGCAAAACCATGCTCTCGTTGCATTATGCCAAGTATAAACCAAGCAAATGGTATTCAAGATAATGTTAAATTATTGTCGGTTTTAAATAAATACCGAAAGTTTGACAAAAAGATAAAATTTGGGGTAAATATACTATACAAAGACTTGTCAAAAGTTAATAATCAATACATTAGAGTAGGAGATACAATTAATTTAAAATAATTGATAAAATTATAAAAAAATACTTGTCATAAACAAAAACATACCCTAAAATTCGCACCCTCTTGAGATAGTCACTTAAATGACTCAAGAAAGTTCTTTCTCAAAGAACACTCTAGTAAGTATCTAGGGGCCGTTAGCTCAGTTGGTAGAGCAGTGGACTTTTAATCCATTGGTCGAAGGTTCGAATCCTTCACGGCCCACCATTCTTTTGTTGGTTATATCACGCTATAAGTTTCCAATCTCAGTACTTAAAAAATAATCATTTATAATGTACAAACTCATTTTTTATAAGCACTGACCTTGAAAACTTCTAACGCAATCTAACTCAACAAAAGCCGAGTATCATATATAAAACATCTACCACAATCTAGAGCACAAAAAACACGTTTTTTCTAAAGCTGATCTCAAAACTAAAAGTTTACTCACTAATAATACATTAACTCGTATTTTACTTGAATCGACCTTGAGCACTTCTAAAGCAATCTAACTCAACAAAAGTCGGGTTTTACACTTAATACAATTTCGATTCAAAAAAATTACTCATTTATAATACATAAGCTCATATTTATTTTGAATTGACCTGAATGATTTCTAACGCAATCTAAACCATGAAAAACCGAGTTTAAAATTATTAAGAATAACTAGAAGCTTCGGGTAGGATGGGCTCTGCCCATCGCATTTAGAACATAACTGTTAACCAAAACCCCTAAAACAAAAATACATAAAAAAACCGTCATACCTGCGTAGGCAGGTATCTCATGAAACAAACCCATACAACTCAACCGCAGCAATGTGATTTATCGCGTTCATTGAAGAATTCATGCGATAAATCACGCATCTACATTTAATTCTGCAAGGTGCATATTGGGAATAATTCAATGTGTCATTACATTGGGTGCCCGTTATTTTGCCCCATGCTGATATTTATTATCAAATATTCTTCTGACCAAAAGTATAATAAGTAAACTGACTTGACCCCTTGATTTTTCTGTTATATTTCGTTATATTTTTTACAAAAGTCGCATGATATATGTAGTTATGATGAATTATCGACATATTGGCACTGCTCATGTAATATGTAGTTCACTAATCTCATATTAATTTAATACCTATCAAGCTTGCAATAAAATGAAAAATGAAAAAAAGTTCAAACCATCAACTTATTTAAGGAAACGTCATCCTGACCGTTATTCTGATTCGATAAAATCAAATCAACCTCAACTAACTACTGACTTGTTAGAGTATCACCTTGAAACCTTAACAAGTCGTAGTCAGGAAAAAGAATTTGAATATTTTTCAAGAAGATTAGCAGAGAAGACGATATGTCCAAATTTAATTCCTCAAACTGGACCAACAGGCGGTGGTGATAGTAAAGTCGATTCTGAAACATTTCCAGTAGCAGATAGTATTTCAATCAGGTGGTATCAAGGAGATGCTGGAGGGAAAGAACAATGGGCTTTTGCTATGAGTGCTAAAAAAGTTTGGCGGCCTAAAGTCAAAAGTGATGTAAAGAAAATTGTCGATACTAAAAGAGGTTATTCATTAATCTATTTTTTCACAAATCAATTTGTTTCAGATAAAAAAAGAGCAGAAGTGGAGGATGCTCTAACTAAAGAATTCAAAACAAAAGTTAAAATCCGTGATAGAAGCTGGATCATTGATCAAATAATTCATCATGATCATATAAATATAGCGATAGAAACACTATCAATAGAAGGGCTGAAGTTTAATCCAATAAAAATTATAGGCTCAAGAGATTCAAAAAGAATTTCTGAACTTGAAATTTTAGATTCCCAAATTAAAGATACTGATCGATATAGCGGTATAAGTTATCAACTGTCTGAAGATTGTTTAAGAGGGGCGATATTAGCAAGCTATCTTGAGAAAGATAGATATGAAGTAGATGGACGCTTTACGGCATCTTTAAGAGTAGCAGAAGAAATTGGTGATGAAAGACAAATATTAAGAATAATTTATAAACAAGCATGGATAGCTTATTTTTCTTATGACGATGAAAAAACATTTTTCAGCCTTTATGACAAAGTTGAAAAAAATGTCCTCGAAAGCCCTTATTCCGATGATGCCATGAAATTATGCAATATGTTTAGTGTATTGGTTGGCTACATACTTCACGAAAAAATTTCACCAGAAAAAGTAAAATTAGAAGAGAGGTCAAAAAAACTATTAAAGAAATTACATATTTTATCCGATGAAAAAGTAAGACCTAATAATGCGGCAAGTGCGAAAACATTATTGTATTTTAAGAATCTGACAATGTTAATGTTTAATAGAGCAAGTCAATCAGAGATAGATAAAATACTTTATGATTTAAAAGAAATATTTGAACGGTCTCAAAATTTAGGCCAGTACCCATTTGATACATACAAACAAATGGTTATTGAGTTAGGTTTTGTTTTTATTGATAGTAATGCGTATGATGAGCTCTGTGATTCATTAACTGTTCTTGTTGGGAAAAGAAGTAATGATGGAGAGTCTGGTATATTGATATCACATAGAGGTCTTCAAAAATTACAGGCGAAGAAAATTTATGACGCAATAATCCTTTTTGGTAAAGCTCAACAAAAGTTAATTAAGGATGAGTATAAGGATGAATTGATAAAGTCTTTAGCAGCATGTGGTTCTGCATACAAACAAGCTGGTCTATTTTGGGCAGCTCGATCAAATTTCCTAGCCGTATTGTCCATAACGTTGTATGAATTCAATACTACAGGGTACATGCACCCATTGGGATTAATTTCAGCACAAGAATTAGCAATGGTTGAAATCAGCCTTGGAAGAGTCCCTCACATTTTATTTAGCATTAAAGTAGTAAGTGTTATTTCATCAAACCTTAAATTTTCTGATAGTGAACAGAAAACATATTCAGATTTTATACAATATTTTGATATCTGTTTATCTGTGCTAATCCTCAAATTTAACTTAGAACAATTGAATACAGCTAAAAAGCTTCCCTATGTATTGAAAGAGATGGGCTTAATCTGTTCAGAAGGATGTATGCTATTTGCACTTGGAAACATCAAAAAGCTGAAACAAAATATCTGGCTTGATGATAGTATGAGTGATGAAAAGATAGAAAATTTTTACAAATCTCTCATGTCAAAATATGATAGTGATCATATTTCTAAATATTTAGAGATTGGAGCATCTGAAAAGGTTGTTCTGAGAAGTAATGTAATAGGTTGTAATCTAATTTTTGAAGTTGAAAATCATTCGATTTCAATTTTGATAACAGAAACCATGTTAGGTGCTTTAGAGTCTTTTCTTGCAACAAGTCTAAGCTTAGACAAAAAAGTTTTTCCATATGCGAAAGAAATGAAAATAATAGTTAAAAAATCTAACATAATCGATAGTAAGCTCGGCATTGATATAAAAACAGGTGAAAACAATACAAGAATCGAGATAAACCATAAGGAAAACTTCGATCCTGATTGCCCTGATCAGATGAGTGACTTAAAGGAGTCTTCTATACAGTTTATTGCACAAATGTTACCTAGAATGGCTGTGATCAATAATATAGAATCTTACTTTAAACAGTTAATGGATAACGAAAATGTATTTGGTCGTTCTTTACTATTTTCAGATGCTTTTACTGTAAGTCAGAATGTTTTTGGTGATTTAGATTGGACAAATTTATCTAAGTGGTTTGATTCAGTTCAAGAGAATAAGTTTTCTGTAGAGAGAAAAAAACAGTGGATGGCAACTGAAGAGTTAGAAAAAAAGGATGAGACGTTAAAATTTGGAGATTCAAGTTTATCTAAAGAGGAATTTAATGATGATAAATTAAGTCATCAAAATAGAAAAATATTATCAGTTATTGATATACCAAAATGGAACTTAGCAAAATGGGGAGGTGTTGCATTTATATACCCATATAAAAGACCCCCTTATCTAGCTCTTCTATTTAAAAATGAACAAGCAGCAAGAGATATTTTTACAAGTTGGCGAAATGAAATTGGTAGTGAAGACAGTAATGAAGAAATAAGGGTCTGTATTCTCAAAGGGGTAGATAAAACCAACCCACTTCATTATAGGGTTCACATAGGATCAAACTTAGGTGCTTTTCAGCCAAGTTCGAATGATAAACAATTGCTATTAGTATCTCGTTTCCAAATTATGGAACCAAAAGACACTAAAAATATTGATACGTTTCTAAGTTTTTATAATCAATATAAGGCATATTATTTAATTCCAGCAATTTTACCAAAAGAGAAGAGCCAACCAAAAGTTTTAAATGAGTTATCTATTTTGAAAAAAGAATTATATATTAGGCATGCATGGGACGTAGGAATGAATGATCCAGATATGGCAGCAATACTTCCTGATGATCAGCCAATAATCCCATCAGATGTTACTAACGCACCGATTCTAGAAACTCTTTCAAAAATAACTAATAAATAAATCACCAATTGAAGCGAAAAACCTTCCCCATATACCAAAAAAATCCTGCCTATTCCCAACAACCCTTTCTAGCAGAGAAACCCCGCAACGCCCCTTAAAAAAACTTTGTTAAGAGCTAATAAAAAATGCTTTTAATGTTGCCCCGGATACACCTCAACAAAGTTAGTTTTTCTTTATTATGCCAATCTTCCGCATTGCACTAACTGCAAATACATGGCATTTGGAATATGATTTAGAAATAATCCATAGCATATCTTTTCGAGTTATTTAACCAATAACACACCCAATTACACCCATTAAATATTTGCTTGATAATCAGGCAAACATTTTGCTGTTTGCATTCACCATTCAGGAAGAATTTTTTCTCCCTAAATACCCTCTTTGAGTGTGAATATTTATTAGAAGTTTATTGGAAGTTTATCGGAAACGTAAATTTTTGACGGTGCGTTTATTGCTGTAAATGTAAGTCAATATCCATATTTTCATGTCAAATTCGGATAATTTTAATGTGGTCATTACTTGTCACCAAATAAACAATAAGGTGTGATGCATGATGATGAATTCTAGTAGTGGGATCAAACTAGAAACGCTCACGGCACATGAGCGGATTATTTGCTAATACTGAAAAGACTTGTTCTAGTTTGTGGGTGTAGTCAATAGCCTGAGTATTTCCCCAGTTTTTAGCAGTGTAGTGCCAAATATATTCAAGGTCATTTTCAGCAGATTTTTTAAGCGTATATTCAGCCATCAATTTGGCTTTCTTTTAACATTCTCTTAGTAAAAGCATTGATATCAAAGTCTTTAACATCTTTGCTTTCTAATCCTTGAGTAATTGCCTGTTGCATCGCTTCAATCTTCTGCTTACGATCTTGATCTCGGCGAATAAGATCTCGCACGTAATCGCTACTGGTCGAATACTTTCCCTCGTCAATACGTTCTTGTATCCAAGTCCGCATTGGATCAGGGAGTGAAATGTTTAATGTTGCCATGATAATATATCTACTAAATACTAAGTATGACAGATATTGGCAATAATTGCCATAGAAAAATCATAATGGTTTTTTTTAAACATGGCAGATTACGCTGGAGAACTCACAGAAAATTTCGACTATGAAAAAACGGGAAGAGACATGGAACTAAGAGGAGATATTTACACCATTACAACCGCTCATGATGAAGTGCATATCTTTTGGAGTCATTAAACCAATAACACACCCAATTACACCCATTTAATGTTTGCTCGATAATCTCGGGCAAACATTTGGCTGTTTACATTCACCATTCAGGAAGAAATTTTTCTCCCTAAAAACTCTCTTTAGAGTACAAATCGGCAATTACAATCAATTTGACGTGGAAGTTTATTAGAAGTTTATTAGAATTATGCTAGAATTATATTTGTACAATTCTTATCGAATGAAAGATTTAATACATGTTTAAACCTAATTTTAAAATCACTCCTGCGCTTAGTAAAATGTTGATGGATATTGAGGCTTCTCGTCAAGCGGTATCGGGGTTGCCGATTACTGTTTCGGTATTAACATCTTTGCGTGAATCCGCTCGGTTGATCTCTACACATTATTCTACACAGATTGAAGGCAATCGCTTAACCCAAGAACAAGTCGAAGATGTTATTCAAGGAGGTACTTTTCCCAATCGAGAGAGGGATGAACGAGAGGTTAAAGATTATTATAAAGCATTGGATTTTCTCGATACATTGATCAAGAAGAAAACACCATCAATAAAAGAGCAAGATATTCAGACTCTACATGGCTTGGTGATGGATAGCAGGAAAAAACCAACGCCATACCGTGATGGGCAAAATGTTATCCGAGACAGTGGCAGTGGCGTAATTATCTATATGCCACCAGAAGCTAAAGATGTGTCAAATTTAATGAGTGAACTAATTACATGGATCAATGAACAGTTAAACGATGGTGATTTGCCAGTGCCTATGATTGCTGCTATTGCTCATTATCAGTTTGCAACAATTCATCCATATTATGATGGCAATGGACGTACCGCTCGATTATTAACCAATCTGGTTTTACACAAATCAGGCTATGGCTTGAAAGGCATTTATTCATTGGAAGAATATTATGCCAGAAACCTACAAGCCTATTATCAAGCTTTGAGTGTCGGTGAATCTCATAACTATTATTTTGGACGAGTAGAGGGTGATATCACTGATTGGGTAACTTATTTCTGTGGAGGCATGGCAGATTCATTTGCCACTATTCGACTCAAAGCCTCAGAGTCTTCTAAAAGTGAGAAAATAGACCATAGTCATTTATTGCGTGAACTTGATCAACGACAGAAGCAAGTATTGTCACTTTTTAGTAAAAACAAATATATAACCACTCTGGAAATCTCTGAATTGTTGGGTGTGCATAAAAGAACGGCATTGAATTTATGTAATAAATGGTACGAGGGTGGATTCATTATCCAACATGGACAAGCCAATAAATCCCGTAAATATGAACTGGCAACAAAGTGGTTGGAGTTGTTATAGCCATCAACTTGGCTTTCTTTTAACCTATGTTTGGTGAAAACATTGATATCAAAGTCTTTAACATCTTCGCTTTTTAAGCCTTGAGTGATCGCCTATTGCATCGGCTCTATCTTCTGTTTGCGATCTTGATCATGACGAATAAGGCCTCGCACATAATCGTTACTAGTTGAATACTTTCCTTCTGCTCGCATTATTGCTTTCTTCACTGCTTGTTGTTTAAATGATTGACTAAACTGGATGGGCTCCGCCCATCAAATTTAAACATACTATGAGGTATATGCATAACTAAAAACGGTGGGAATGTAGCCCACATTGGCTATTTTTTCCTCTAAAAACCAAACTATAGAATGACTGTAGGTTCAATTTTTAGAGAAAAAACTAGCTCAATGTGCATCTCTATCCCATTCGCCCATAGTTATGCATACACCTCACTAAAGTTTTGATTTGCGTTTAACCGCAATAATAGAAAAAAATTCTTTTATGGATTAATGATGGGGTTTTTGGGTGATTTATTTGCTAACTTAATGTATTATTTATCACTACAAATTACGGTAATATAATAGTTTTAATGATTCTTCAATTTGAAAATTTTTCTTATGTTTACGATAAGGGTCTTCTTAAGAAAGATTCCGAAACTATTGAATTAACAAAAATTCAAAAAAAGCTGCTCAATTTTTTTATTGATAACCCGCATAGAATATTCTCAAAACAGGAACTAATGGAGAATGTTTGGAAAAGAATTGTTACTGACAATTCTGTTGATCAGGTTATTTACATCTTAAGAAATTATATTGAGACCAACCCATCAAAGCCGACAGTTTTAGTTACACGCTATGGACAAGGTATTAGTTTTGAAGCTGAAGAAAAAGAAGCTGAAGAAAAGGAAAGTGTTGAAAAGGAAAATGCTGAAAAAACGGATCAAGTTGCAAAAATAAGTAAGCAGACATCAACTCAAAACAATTTTTCTAAATTAACGCTGTTAGCATTAGTGTTTTTGGCAGTTTCTATTTTTTCTTATCAGTATTTCTCAAAAAAACAGCCTGTTACTGTTGATGATAAACCTCAGCAGTTATTGGTTATGCCAATGACATTTACAGACAAAGCCATTGCAACAACACAGCAACAAGGCATGAGTAAGCTGTTAATTACTTCATTTCAAAACCTTGATGATGAAGGCCTAATACTGTTTGAAGAAACAATTCAAAACACACAACAAGCGATTAAGAAGCATAAGCAGCTAGAAAAAAGCCTTGTCGTGATACAGTCTCAAGTAGAAAAGGTTGGTAATATTTATAACTCCTATGTTGAGATGAATAATGGTAAAAGAGTTATCAAAAGAACGAAGTTATCCGCCAACAATCTTAATGATTTGATTAATAGTCAAATCGAATTAATCGCCAATTATCAAAATAAAATATCAACCCATCACTATTTGCCCATAATTAATAAAACCCCTGATGAGAAATACATCGAGGCTTTGGGGCTTTTTGCCAATGGTGATATGAGTAAAGCAAAAGAATTATTTGAAGAGGTGTTGAGTCAACAAGAAGATAATTATAATGCACGATTTAGTTTGGCAACAATTTTATTAAAACAAAAGCAATACGATAAAAGTTTGTCGCAATTAGAGACGTTAAAAGCAACTGAAGCCTATGACTCAATCGGCACAGAAATTGAGCTGGCCATTGCAGATATAAATCTTGTGAAAAGTAATTACAATCAGATAATTGATGGTCTAAAGGAATTTCAGTTATCTCATCCTGATATAAGTGAAGTAAAAAAAGCACGAATCAAAATCATCATAGCACATGCCTACCATGCCATTGGCGATGCCCCTACAGCGTTGACATTTTATAAAAATGCATTGGTAAGAATTGACGAGCATTTGAATCCCAAGATTTTTGCTCAGAGTTATTACGGTCAAGGTATGCTCGAGATTACGCAATCTAACGGTGATGAAGTCTATCAATTGTTTGAAAAATCTTTTGAAGATGCAAAGGCAGCAAATGATGTGCACCAACAAGTACTGTCATTAAATAAAATGGCAAAAATATTGCATTACCGCCTTGAATGGGACAAAGCAATTGAACTGCAAAAGCAGGCGCTGGCTTTGCTGGAACTTGAAAAGGATCAGCGTTCTGCGGCAATTTTATTGTCAACATTGATACCTATATTGCAACAGCAAGGCTATAAAAAGGATGCCTTTGAAAAAATTGAAAAATTTGGAAGAATCGGTGAAGACCTTAATTCTGATTTAATTAGACTTCATTATTTGCATTTTATCAGTGAAGTGCAAATGGATAGAGTAGAATTTGATAAAGCCCGTGAAACGATAAATCAGCACCTGAGACTGGCAACAGAGACAAAAAATTATGCCATGGTATTAGACAATGCCTTTTTGGAGTTTGAACTGCGTTTAACCGAAAATGATCTGACTAACTTTAAACAAGAATGGGATAAAAGAGGTTTGTTGATAAAAGAAAAAGGATTTGAGCGATTTCAGGTTTATATGGATTTATATTTAGCACGTTATTATAAACAAACAAATAATGACGGTAAGGCAATCACACAACTAAATAAGGTGACCGAATTAACAAAAGCGTCAAAGGATTATAATTTTTTGGTTGAAGCCCATAATTATTTGGCTGAGATATATTTAAAAACAGATGCCAAAAAAGCCTTGGAAATATTAAACAATCTCGAGCAATACAACCCACAACCCAATCCCTATTTATACATAAAAGCCCAAGCACTAGCTAAATTAGGCAATAAAATTGAAGCCTTGAATTTAATGAATCAAGCTAAGTTAGCTTTCCATGATAACTGGGAAATTGAACAGCAAAACTTCATGGATTCATTAAAAGAAATACTCAAATAAATTTTCTATAAAACAATAGTTAAATGTACACTTGAGTATCTAAGCACCAACTATTTTCTCTAAAACCAACGGTTTTTACAGTCTTTCTAACAAAACCTAATAACTTCTTAATAACTTCCTAAGAATTCAAATACATGGATTACCTATAATTAACTCATTGAATTACTAGATTTATGGGAAAAGAAAATGCAACACAATCAATTATATAGAAAGGTATTATTTATGCTACTGGTTACTGTTTTCAGCCAACAGGTTTATGCTGCAGGAGCTGATGATTTTGTTATTCAAGTGCAAACAGATTTACATGTCAATGTGCCAGTAACTTCGGATAATAAAAGTTTTACTATTCGTACAAAACCAGGCATCACCTATAACTACAATGTTGATTGTAAAAACGATGGTGTATATGAAGCCATGAACCAAACAGGTGATTTCACCTGTGTTTACCAAGGTCCTAATGAGTACATTATTCGAATTGAAGATAATATCGGTGATGGCACAGGTTTTCCGCAAATTTATTATAATAATGCAGGTGATAAGCGTAAAATTACTGACATAATTCAATGGGGAACAGGCAAATGGATTAGTATGGAAGGTGCTTTTCGAGGCTCAGATGAGTTGGGTGTTTCAGCTGTAGATGTTCCTAATTTAACATTGGTTACTGATATGTCAAGTATGTTTCGTTTTGCTTCTTTGGCAAATCCCGATACCAGTGGATGGGATGTTTCGCATGTGACAACGTTTCATAGTATGTTTCGCAGTGCAATTGCTGCTAATCCCGATACGTCTAATTGGGATACTTCAAGTGCACAAATTATGACCCATATGTTTTGGAATGCGATGTCTGTCAATCCAGATGTGCGCTCATGGGATGTAACAGGAGTAACAGAAATGACCTTGATGTTTGGTAATGTTACCCTACCTACTGTGACCTATGATTCGATACTAGTCACTTTTGAAAGTCAACTAGTGCAAAACAATGTGGTACTTGATGGTGGTAACAGCAAATTTTGTTCAATAGCGGCACAAAATGCTCATGCTAATTTAATCGCGGACCACACATGGACACTAAATGATCTGGGATTATGTAATGCCAATGATTCTGCTCATGATATTGTTTTTGAAGTGGATACAACTATAGTAGGTTCTACTACCAATTTACAATTTGAAATAAACACACTAGGCTCAGGCTACAACTACAATGTCGATTGTGATGATGCCAATGCTGGAATAAATACTGCCACAGGACAAACAGGTAATTACGTCTGTAATTACACAATACCTGGAATATACATCATCCGTATTTCGGATAATGCAGGAGATAAAACTGGTTTTTCACGATTTTATTCAGTTTCTAATAATGATGTAAAAAAAATAATTAACTTCAAACAATGGGGTACGGGAATTTGGAAGTCAATGAGGCATGCTTTTAATGGTGCTTCTAATATGATTGTTACTGCAATCGATGTACCAGATTTATCAAACGTAACGACTATGTACAAAATGTTTAAAGATGCAACTTCAGTAAATCCTGATGTTAGTAATTGGAAAATTGCCAATGTTACAAATATGAGTTCTATGTTTGATGGAGCAACTTTCGCTAACCCTGATGTAAGTAATTGGAATACAGTTAATGTTACGAATTTGAACTCTATGTTTGCGAGAGCGACCTTGGCTAACCCTGATGTTAGTGGATGGGATACATCTAATGTGACGAATATGCTTGGTCTATTTTCTGGAGCAACCTCAGCTAATCCTGATGTAAGTGGATGGGATACATCTAATGTGACGGATATGCTTGGTCTATTTGCTGCAGCAACCTCTGCTAATCCAGATGTAAGTGGCTGGAACACTGCTAATACGAGAGATATGAGTTCTATGTTCTTAGGAGCAATCTCGGCAAATCCTGATGTTAGCAGTTGGAATACTGCTAAGGTATTTAACATGGGTTCTATGTTTAAAGGAGCAACTTCAGCCATTCCTGATATGAGCAACTGGAACATTACAGGGTTGAGTGCACCATTTCCAATGTTTAGGTTGTTATCAGGTATTACCCTGCCAACGACTTTATATGATGCTACTCTTGCTAATTTCAATGCCCAAATTACGGTTACTGGTATTGGTTTTGATGGTGGAAATTCCAAATACTGCGATGTCGCTGTTCGCGACAGTTTGATAAATGTTCAGGGTTGGACTATTACTGATGGAGGACTTGATAGTAATTGTCCATCTGATGATATATTTATCAATGGTTTTGAAGATGTGATTATATTCAAAGCCGCACAAAGTCAATTTTCTTATGATTTCTCGGAAGTCTCAATTACTGAGATGGATGAAGAGCCTTTATTAATTGCTCAAGGTGTTGATGCTCAGCACAAATTGGTGATACAGGTTTACCTGCGCAATGATGTGGGGCAATTGCAAATTCGACTGGATAAACTGGATAAGCTTAATGCAAATGATATCGAAAATATTCAATGGATCCAAGGGCAGTGGCAATCAATTGATAATACTGAGTTGACGGTGATTAGTTGGTAATAATCATTGTAAACCTGTTATTACAAACGAAGCGTGATAATCTCTTTGGTTACACACCGTTGTCTAGGAGATTATCACGTCATTCTTCCTCGTAATGACAAATTATTTTTTAGAAATGAATTACATACCAATTCTTTCTGTCATTATTAATACAGGGACTTGCCTCCTTAAAATAACGCTATTTGGACGTCCAAAGACAAAATCTAATAACTTCTTAATAACTTCCTAAGATTTCAAATGCATGGGTTACTTATAATTAACTCATTAAATTTACGGGAAAAATTATGAAATGCTATTCAATGCTTAATAAACTTCTTTTAACATTATTTATAACTGCAATGAGTCAAAATAGTTTGGCAGCAGCTGTTGATAACTTTGTTATTCAGGTGCAAACAGATTTACATGTCAATGTACCAAGTACTTCAGATGATAGCAGTTTCACCATTCGAACAAAACCAGGTGTAACATACAACTACAATGTTGATTGCAATAACGATGGTGTATTTGAATCCATAAACAAAACAGGAGATTTCACCTGTGTTTACCAAGGTCCTGATGAGTACATTATTCGAATTGAAGATAATGTGGGAGATGGAACGGGATTCCCGCAAATATATTATAATAATGCAGGTGATACGCGAAAGATTACTGACATAATTCAATGGGGAACGGGTAAATGGATTAGTATGGCACATGCTTTTCATGGCTCTGATGAAATGGGTGTTTCAGCAGCAGATGTTCCTGATTTAACATTGGTTACCAATATGAGTAAGATGTTTAGTGGAGCAACCTCCGCTAATCCAGGTGTCAATGGCTGGAATACCTCAAGTGTTAATAATATGTTTGCAATGTTTGAAGGAGCAACCTTAGCTGATCCAGATGTCAGTGGTTGGAATACCAGCAATGTTGCCAATATGGATTCAATGTTTAGTTCAGCAAGCTCAGCTAATCCAGATGTCAGTGGTTGGAATACGATAAATGTAAAGAGTATGGGTTTAATGTTCAGATTTGCAACCTCAGCTAATCCTGATGTGAGTAACTGGAATACATCTAATGTAATGAATATGAGAATTATGTTTCGTGGAGCAACTTCAGCTATTCCTGATATGAGCAACTGGAATATTACAGGGATAACAACGCCCTTTTCAATGGAAAACATACTGCAAGGCGTGACATTGCCCATAGCTTTATATGATGCAACTTTGGCTAATTTTAACGCACAAATCACGGCTAACGGTATTGTTTTTAACGGTGGCAATTCCAAATATTGTAATGCCACTGCGCGTGATAGTTTGATCAGTACTCATGGTTGGACCATAACAGATGGTGGACCTACCTCCAATTGCCCATCATCCGATGATTTTGTTATCGAAGTAGACACCACTATAGCAGGTTCAACCACTAATACTCAGTTTGAAATAAATACTACAGGAACAGGTTACAATTATAATGTCGATTGTGATGGAGCCAATGCTGGTATAAATACAGCCACAGGACAAACAGGTAATTATACCTGTAATTATGCCACACCGGGGTTTTATACTATTCGTATCTCTGATAATGTTGGTGATAAAACGGGTTTTCCTCGATTTTATTTAGCATCTCATGATGATGGGGAAAAAATAACTGATCTTAAACAGTGGGGAACAGGTGTTTGGTCAAGTATGGGTTCAGCGTTTCATAATACTAGCAATATGATTGTCTCTGCGACTGATGTCCCTGATTTGTCTAATGTAACGGATATGAGTAGTATGTTTTATAATGCAATCTTAGCCAATCCCAATACCAGTAATTGGAATACTTCCAGTGTAACGCAAATGCAGGCTATGTTTTTTGGAGCTGCTTCGACTAACCCTGATGTGAGTAGTTGGAACACTTCTAGTGTGACTAATATGAGTTCTATGTTTTATAATGCAACCTTAGCCAATCCCAATACCAGTAATTGGAATACTTCCAGTGTGACAAATATGGTAGGGATGTTTTATAGAGCCGATTCGGCTAACCCTGATGTGAGTAGTTGGAACACTTCTAGTGTGGTTAATATGAATTCTATGTTTTATAATGCAACCTTAGCCAATCCCTATACCAGTAATTGGAATACTTCCAGTGTAACAAATATGAGTAGGATGTTTTCAGGTGCCACTTCGGCTAACCCTGATGTGAGTAATTGGAATACTTCTAGTGTGACGAATATGAGTTGGATGTTTTCTGAAGCCAATTCGGCTAACCCTGATGTGAGTAATTGGAATACTTCTAGTGTGACGAATATGATTTGGATGTTTTATAATGCAACCTTAGTCAATCCCAATACCAGTAATTGGAATACTTCCAGTGTAACGAATATGAGTTATATGTTTTCAGGTGCCACTTCGGCTAACCCTGATGTGAGTAATTGGAATACTTCTAGTGTAACGAATATGATTTGGATGTTTTCAGGTGCCACTTCGGCTAACCCTGATGTGAGTAATTGGAATACTTCTAGTGTGACGCATATGAATTTTATATTTAAAGGAGCGACTTCCTCCGATCCCAATGTGAGTAATTGGAATACTTCCAGTGTGACAAATATGGGTTATATGTTTTACCAAGCCACTTCGGCTAACCCTGATGTGAGTGGTTGGGATGTAACGAATGTAACAACTATGGAATTTATGTTTTCAGGGTTGACTTTAGCAACAGTTGATTACGACAATATATTAAAGCACTTTAGTTCACAGCTGGTTATGAATAATGTCCCGCTAGGTGGAGGTAACTCCAAATTTTGTGCCATTGCTGCACACGATAATCTAAGCAATAATCATAGTTGGACAATCACTGATGGATTGGAGGCTGCTTTTTGTTATACAGCCACTGACTTTGTGATCACTGTTGATACCAGTATAGCAGGTGCCTCGACGGCAACACAATTTACCTTGCCAACAACGGGTTCGGGTTATAACTACAATATCTATTGCGATATTGATGATGCCACGGCTGTGGTAGCTACAGCGCAAAATGGCAATTTCACCTGCAATTATGCATCTGCTGGCATTTACACCATTCGTATTGAAGACAATACCGGTTTGTTGACGGGTTTTCCACGGATCTATTTTAATAACAGCGGAGATAAAGACAAAATCATTGCCGTCAATCAATGGGGAAGTGGTATTTGGTCAAGCATGAATGGCGCTTTTTACGGCGCAAGTAATTTGTTGATTAAGGCAACAGACACGCCTGAGTTATCGGGTGTTACGGATATGAGTCTTATGTTTACTGGTGCCACACTTGCTAATCCCAATACCAATGGCTGGAACACCTCTAATGTGGATAACATGAGCTCGATGTTTGCTAGTGCCAGTGCTGCTAATCCCGATACTAGCACATGGAATACTGCCAATGTGACCGACATGAGTAGCATGTTTTTAAATGCGACCTCCGCTCAACCCAATACAAGTAGTTGGGATGTGTCGGGTGTGAACAGTTTTGCCAATATGTTTTTAGGTGTAACTTTGCCGACAGCCCTTTACGATGCAATTTTGATTAACTTTAATGCCCAAAGTGTGCAGGCAGGTTTAAGCTTTCATGGAGGCAACTCCAAATACTGCGCTGTTGCAGCCCACGATGGTTTAGACATTACTCATGGTTGGACACTTAATGATGGTGGTCAAGATACCCTTGTGAACTGCACACCTCAAAGCGAAGATATATTCAGCAATGGCTTTGAAGATGTAATAATCTTTAAAGCAGCGCAAAGTCAATTTTCTTATGATTTCTCGGAAGTCTCAATTACTGAGATGGATGAAGAGCCTTTATTAATTGCTCAAGGTGTTGATGAACAGCACAAACCCGTGATACACATTTACTTGCGCAATGATGTGGGACAATTGCAAATTCGATTGGATAAAATTCTTACACAAGATGGTGAGAATGTTCACTGGACATTAGGGCAATGGCAATCAATTGATAATAAAGAGTTAACGACGATTAGTTGGTAGAATGGTAAATCAATTGTAAACCTGTTATTACAAACGAAGCGCGATAATTTCCTTGGCTACACACCGTTGTCAAGGAGATTACCACGTCGTTCCTCCTTAAAATAACGCTATTTGGACGTCTAAAGACAAAATCTAATAACTTCTTAATAACTTCCTAAGATTTCAAATGCAGGGGTTATCTATAATTAACTCATTAAAATACTGGATTTATGAGAAAAGAAAATGCAACACAATAAATTATTTAGAAAGGTATTATTTATACTACTGATTACTGTTTTTTGCCAACAAGTTTATGCAGCAGGAGTTGATGATTTTATTATTACGGTTAAAACTGATAATGCAGGGGCAACTGCTAATAATGAATTCCAAATTCCCATAAACAATAATGGTGGTGCTCTTGCTTTTCATTACAATGTTGATTGTGAAGATGATGGCACTTTTGAAGTCAATGACTTTGGCGGGTCTTACACTTGTGTTTATGGAAGCCCTGGTACATACACTATTCGCATAGAAGACAAAATAGGTGATGGCACAGGTTTTACGGGTTTAGCCTTTAATAATGGTGGAGATAATCCTAAGTTAATGACTATTGAACAATGGGGAACTTTTTCGTGGAAGTATTTATCGGGTGCTTTTTGGGGTTGTACTAATTTGGTTATTAATGCCATTGATACACCAAACCTCTCAGGGGTCGCTGATTTATCCAATATGTTTCGTTTTGCCTTTAATGCTAATCCAAATACAACAAACTGGGATGTTTCCAATATAAGCTCTATGCACAGCATGTTTCGCAGTGCATCATCTGCCAACCCAGATACCAGTAATTGGAATACCGCCAATGTAACCACTATGGTTGATATGTTTAGAAATGCCACCTCAGCTAATCCCAATGTACTTAGTTGGGATGTCACAGGAGTGAGTGATATGACCCGAATGTTTGCAGGTGTTACCTTGCCAAGTGATGATTATGACAAATTATTAATTACGTTTAATGCACAAAACGTAATGGCAGGAGTGCCCTTTAATGCAGGTAATTCAAAATACTGTGCTACAGGTTCACATGATAACTTAGAGAATGTTCATGGTTGGGCTGTTATAACTGATGGCGGTGTTGATGCAGGTTGTCCAACACCAACAGGCGATGATGATTTTGTTACAGTTTGGATAACCAGTAATGCAGGAATCACCAATAGTTCCTCAATAAAAATCCCAACCTTTGGCGGTGGATATGACTATGCGGTTGACTGGAATAGTGATGGTATTTTTGATGAGGCAGGTATTACAGGAACTATCACCCATGATTTTGGAGTGGCAGGCACCTATCCCATTAGAATCAGAGGTGATTTCCCACAATTCAAAATGAATTATGCGGGTGATAGGTTGAAGCTTGTTAATATCTTAAATTGGGGAATTAATCCATGGGTAAGCATGGAGAATGCCTTTGCAGGTGCCGAGAATATGATTGTGCAAGCACTTGATGCACCGAACTTATCCAACCTGACATCAGTACAAGGTATGTTTGCTGATGCCTTTGTTGCTGACCCCAATACAAGCAACTGGGATACTTCCAATATAACAGACATGTCGGGAATGTTTACTGGTGCAATAGCAGCTAATCCAAATGTGCAAAACTGGGACATAACAAGTGTATCAGATATGAGCAATATGTTTAATGGTGTGAGTTTACCCACAAACGATTACGATGCTTTGTTGATACATTTTAACAGTCAGATGATTCAATCAAACATTCCCTTTGATGGAGGCAATAGCCAATATTGTAGTGCCGCAGCACAAATTGCTCATAACAATTTAGATATTGTTAAAGGGTGGATGATTACTGATGGAGGTTTAGCGGCCAGCTGTCCTGTTCTTACGGATGATTTTGTGATTGAAGTGAATACTAATATTGCAGGATCAACCAGCAATACCCAATTTGAGATTAATACAAGTGGAGGAGGTTACAACTACAATGTCGATTGCGATGGGGCTAATCCAGGCACAAACACAACCACGGCACAAACAGGTAATTATACCTGTAATTACGCTGCTCCTAGCATTTATACCATCCGAATTACTGATAATAATGGTGATAAAACAGGGTTTCCTAGGTTTTCTTCATTTTTCCCAAGCTTTCCATTTTATTATGGAGATGTTAAGAAAATTGTTGACCTTAAACAATGGGGAACTGGTATTTGGTCAAATATGAATGATACATTTAGAGGTGCTAGCAATATGATTGTATCAGCAACAGATATACCAGATTTATCCAATGTACTTTTTATGAATAATATGTTTAAAGATGCAACTACTGCTAACCCTGATGTGAGTGCTTGGAACACGGACAATGTGATAGGTATGGCAGAGCTGTTTAGGGGAGCAACCTCTGCCAATCCTGATGTTAGTAGTTGGAACACGGCAAATGTAATTACTATGAGTAATATGTTTGATCAAGCAATCTCTGCCAATCCAGATGTGAGCAACTGGGATGTTACGGGGCTAACTATTCCAAATACAATGGAAAACATGCTCAATGGAATCACCTTGCCAACCACTTTGTACGATGCTACATTGGCTAATTTCAACGCACAAATTACCGCTAACGGTATAGTTTTTGATGGCGGCAATTCCAAATACTGCAATGTGTCTGCTCGTGATAGCTTAATCAACACTCATGGTTGGACAATAACTGATGGTGGTCTTGACCCAAGTTGTTCAGGAACTCCTGCCGATGATTTTGTGATTGAAGTGAATACTAATATTGCAGGATCAATAAATCCTTTGCAATTTACTATTCCTACAATTGGATCTGGTTACAACTACAACTACAACGTTGATTGCGATGACAATAACCTAGGAACCAATACGGCAACTGCTCAAACTGGGGACTACACTTGCCTTTATGCCACGGCAGGAATATACACGATTCGCATCTCTGACAATGTGGGAGATAAAACAGGGTTTCCATTTATATATTTCAACGACACTGGTGATAAAGAAAAAATAATTAATCTCAAACAATGGGGAACAGGAATTTGGTCGAATATGGCATCGGCATTCTCGGGTGCTTCTAATATGATTGTATCTGCACTAGATGTACCTGATTTATCGCAGGTGACTACTACTGATAGAATGTTTTCTGGGGCCAGTTTAGCCAACCCAAATACTACAAATTGGAATGTATCAAATATTCAATATATGCTGTCAATGTTCAGAGCTGCAACCTTTGCTAATCCTGATGTCAGTAACTGGAATACAGCCAATGTTACGAGTATGGATTCTATGTTTAATGGAGCAACCTCTGCTAACCCTGATGTCAGTAACTGGAATACAGCCAATGTTATGGGTATGGGTTCTATGTTTAATGGAGCAACCTCTGCTAACCCTGATGTGAGTAATTGGAACACAGCCAATGTTACGGGTATGGGTACTATGTTTCGTGGAGCAATCTCAGCAAATCCTGATGTTAGTCTATGGAATACACTAAATGTA
>Ga0256834_1000974_pt1 | contig 20062 bp, 15 predicted proteins | sample 4281140metaG_FD_190536 | JGI IMG/M metagenome (GOLD analysis project Ga0256834, IMG submission 190536) | Hydrothermal vent microbial communities from East Pacific Rise, Pacific Ocean - 4281-140 | ecosystem: Environmental > Aquatic > Marine > Hydrothermal vents | place: Pacific Ocean: East...
CTAGTTTGGCTAAGGCGGTAAAACTGAGTCTGTTCCATTTATTGTAGATGCCTTGAAGTACGGTCTCTATATTCGCCTGGTGAGTCTCAATGGCCCTCTCTTCAAAGGGGTATGCCTGCTCTTCAAGTAGAATTTCGTACTGTTCTAGCTCCTCTTCGTTTAGATTTTTTGGCCGCTCTGATTTCATCAGAGATTGGCCTAATTGTTGGTAAATCTCTGCGGTGTAGTAGGTGGCAGCGGTGGTAAATTGTGCCACTTGGTACTTTGCTACACGGTTATATGCGTTGATTGCTGCCTTCATTTTCTGTTTTTTACTTCGTAGGCTCTTTTTGAGTGGTATTTTAAGTTGCACGTTGTTAAAGGAGTCAAACAATGGGGCGGCAAGGATAAGAGAAGCTTTAGCTGCTAGGAAATGTATTCGTTCTGTCTGTGATCCAGTTGCCGTTTTTTCGGCCTTTATAATCTGTTTTAACCAGAAATCTCTCTTTTTAGTATCAGATCTCTTCTCATATATGTCAGCGATTTTTTGGCGAGCTTCAATTGCCTGTTCAAGTGGTTTAGGAAACTGCTTGATGTAGCTTTTGAGGGCTGTGATAGTCTTATCGTGCCGGTTTAAATTGGAATAGATCTCGGCAGCATTCCAGCTGGCTTCAAGCCGAGTGTTTTTGTTTGGGTCATGTAGAGAAATAGCGGTGTATATTTTAGCGGCTTCAAGCTGCTTGCCATCTTTCAGATAGGCCAGCACCTGCTTTTTTTGGATCTCACCAAGTGCTGGGCTTTTAGGGTATTGCCGGATGTAGAACTCAAGAGCTGCTGAGGCCTCCACCCACGCTTCTGCCTCTAGAAAGCTATTTGCAGCATCATAGTCTGCGGTCTCTTTTATGGAGGATGTTGGCGCTAACTTGCCTACACGTTGGAAATGTTGGGCGGCTTCATAGTACTTGCCGAGTTGGCGGCTAGCCTCCCCCTGTTTGTAGATAGAGGCGGCTAAACGCTCTACCGTTTTTGGGTGCTCTTCATCTCTTTTTGGAATGACCTTTAATAGATCAAAATAGGCATGCTCTGCCTGTGTAAAATGGTGCAGCTCGAATGATGCGTGGGCAAAAACTCTCTTTATTGTTAGCAGCATTTTGGCATCAGTAGTGAGTTTGAGTCTGATGAACTGTTGGGATACCTGCTCTGCTTGTTTATATTGATGGCTATGAAAAAGCTGTTCAGCTGCTTGTGTTAAGACCTCTGCTCGGCGTGGATCTGTTGGAAATGTCTCACTGAAACGCAGGGCGCTCTTAATCTCTAGTGCTTGCCAAGCGCTTTGCTCAGCTCTCTCAGTTAGCTCTTTTCCTCTTTCGGTGTAGGCCATTAATGCACCATACCCTGCCTCAGCAGAGTTATCGTGCTTAGGTTTCTCATAGGCGGCGATGAGGTAGTGATCAACAGCGGTGGAGTAGTGTTTAAAGTCAAATAGCAACTCTGCCATCATGAAATTGATGTGGCCACTATTTGCAGCATCAGGAAAGGAGGTTAGGTAGCGTTGGTACCAATAGAGTGCTTGGTTAAAGTCTTGCTCCGCTTGCTTCCTGGTCTCTTTTTTATTTAGCCCCTGTTGAGCCATTGCATGATAGTGCTTAGAGAGAGCAATGAGGTGTCTTTTAAGGTGAGGTTTAAGTTGCGCTTTTCCCTCTTCATGCATGTTTTCCCATAGAGAAGAGCCAATTTTATATCGTTCAACGAAGGCCTCTTTCTCTTTTTTAGCGGTGGTGGGGAAGCCACCTTTTTCATAAATATCGATCGCTTTTATCTGTAGTTCAGGTGACTGCTCATGTGCAGGATAGAGATTGATAAAGGCTAGATAGGTTTTGGCTGCATCACCGATGCGCTCTTTTTTCTCATAGTGTTTGGCGAGACTGTTATAGATGAGGTACTCATAACTGCGGTGGCCATTCTCCTCAAAATAGGCATTAATTCCTTTGGGGCCACCCATGTGTGAAAAGGTGTAACCAACGATGCGCAGCACATCATAAAAAAGTGGTTTTTTACTACTTTTATCGACGAGCCTGGTATCTCTTGCTCCCATGAGTAGGCGATCTAGCAGCAGCACAAACTGCTTCATTGCATCATACACCTCTTGCAGTTTGAAGAGTGTCCAGCCGTATTTGTAGGCGCTTTGATCGAAAAAAGAGGACCTTTTCCCCTCTCTCAAGATGGTGTCGTAGTGGGTGGCTGCGCTTTCATAATCCCTCGTAACAAAATAGCGCTCGGCTAACCTAAAATTAGCTTCAACGTAAAAACGGCTGCCGTCATGCTTGTTGACTAGCTGAGTGAGTGTAGAGACCATTCTTTCTGTCTTGCCCATCAACTCGTAGATGTGAGCCAATTGGTATAACACCCGATCATTTGCGGTATAGGTTGGGTTGTCTCGTAACATCTGGTCATAGGTTTTAGCGATAGCTTGATACCGTTTTTGTACGCTTGAATCTAGCGGAGCCTGAGTCACATCATCTGGAGTGTCGGCAAATTGAATTTCGTTACTGCTCTCTAGCTCAAGGTCAGCCAGTCGTCTTCTAACTTCACTGCGGATGTCGTTGATTAGGATTGCTTGTGGATCATCTTCGCTATCTAGGCTCCCCTTTTTTATCTCTCTGAGAAGTTTGTATAAGGCTTGGTAGCTTGCAATGGTTTTGCTTATATCTGCTGTTACAGCTTGATTGTCGATAGAAATAGGGTTGATTTTTAGTGTGCCAATATTGTGTGTTACATCGACTTCAACAAAGGGCACTCTGCTCCTCTTTTCATCTGCAAAGGCTCCTTGGCTCATGAGGACTACCAAAGCTAATAGTACGGATAGATGGCGTAGTTTTGGTAGATTTACCATGATCGCTCTTTTGAACCGAGTGCTTTGTCATGGATTCTTGCCACGCTATAGTGCGCACGAATAAGGTAACCCTTTAGACGCTGTTTTTGAGTGGTTAGCTCGTGGGTGGCGAGTTCAGTAAGATGGGCAATCTGCTTGCTAATAGTGCTATTGAGTTTTGGCTGTAGTGTTTTGATCTTCGACAGGTTTTTATTTATTAGCTTGTCATTAGCACGTATATCGCTCTCTGCTGCCTGTTGCAGCATCAGCATTGCCTGTTTGCGTCTCTCTACGATACTTAGCTTTATATTGATATCAGTGAGTGCATTTTGAGTGAGGGATAGGCTCTCTTCGAATGTTTTCTCTCCTTGCCATTGTATGATTTTCTCTAGTGTGTCATACCTTTTTTGGCTGTTCTTATCCTCTTTTGTGAAGTGTTTAATAATGCTGAGATTTGATTGGCGATTTTTCAACATTAAGCGTTCAGTACCCGTAGCGGCATGGCGATTCTTACTCATAATATCAATGTCAAATAATATCTTTCGGTATGAGTAGAGATGACTGGAAGTTGAGAGGTCTAAACGGCTGCTTGGTTGCTGAGCTCTGCTCGATAGCTGGTTATACTTTTGTTGTTTTTGTAATAAGCGGTTGCTCTCCTTTGTTAGAGCAGTGAGCATTTTTTCGACTGATTTTTTTGGGCTCTTACCTAAGAAGCCTTTAAATGTGTTTAACTCGCTAGACCATAGTTTGAGAGAGTGGTTTAAAAAGAGTAAATCTCGTAAATCATTGAGTGAACTTATAAAAATGTGGCTCTTTAGTATAGATGAGAGCGCATTGTGGCTGGGGTTTACAGATTGTACAAAAGCCCAGTTGAGCCATGCTTTACCCAGTTGTACTTGGTCGGTTTCACTACTGTTAAAAAAAGCACCAGACTTTAGTGCGGTGATGTTTGTATCAAGTTGTGTGATCTCTCTGTTGTAGTGCTGAATAGCCTCTTCAAAACTGCTAAGTGCCATCTGGTTTGATTCAAGCCCTAGGTAGGCATAGGCGGTGGTTAGCTTAGCTTCATGGACTGCAGTATCTGAGACACCCTTTTTAAACAGGTGCTGCCAAGTTGAGATAGCAGCCATATATTCACCCTGTTGCTCATAGGCCCAACCAACCCCCAGTAGCCCCATTGATGTGGCTGGGCTGTTGAGCCTAATACGCTTGAGAACCTGTAGTGCATCTTCACTCTGCTTGTTCTCTAAAAACCAGAAGCCAAGTGCTAGGTTGGCTCGGTCTCGTAGTGCACGCATATCCTCAGTTGTCGCCTCAATTTGGCCGATTGCTTCAAGCAATACTTGGCCAGCAAGAGCATCTTTGAGCTTAATCAATGTGATTGCTAGATTATAACGGCCATAGATTGCCCACTCAGAGTTGTTGTTAATCTTCCGTAGGCGAGCGACAGACCAGCGATGTTTATTACGTAGTGACAGAAGCTGGCCATGTAGTATGAGCCGCTCCTCTTGCTGCTCTGGGGTTAGTTGAACCTGCACTTTTTTAAGTGTTTTCTCAGCTTTCTCATAGAGGCCGTGTCTGAACTGCAACTTGGCAATTAGGAGCATGGCTTGATTGCGTAGTTTTCGATGATTGCTTTTAGAGAGACGCTCTTTAAATATCTTCTCTGCTTCGTCATCTAAACCGAAGGAGATGTATAGCCCCGCAAGTATCAGCTCATATTCATCATCATCGCTGGTTAGGCTGTTATTTTTCCTTGCTGTGATTAGATGATTGATAGCGGGGAAATAGTGCCCTTGATAGAGCTCAAATAGCGCTTCGTTAGTGATTCGATCACTGAAGCTGTGCTGCACGGGTATAGGTGCAGCTGTTGTAGTCAGCGGCAGTAACAGTAGTAGAAACCACACCTTAGAAAGAGAGAGTAATTTGATCATTCCCACTCAATCACTCTAAATAGAGAGGGGTTTTTAGAGTCTCTCTTTACGATTGTTAACTCAATATGTTTTGCTTGAAACTCTTTTATAAAAGAGTGTGTTAGTTCACCTTGAGTTGGGATGTTCTTCTCATCTACCCAAATGTAGCTGAGTTGCAGCTGATGCTTGCCTGGTTTCAGTTTGCCGACATAGAGGTGTTGCACGCCATCGTTAAAAAGTGCCTTGATGGTTTTGGCACTGTAGCGATTGTTCGCAACTATTTGACCATCAATTTTTACCGTTAACTCTCCATGCTTGAAGATCAGTTTATCGGTTGTTGATAGGTATATCGAAAACTGGCTGAGCAGAGGGTAGAGTATCTCTTGCTCTAGAGTAGATAGGTCTCGATTAAGTAGCAATATTTCACTTTTTAGTGAGTTGATGCCCTCTATGCGGAGCTGTTCTGCACTTGGTTTTGCTGGTGTGGCGGCATAAATAGTGGAGACCCATAGGCTTATGAGCAGCGTGAATAGCAGGCATGTTAGTTCTGTTTTGACCATATTTGTTATTATTATTGTTGTTTAAACAAGGGTGTTGGCTGGCTCTATTGTCATCTGCCGTAGCGCCCTATATCTCTTGTGCAAAAAACCTCAGTACGAATTAAACCACTAAATCTACCATTTAGTTCCGTAAGAGAGCTAATTAGCAGGTGTTGATTTAGGCAGCATAATTGGCATTTTGTGAAATGGATGTGGTTTCACATGTAATGTGGCTGCTTAATGAAGTTCTTGTATGAAATGGTGAGTTTCATTGCACCTTGCTAAGATATGTATCGTCCAGTGTGGCTGAAATCTTAAGTGCTTCTATTGTCGGTAGACTCTTTGATCTTGCTGGAGTTTCACTCCCAACGAAAAGTGCGGGCGCTGATAAAAAGAAAAACGGTAGATATCGCAATGAGTGTTATTAGTTGGGGTGAGATATCAATCAGGTTGGCTCCGTCGATCATAATCGCTCGTGCCGCATCAATCATATGCGTTAATGGCAGAAGCTTAGAGAATGCCACTGCAAAGGGGTGAGACCCCTCTAAGGAGAACCAGACGCCAGACAGCAGCATCATTGGCCAGCTTATGAGATTGAGTAGGCCATTAGCGGCCTCCTCACTGGCCATACGAGCTGCAACCAATAGACCCACGCTAATCATACTAATAGTGCCAATAACTAAAACTAAAAGCAGGTTTAAATAGGAGCCATACATGTGGAAACCAACAAATAGATCGGTGCCTAAATAGACACAACTGGTGACCAGCACGATAAGCCAGAGACGTGAGGTGATCTGCGCTGCAAGAAACTCAAAAGCAGTTAGAGGTGTCGCCTTAAGTCGTTTAAGAACACCATTTTTCCGATACCTAACGATGACAAACCCTACCCCAAAAAGTGAGCTAAACATGACATTCATACCAAGAATACCGGGGATCAGCCAATCGATATAGCGTAATGCCTCCCCAGTGACGGCCTGTTTTTTTAAGTTACTAGCGCTGCCTTGAAGCAACTTCTCAAGGATGTAACCATTGGTTGATTGCTCATTGATCCAGTAGCGACTGTTACTGATATCGAACAACATATCGAGCTGATGTCGCTCAACTTTTGTGATGGCATCATGCTCATCAACCGGAATAAATTGGATATGTTCTGTTTCAAGAAAGGGGTGTTGTGTGCTGCTCTCAAAATTTATTAGCCCCACCTTAAATAGATCAGTCTCATCGGTTGAGAGGGCGAAAGCGAAGCCGATAACGAGGAGAACAGGCAGGACAATATTCCAGGTCAGTGCGGTTCGGTCACGTAGAAACTCACGGTTACGGGCGCTAAAAAGGGCAAAATATCGTCTCATATTCATGTGCGAAGTTCGTGGCCGGTGAGTTTGATAAAGAGATCTTCTAGTGTTCTAGAACGTACTTGAAGCTGATTGAGAGAGACCTGCTGTTCAATTAATAGGCGGATGGTTTGATTGATATCATCACTGAGAATCTCAACACGGTCTTCAATATGCTGAATTTCAATGCCACCAATCTGGCTTAAATTTGAGGGTAGATCGCTAGCAGGCAGTGTAATGATAGAGTTATTAAAATGCTCAGCCAGCAGCGTGTGGGGGGTGCCTTGTGCGATGATTTTGCCATGATCCATGATGGCCAACTCATCACACAGTTCGTGCGCCTCCTCCATATAGTGTGTGGTGAGGATGATGCTCTTCTGCTGCGCCTTGATTCCTTTCAATAGCGTCCAAAAATTGCGCCTTGATTGAGGGTCAAGTCCTGTTGTTGGTTCATCGAGAAAGATTATTTGAGGGTCATTAATCAGGGCGATGGCTAATAGTAGGCGCTGCCGTTGCCCGCCAGAGAGGTTGCGTGTATCTCGGTCGAGAAACTCCTCAAGTGCGCAGCTTGTAATCAGCTCTTCAACTGATTTTGACTGCGTATAAAACTGCTTAAATAGCTTAAGAATCTCTCGGACAGTGATGAACTCTTGCAACGCTGTATGTTGGAACATGATCCCAACTTCATTTCTAAAACTTTGGCCAAGTGGTTTATTTTTATAGCGTATTTTGCCAGAGGTGGGGACGATGATCCCCTCTAACATCTCAATGGTTGTGGTTTTGCCAGCACCGTTGGGGCCTAATAGGCCAAAACAGCACCCTTGGGCAATGTTTAGGCTCACCCCATCCACTGCTTTTACATCTTGGAACTCTTTTTTTAGATTGGTAATTTCAAGCATCAGAAAATGGCAGCTACAGCCGTTTGGCTGATGTTAAATAGGGTTGATTGAGTGGTCTCTATACTATCTCAGCAGAGAAGAATCTCTTCAACCTGGATCACTTCCTCTTCAATTCCTTCGATATTGACGATATTAACATTGGCCTCAAAGCCAAGTTTATCGAGTGAGATGATGCCCCCCTCTAGCTGATAAATTTGCTGGCGTGCCACAATGACTAAATCGACATAATCGGCACTATCGCCACCATTGTAGTCAGCATCATTGTAGTGGCCTGGTATTTTGGCGAGTGCCTCTGGGAACTCCCAACTCTCTAAAATGAGTGAGCCAATCGTTGGGCCGACAAACTTGATTATCTCATCCAATTGCGTGGCATCATTGATTAGCTCAGGGTAGTTCTCTGCCATTGTTAATACGGGTAGGCCGCCAATGTTGTGGATTAAACCTGCCAACATAGCCTGCTCAGAATCGAGCTGTGATTGTTGATAAGAGAGTACTCGACTTAGAGCGGCGACATGCACGCTCTCCTCCCATAACGCCCTAAAACGCTCCTCAAGTACGGTAGATTTCGCTTGAAAAATCTGTTGCATGATAAGGCTTGAAACGAGGCTGCGTACCAAACGTACGCCCAGGCGTGTAACGGCCATCTGTACACTATCAATAGCTATTCGACCACGGTAAAGAGGGCTGTTTGCCACCTGTAGTAGGCGGGCGGCGATAGCAGCATCGGTAGTGATGATTTCAGCAACTTCAGCAGCAGTAGAGTCCTCTCTATCCACGGCTGCTTTAACCTTGAGTGCAACCTCAGGTAGTGTGGGTAGGGTTATTTTATTCTGTTGAATTGCTAGTTGAAGCCTCTCTAAAAACTCTTGTTTATCAAGCATATCGGTCCATTACTCTGTTGTGGGGGTTGAACTGCTAAGGTGTTTGTATGGCAGTTGCTTGATATCAAGTTTAGGCCCATTTTCAGAAAGCTGCACATCGTTTTTATCCGCCAACTCATTTTGGATAACGATAAGCAGTTGATGCTCTCCATCTGTGCCCGCACTATCAACGATAGTGCCCGCACCTTGAGTAGATTGGTTGGTTGCGGAGAAGAGTGCGTCTCCCGCTTGTGGTCTCTCATTTGATGAGAGGGTAGCCAGGTACATGTTGCGTTTTTGTGTTCCAAGGTACTGCATACGAGCAACCACCTCTTGTCCCACAAAACACCCTTTGGTGAAGCTGACGCCATCAATCAAATGCAAATTGACCATCTGCGGCACAAATTTTTCTTGGGTTGATTGGTAAATATTGGGGATTCCTGCCTTGATGTCAGCTTGTGACCATGCAGACCCATTGACAACATCGGCTTTACTCTCAAGTTTTTTCCAGAGACTTTTTAGCGGCTCAAGAGGTGCGATGATTTGGTAACGAGGCAGGCTGCCAGGGTGTCGAATTAGTGTGGTATCGCCATCATGGATAACACTATTTGCATCTTTGGGTAACTGTGAAAAATGTGCTTGTAGTAGTGTGGTTGCAGCATCACCCATCAGACCAAAACTGGGTAGTTGATCACTGACCGCTTCCAGTTTGACCTCAGAGATCATAATAAACATCTGTAGCCGTTTTTGAAGTGAATCGATAATCTCTGTGGGTGCTTGTAGATAGAAGGCATCATCATGACGAAAGGCACGAAAAATCGCCAGCAGCCGCCCCTTTGCAGAGCAGTATCCAGTGAGATGGCTATGCTCCTCGGTCAACAGCTTTATATCATTAGTTAGCTGACCTTGTAGAAATTGTTCAGCATCACTGCCTGAAAATTTAAGCAGACTGAAGTGAGAAAGATCAGAGAGTGCAGATTGTCCAGTCGCTGTTGTGACAGGATAGTCCTCAATAAATGTTTGCCACGCGTTGCTCATGTTCAAAGTATCCATTGGGTCTGAAAGAGTAGGTCAGCTATGATACCGAACTTTGCCAAAATGTATTGCTAAATGAACTCAATGAATTTTACGGTTAACAGCTTGGTTTTATATAAAACTTACCCTGCCAGAGTGATGGCGGTGAGTGAAAAAATTGAGATTGAGCTACCAGCTGGACAGCAGAAACGTGTTCGCCCAAAAGATATCACGTTGCTGCATAACGGCCCGATCACATCACTTGCCACATTAACTCCACTGCAAGGCAATGTGCAGGAGGCGTGGGAGCTTTTGCAGGGTGAGTCTGCCTCACTGGCTGATTTGGCTGATCTGATCTTTGGTGAGTTCACCCCCGTTACCGCTTGGGCTGCTTGGCTAATGGTGGTGGATGGGCTCTGGTTTTGTGGTGAGCCAACGGTGATTGAGATGGTTCCTGAAGTGCAGCGTGAAGCTGAACTGCACAGTCGTCAGCAGAAGCTCAACCAAGAGGCCGCCTGGTCTGCATTTGTAGCGCGTGTTAAACAGGGCGACCTATTAGAAGAGGATCGGAAACCTTTAGCCGAGGTGGAGCGCTTGGCACTGGGGCATATTGAAAAAAGTCACATCATGCGAGAGCTGGGTTATCAGGAGAGTCCTGAATCTGCCCATCGCCTGCTGATTAAAGTGAACTATTGGGCTGCTCACCACAACCCTTTTCCACAGCGTTTTAAAGTGGCTCTTGATGAACCGAAAATTGAGGTGCCGCCCCTTCCGCAAGAGGCACGACAAGATTTAACCCACCTGCAAGCCTATGCTATTGATGATGTCGAAAGTAGTGATGCTGATGATGCTGTGAGTATTGATGGTGAGCGTATTTGGGTGCATGTGGCTGATGTGGCAGCGCTGGTGGCGGTGGAGAGTGAGCTTGATTTGGAGGCGCAGTCGCGAGGGGCTAACCTCTACCTGCCTGAGATGATTATCCCGATGTTGCCGCATGCACTGACAACAGCCTTGGCATTAGGAATGACCGATTGTTCACCCGCGCTCTCCATTAGTTTTTGCTTAGATGAGGCGATGACCCCCACTGACATCAAGATCACCCCCTCGACTATCTGTGTCACACGATGCCCATATTCTGAAGCAAATGAGCAGCTAGATAGTGGCATTTTGTCTGAGCTTCATGCGGTGAGCCAAGCCTATCGTGTGCGACGTTTTCAAGCGGGGGCCGCACAACTTGATCTGCCTGAAGTGAAGGTGCGGGTAAAAGAGCAGCAGGTTGAGATCACACCACTCCCTTCACTCGATAGTCGTGAGATGGTGACGGATTTTATGCTGATGGCGGGTGAGGCGGTGGCACTCTTCTGCCAGCAAAATGGTATTGCCATCCCCTATGCCACACAAGTGGCTCCTAGCCAGCCGTTAACCCGTCAATCGCTCTCAGGCATGTTTGCTTTTCGCCGCCATTTTAAACCCTCGCGTCTCCAAGTTAGCCCTGAACCTCATGCCAGTTTGGGGTTAGATGCTTACTGCCGTGCCACCAGTCCACTACGTCGCTACTCTGATCTATTAGTGCATCAACAGCTGCGAAGCTTCCTGCGTGATGGTACGACTTTAGATGAGGCAGTGGTGAGTAAAAAAATTAATATTGCTAATGCTGCGGCGCTCTCAGTGCGTAAAACAGAGCGTCAATCTAATGCCCACTGGAAACTGGTCTACCTAAAACAAAATCCTAAATGGCAAGGTGAGGCGGTGTTAGTAGATCAACAGGGTGATCGAGTAACGCTGTTGATTCCAGAGCTGGCAATGGAGAGCAAAATGCGACTGCAGAATGCCCCTGAGCTTGACTCAATCCTTGAGCTAAGGGTGCGTGATGTTGACTTGATTGATGGTCGAAGCTATTTCCAGCTGCTTTGAAAAATATGTGCGATATCTAGTCAATTTAAGTACTCCTTCGTTAGAACAACCCTGTTTCATGGGTTCCCTCCCCAATCTCTCTAAAGTGTGAATAGGTGACTGTTTTGTTGGGGTTTACCCTTGTCTTTGATGAACGAAATGAGCAAGATTGCTGATGGAGATGGGGGGTATGGAACAAATTATTCAGGAATAAAGGGGCGTTTTGTTGACCTGAATCAATTGTTTTCTTGTAAGACCTAGAATCTATGGGGATAAATAAACTTGGCCTGGAATATGCACTGGTAGACTTTGAATCTAACTATTGGTGGAACATTAATGTTCGACCAGTGAAATGAATCAAAGTTCGGAATGTCGAAATTCATCAATAAAACAACCTGGAGGAATTCCAATGGGTGTAAGAGTGAAGACCGGACGTACTCTCCTCGCTATTGCGCTAGGTCTGAGTATGGCAGTCGGTGCTGCTCATGCGGGTAGCTACCCGGATATCGGGCCGCTGCCACAGATTAAGATCAATAAAGCAAAAGCAGAGCTGGGAAAACGTCTATTTTTTGATAAACGCGTTTCAGGGGATGCCGCTATCTCCTGTGCAACCTGTCACAACCCTAAAGAGGGTTGGAGCCAAAACCAAGCACTATCCGACGGATATCCTGGTAATGGCCACTTCAGGAACTCTCCAACACTAATCAATGCTGCACACAAGAAATCATGGAATCACGATGGTCGTATTGGTACCAACCTAAACGATCAAACGCGTGAGATGATCACTGAAACGTATATTATGAATATGGATATGCGGATCATGCAGGAGCGTTTCAAGCAAGACCCCCTCTATGTGAAAATGTTTAAAGATGCAGGATACGGTGAACCATCTAATGGTAGCGTCCGTAAAGCGATTCCTGAGTTCTTGAAGACACTCACCTCTCGTGGTGCACCTTTTGATACGGGCAAAATGTCGGGTGCTGCAAAGCGCGGCATGAAGCTCTTTAAGGGAAAAGCGGGTTGTATCTCATGTCATAACGGTCCGTTGTTGTCTGATGGAAAACCACACAATACCGGTGTTCCTGAGAATTTTGATGTATTTCTCGACCCCAATAACCACCAGGCATTTATCGCTTTTACCATGTTCCAGGGAATCCCTAACTACATGAATCTGAAGCGTGATCCTGGTTTCTACAACATCACCCTCGATATGGCTGATATGGGTAAGTTTATGACCCCAAGCCTGCGTGAGCTGAAATATTCTGCGCCTTACATGCACAATGGCACCATCAACACTTTGGCCGGTGTGGTTGATTTTTACAACCGCGGTGGTGGTAAAGATAGCCGTAAGAGCGATCAGCTAAAACCTCTGAATCTGAGCAACAAACAGAAGGGCGATCTAGTCGCATTTCTTGAGTCTCTCTCAGGTGACAGACTGACCTCTTCTGAGCATGTCTGGAACAAGTCATACCCTGACGAGTATCCAGCTATCCAGAATTGGCAGCACGCCCGTAACTAAGTCGAGGAGATAGCAATGAAAAAGATAATGAAATATCGTCATGCTGTTTTGGCGGCTTCTATTTCTACAGTACTGTTGGTGGGTTGCAATGCCAATGCAACTAAAGAGTCAACCAGTGCAGTAGTTAAGGCTGCGCCAGCAGCAGCAACGACCATGTCAATGGGGCCGGCCAAGTTGGAGCCTTTGGGTCCACCACCGATTCCTGCAGATAACTTACAGAGTCCTGGCAAAATTGCATTGGGTAAAGTGCTCTTTTTTGATCCACGTATTGGTGGTGATGCATCGACCGGTTGCTCAACCTGTCATGAACCTGATCAAGGCTGGGCATGGGCGGAGGATTTCTCCCGTGGTTATCCTGGAACTGTTCACTGGCGTAACAGCCAGAGCATCATCAACTCTGCCTACTACCCTCGTCTCTTCTGGGCCGGCTCTGCCAGCTCACTTGAGAAACAGGCTCGTAGTGCGGCTCGTGGTGGTGTAGCCGGTAACGGTGAAGCTGATCTGATGGAAGCGCGTGTAGCACTGATTCCTGAGTATCGTAAGCAGTTTAAAGAGGTATTTGGTACTGAGTGGCCTCTCATCAAAGATGTGTGGCGTGCAATTGCCTCTTATGAGCGTACTCTGATTCAGTTGGATACGCCCATAGATAACTATCTAAAGGGTGATAAATCGGCGCTGAGTGAAGAGCAAATTCGGGGTAAAGTGATCTTTGAAGGCAAAGCTGGCTGCATTCAGTGTCACAACGGCCCGTTAGCGACTGACCTTAAATTCTACAATGTCGGTGTCCCTGCCAGCCCACGCTGGCAAGATGATGGTCTGGCTCAGATCACTTTCCGTTTTGAGCAGTATGCCAAAGGGATGACTCAAGAGGGTTATCGTAAAGCCAAAGATGACTGGGGTTACTACTACCGGAGTAAAAACAGTTGGGATAAGGGCAAGTTCCGCACCCCGACACTGCGCTACGTTGTATACACTCCACCCTATTTGCATAATGGCATGCTCGATACGCTTGAAGAGGTTGTCGATTTCTACAACAGAGGCGGCAGGATGGAAGATGGTTCAACGACCTCTTTCCCTCAAAATAAGAGTGATCTGATTAAACCTCTCAACCTGAGTGATCAGGAGAAAGAGGATCTGGTAGCGTTCATCGAAGCCTTCTCAGGCGAAGAGATACTCGTAGCAAAACCAGAACTGCCAGATTATGCACCTCTGTTCACGAAAGCTGAGCTAGAAGCGGCACAGGAGGCAAAATAATGTCTGAACTCAATAAAAAGGATGAGACCGCAGCAGAGCACGGTAAGTGCATGCTCAATCGCCGTCAATTCCTTATGTATAGTGGGTCTGCTGCAGCGGCAGCCAGCACCATCTCAGTCAGTCTGATTCCTGGTCAGGCACAGGCTAAGGCGCGTGTTGTCGGTTATCCACGTAAAAAGATCGGTCAGCTAAGTGCGTTGAAAGACGATCAGCCAATCAACTTTAACTACCCAGACAATGCGGCTAACAGTAGCGCAATGTTGGTGAAAATGGGGGGTGTTAAAGCGGGTGGTGGTGTTGGTTCTCAGCGTGATGTTGTTGCATTCAGCTACATGTGTACCCACCAGGGTGGCAACATGATGGGTGCCTACAAGGCTGTTGGTAATCACCGTGTGATGGGCATGTGCCCACTGCATCTTTCAACCTACGATCTGACTCGTCACGGTATTATCGTTTCTGGTCAGGCTTATCAGAGTCTGCCGCAAGTTCTGCTTGAGGTTGATGGTGATGACATCTACGCCGTTGGTGTGATGGGCCTGCTGTACGGTCGTAACGACAACCTAATTGAATCCTAGGGGGAGCATAAATTATGTCATCAAAATACTATATCCCTTCGGACAATACGCCACTACCACCGAAGAGTGCTGAAGTTTTAACCACTTGCTGTGACTACTGTATTGTTGCGTGTGGTTATAAAATCTACCGCTGGCCTGTTGGTTCTGCTGATGGTGGTCCAAAAGCTTCTGACAATGCGTTTAATACGAGCTTTCCAAATGCTGCTCCTATGTCACCTTGGGTCGCACCTACTCAGCATAATGTTGTTATGCATAAAGGGCGTCCACACAATGTTGTTATCATTCCGGATAAAGATGCAAAAGTAGTCAACTTTACCGGTGACTCTTCAATCCGCGGTGGCACCATCGCACAGAAGTGTTACAACCCTGATAGCCCAACCCGTGACCGTCTGCAGTCACCAATGATTCGTATCAATGGTACTTTGCAGCCCGTTAGCTGGGACTTGGCGCTGGATGTTGCTACCGATGTGATGAAGCATGTGGTTAAAGAGCATGGTGCAAATGCCTATGGCATGAAGACCTTCTCCTATCAGTATCTGGAGAACACCTATGCGGCATCGAAGTTTGGCCGTCGTCATATGAAGACGGCTAACTTCACATTCCATGACACCCCGGCTGATGTCACCTCAACCCCTGGTTTTCGTGATGCGGGTTTTGATAACTTCGCCGCTTCATACCAAGATTGGCGTGATGCTGAAGTGCTGATGATTTGTGGTTGTGATCCGTATGAGACCAAAACCATCATCTTCAACCAGTTCATCAAACCTGCGATTGATGCTGGACAGAAAACCGTCTGGATCAACGTGCGTGAGACGGCTGGTATCGCCTATGCCAAGAGCAAAGGTAATGCACTCTTCTTGCAGATCGACCCAGGTACCGATACTCCAGTGATGGGTTCTATTGCCCGTGTCATTATGGAGAACGGTTGGGAAGATTCTGAGTGGATCAAAAATTGGGTCAATGATAAGTGGGGTTCAAGCTCAGGTTTCGGCCAGGGTACACGTAACACCCCTTGGCAGTGGCGTACCACCTGGGGCAAGTTCCAGACCAAAGGGTATGAGGACTACAAAAAATGGGTTCTCTCTCAGGATGAGTACATCCCTGAAAATGCCGCTAAAATCGCTAACATCGATGCTGCTGATATTCTCAAAGCCGCTGAGATGCTGAGTGGCGGCGGCAAAACCCGTCCTAAAACCTCTTTCGGTATTGAGAAAGGTTTCTACTGGTCAAACAATACCGCCAACACCAATGTCGTCAGTTCACTGGCAACGATCTGTGGTGCCGGTGGTCGTCCTGGTCAGATGGTGAGTCGTTTTGGTGGTCACCAACGTGGTGGTACCGGTGGTGGTAAATACCCTCGTAATAAGTCACCGCAGAAGCGTCCAGGTCGCCGCCGTCAGGCACTCGATTGTGATCGTTTTTTCTATGCAGGTCATACTCGTTTGGCGCATGTTGTTGGTACAACCTGGATTCAAGCGATGTGTGGTACCGGTGGTCTGAACTCTAAGTTTGAAGAGCTGGTCACCAACAACCCTAACCAGGTTCGCTCTTGGAATCGGGAAGATATTGTTAAGACCCTGAATGCACGTGCTGATTCAGGTGGTACCGTGGTTATTAACCACGATATCTATCTGCGCGATCCCATCGGTTCTAAGTATGCCGATATCGTCTTTCCTGCGGCCACTTGGGGTGAGTCTGACTTTACCCGTGCCAACGGTGAGCGTCGTATACGTCTCTACTCTAAGTTCTATGATGCACCGGGTGATGCAAAACCAGATTGGTGGATTTTTGCTCAACTGGGTCAACGTATGGGTTTTGATGGATTTGATTGGAAAGATGCCAACCAAGTCTGTGAAGAGTCGTCTCGCTTCAGCCGTGGTAACCGTAAGGCCTACCACATGGTCAAAGTTGCGGCTCACAGAGAGGGCAAAACCCTGCACGAGAAGTTTCGTGAGTTGGGTACAACCGGTATTCAGGGCCCAACCTTTATCAATGAGAAGACAGGTGCACTAGAGGGCACCGTACGCCAACACGATACCACCGCAACTGAAGAGATGTGGAAAGATCGTTCTGGTGGCACCAACATGATGAGTAAGAAGTGGACTCACTTCAAATCTCAGACGGGTCGTGTCAACATTCAGAAACACCCATGGAGCCTATTCTCCGACTTTTGGGAGTGGACGAAGCCTAAAGGTGATGAGCTGTGGCACACCAATGGTCGTATCAATGAGGTCTGGCAGTCAGGCTTTGATGATGTTGACCGTCGTGCATACATCTCACAGCGTTGGCCTGAGAACTGGACTGAGATTCACCCTGATGACGCTGCAAAACGCGGCATTGAATCAGGTGATCAAGTCATGCTCTACAGCAACCGTGTGCCTAACTTCAAAGCAACCATCAAGGGTGTGCATGGGAGTGACTTCAATTTTGCCGATCTGTTGAAGAATGGTTGGATTGAGCTTGAAGAGGCAGCCGTCTCTGCTGTAGCGATTGTCACGCCTAATGTGAAGAAAGGAACGATGTACTCATACTTCCTCAATACCAGCCAGCCCAGTAATGTACTACAAGGCCGGATTCCTGACCAAATTAGTGGCAACTATAACTACAAAATGGGTGTCTCTAAGGTTAAGAAAATTGGTGAGTCTAAGTACAAGTCAGAGTTCAGAAGTATGTCGTTTGCACCACGCAACATCGTATAACTGAAAATCTCTAGCTAAAGAAGAGGGTGAAACTTCGGTTTCGCCCTTTTTTTTGCCTGATTGTTACTCCTGAAAGGGTTGGTAATGGTGGGGATAGCGTTAAATTTTTTCTAAAGGCATTGTTTAATCAGTCGTTAACACATTATTGCCAACATAATTAGAGAATGGAGCATCAATGCAGCAGCAAAGGCTGATTGAAAAAACTGCTGATAGCAGTAGTCAGCAGAGTGAGGCTATTCAAGTTGGTCGTACTGAGATTGCTTTCCACCTCTTAGCGTTTCAAGGGACTGTGCTTGATGGGGTGGGCTCTACAAGTGATGTGGCTGATATTATCAGCCATGCCATTGCTCGTGCGCCGACTAATCTTCGTTGCCATATACAGCGTATTAATCTGTTTATCACAACAAAAGATGAAGATCGCCTCTACGGTGCACTACTCGATCTCTATATTATCCTGGCTGACCAAGGTTACCTACTGCGTAAACGAATGTTGAAAAATGCACGTTCGCTGATACGCAAAGAGTATTTTGATGTATTGAATCACCACCTAAAGAGTGGTCTCAGTGTAAATAAGGGTGTGATATTCAGCTCAACCTCAATATTAAGTGGAGAACTGGCTCCTCCACATCTACTCATAAAACGACTTGATAGTGCGGTACAGGCACCTCAACAAGATCCGATTGAAGAGGCATGTGATCACCTGGAGTATGGTCAGGTTGATGCTGCCCGGCAGGTGCTTGAAAAGGCTATTAAAAATGCTCCTGATCGAAACGATCTCTACCAAGAGTTATTAGAGATCTATCGGTGTACCCAGGATGAGGCAGGCTATCTAACTATGCGTGAACAGCTTGAAACTGAAAACCACCCATTTCTCCAGCGTTGGGTAGAGCTTGCAGACTCATTTGGAACTGAAGGTTAAGCATGAGTTTGATGCAGAAAAAGCAAATCTGCATAACCAGCATAGGTATGAATGAGCGTATGCAAAATACGCTGCGCCTCTTTTTCAAAGGGCCGTGTGGTGGCCGCTGCATACTGGTTGAAAAAGAGGTAGCTGAAGTGTGCATTGTTGATCTGGATAGCTATGGTGGCCAGGATCTCTATGAAGAGCATCGCCAGCAGTACCCGATGCAACCCTGTATTGTTCTATCGATTAATCAGGTTGAGATAGAAGGCGTTATTTCTCTACTTAAACCACTTAATCATGATGATGTTTTGCAAGCAGTGGAAAGAGCCATCCAACAGTTACAAAATATTGCCAAGATAACAGCTATCACAGAGCCAGAGCCAGAGCCAGAGCCAGAGCCAGAAAAAACGGCATCTGTTACCCATCGTGCTGCAATGAGGCTAATAGAGCAGGAGGCGCGTCTATTTGTAGGCAATTTACCCGATATAGATACAGCAGACCCTGAGCAGGTTGAGAGTGCTGAATATGACTCCAGTAATTATTTTCAGGGCTACTTACAACAGGCGATAGCAGAGGCTAACAGTGGAAATTACCGTGTTGATATGGAGACACCAAGCGGTGTAATAACAGCCCTCCCCAATAGCCATCATATACTGGTAGCGTTGACTGAGAATCAGCTTCGTAGTCTCTCACGCCTGCCTTTACTACATGATATAACACTGAAACAGGGCGATGTTGGTAGTGATACAAGAGGAGCTAAAAAGAGCCGTATTAATGTAGATAGCCTTTTATGGCGGGTAGCGCTCTGGGGGGCACGAGGACGATTCCCTGTAGGTACAGATCTAGCTGCACCCATCTACCTTAAGCATTGGCCCAATATGACACGCTTAACCATCTTTCCCTATGCCATGCGTATTGCTGCTCTTTGGGTTAACCAGCCCTATTCTCTGTTGGATACGGCTAAAATGCTTGATGTCCCACAGCGTTATGTCTTTAGTTTTTATAGTGCAACAAATGCGTTGGGTTTGGCAGCGGTTAGTCAGCGCTCAGTCGATCGACTTGTTCAACCCCAAGCTGCACGACAGCATAAGAAACACTCTCTATTTGGTCGAATATTAGCCACTCTTCGTCGATAAATGAGTATGTAAATGATATGACAAATCATAAACTTATATTTGCAGGCCCAGTGGGTGCGGGTAAAACGACAGCGATTGCAAGCATCAGTGATGTGCCACCGCTTTTGACCGATGCCTCAGCCAGTGACATGACACGTGATTTTAAGGCATCCACTACTGTTGCGATGGATTACGGTATTCTAAATTTAGGGGGTGGTGAGCGCCTACACCTCTATGGCACACCAGGGCAGGAGCGTTTTGATTTTATGTGGGACATCCTGGTGGAGAAGGGGATTGGATTGATCCTTATGTTAAACAACTCCAACCCCGATCCATTTCAAGATCTACACTTCTTTCTAAAAGCTTTTGAGAAATTTATTGGTGAAACCACCGTTGCCATTGGGGTAACACGAATGGATGAGACACCTGAACCAACGATTGCGGATTATCACAAACAGCTAAAAAACCTAGAGAAAAAATATCCGGTTTTTGATGTAGATGCACGTAAAAGAGAGGATGTTGCAGCGTTGGTTGAGGGGCTTCTCTACTCCCTTGACCCTGGCCTAGCAAATTAATTATGTCGAACTATCAATTAGATCAAGAACTTTATATTCACCCTACACCTGCGGGTGCCTACTACTCTATTTCGGGTTTGGAGAGAACTCCCTCGCGGCAACTGCTATTTGCACTATTTAA
>Ga0256834_1000975_pt1 | contig 20057 bp, 20 predicted proteins | sample 4281140metaG_FD_190536 | JGI IMG/M metagenome (GOLD analysis project Ga0256834, IMG submission 190536) | Hydrothermal vent microbial communities from East Pacific Rise, Pacific Ocean - 4281-140 | ecosystem: Environmental > Aquatic > Marine > Hydrothermal vents | place: Pacific Ocean: East...
CTAATATCCGCAAGACCTGACAGGTTTTTGTTGATAATCACTAAGTTATAGCCATTTTCGGATCACTTAATTGGGGGAAACCTGTCAGGTCTAATCGACTACAAATCAGAAGATTACAAATAGGGTTGCGGATTTTAGGTATATATTAATTGTTTGGTGGAGTGCCAATATGTTTGATGGTGGAGGAGCAGAAATGCAAAGGTTTACATCTGTTAATGGTAGGTTAAAGGTTATAAAGGCAGCTTTATTGCCAGTAGCAATAAAGCAATTGGTTTTCTTTTTATTTATTATTATTATAGTTTCTGGCATGGTAGTTAGTAAACACAATTTAGATGAGTCAAATCAAGAAGCTTCTTTTATTCAATTCTTCTCATCTTACATGCCTTCAGGCATAAAAGGATTGAGTTTGATTGCTTTTTTTGTAGCATTTATTACAACAACTGAAGCCTTATTAAATTGGGGTGCTGCACTTTTGATTGTAGATGTTTATAAACCAAACAGAACTCCACAATCAAACAGGCATTATGTGCTTATTTCCATTTTTACAATGATTCTAATGGTTTTAGCCTCTTTACTTTTTGCCTATTACAACACCTCTCTTTATAATCTATTGCAAATTTTACTTTCACTCTCTGCAGGAGTTGCACCTGTATTTATTTTACGTTGGGTATGGTTGCGTATAAATGCTTGGAGTCAACTGTCTGCAATGCTAAGTTCGCTCTTATACACGTACCTATTTTCAGTTATTAATATAGATTGGCTGAGCTATTTTGGAATGTATGATAAAACGGCAAGAGTATTATTTGTAACAGTTTTAACAACCATTACATGGTTGACAGTAACATTTTTAACCCCAAAAGATGATGCTGTATTGTTAAAAAACTTTAGAGTAAGAGTGCCTTTAAGTTCTTTTTCTTTCAAAAATATTTTTGCAGCATTTTTCGTAGGAGTTTTTACTATATTCGTAATGTTGATATTCCTAAAGATTTTATTGAGCTTCTAAAAGTGGTTAAATATAAACATAGTATTAAGCAAATTCATTTTAATGAACTAAAACGTAAGGTTGAAGCTCAGTTTGGGGTAGAACTTATAAATACGCATCACGCTAGGTTGTTGCAAGATGATATACTGCAGCGTACCAATAAAAACATCTCTGCCTCTACTATAACAAGGATGTTTGTTTCGTCCTCGTATAATAATGTTCCATACTTAAACACCTTAGATATTTTATCAGAATATTGTACTGGTAAAACTTGGAATCAATTTTGTAAAACAGAATCTACTTTTGTGGGTGATAATAGGACGAATATAGATGGTTCTACATTGGCTCTTTTGGAAATATGTTTCCAAAACGAAGACTTTATATCTGTGTTGGACTATTTAAAATATTTGCCTAGTAATTATGATGAGGTTGATATTAAAACGCAACAAAAACTTTCAAACCTATTTGGTGTTTCTATAAGAAATACAAACCAGCGATTAGCACTTACTAAGGAGTTGGCTAAAACTAGGCAGGGAAGGTTTCTTTTTTACGAAACTTTTGTAGATGTAGATAATCTAACGGGGTATTATGGGGAGGCATTAGAGTTTTACCAAAAATATGGGCAGTCCATTGAACCAAGTAGAAAGCTAAATGATGACATATTTTTACAATGTATGCTATTTTGGAGGGCTTGGCTTTTAAAGGACGATATTCAATTGAGAAAAATTGGCTTTAACCTATTTCATAGTCATCAGCCACATGAAATAGTAGGAGACAATGGAATAGTATTTTACCCCTTAGCACGATGGCATGCTTACCGATTAATTTACCTTAAAAAATCAAATTCTTTAAATAGTAAAATAGTTGAAGATAGCATTTTGCTATTGGAGAATCAGATAAGGAAATTTTATCCAAACCTTATAGTTATTGTACTCTCTAAACTATTTGAAGCCTTATTAATAACAGGTTTTTCAACCTATATTTATCCACTTTACTTGAAGTATAAAAGCAAAATTAATTTAGGAGAAGTAAATAATGATACCTACTTACCATTACTACATTTTGTTAAGTTGGCACTTAAGAAAGAAGGTAAGTTACAACTTGCTGATAATATTATCCTTCCTAAGCTAGAATTAGATATAATTTCAGCAAAAGCAACCTATGCCAATCTAGTTCAGATTCACACCTAATTTTAAAGGCCTTAACCATTTTAATCAATTTATCTTTTAACCCAATTTTCTAATTTAACCCCGTTAATTCTGTTAAACTCTTTTATGTTTTCGGTTACCATTATTAGGTCATTTTCAACCGCTGTACAACCTATAAGGAGGTCAAAATCACTAATCATTATACCTGCTTTTCTTAAACGAGTTTTTTCTTTAGCGTATTTATATATCGAATTAAAAATTGGAATTATTGCTACCTGATTAGAAAAATTTTCTATCAGTTTATGGTTCTTTTTTGAGTTAGAACTATTTTCAGCTCCAAAAACTAGTTCAGCAAGTGTAATTTCAGAAATGGCACAAGAGTTAAGCCCTATACTTTCAAATTTATCAATTAGATTAAAAGTGCCTCGAAAGAAATGGATGCAAATATTTGTATCTAGCAAGTATTTCATTAAAATTTAGCGATATTTCGAATATTAACCCTAGAATTTCTTATTTCGTTAATTATTTCGTCAGCGTTTCTTGAATCTTCCCAAGAGCCATACAGGCTTTTTAAATCAATTTTTTTTGGACTTCCCACTTCTAACGATTTCGTTAGCTTGATAATCAGTCTTTTTTTAGAATTATTATCAAGTTTATGCAGGAAGCCGAAAAACTTATCAATTGCTTTATTTGTGATTGCTAAATTCCCCATTTTAAAAACTTTTAATAAAGATACAAAAAATCGAATTCACTACAATTATTTTGCTTTTCGAGCAAAACGATTATCAGAAGAGTTTCTGCACTTTGGTAGATTCTATGATGGATTAAAACAAGGCAGCCTCTAATTCAACAACAATTTGTTTTAGTTGAAGTTGGGTGCTAACTAATTTTGGCTGGCCAGGTTTATTAAAATTATAACTTACTGTTAAATAGTTGGTTATACTTTCCAAAACTTAACTTATGGGGTTGTGCTGTTAGATTATGAAGTTTGTATTGAAGATAAACCTTAAAAACAATGATTAAATTATTAACAACACTCATATTTCTTGTTTCTATTTTATCCTGTGTCCCAGGTAAGAAAGTAAAATCAAAAGAAGAAACAGGATTGCATACTGAAATTAAAGCTACAAAACAGAGTACTGTGACTACTGTAAAAGATAAAGATTGGGATGAATACTTGGACAGTTATGAAAGCTATATTGATGACTATATAAAAATTATGAAAAAAGTTAAAGGAGGAGATGCTTCTGTAGCTACCGAATATGCCGAAATGATGAGCAAGGCTGCGGACTTTTCAAAAAAAATGGAAAAAGCACAAGGGGAGTTAACAGTTGATCAGGTAAATAGATTTGCAAAATTACAAACAAAATTAACCGATGCTATTACCCAAATGTACTAGAATTTTTTACAGCCTTAAAACTAATAATCTATGGTAATTAAGTCAGTCCTAATAGTCGTATTAATATTTTTATCAGCTACGCTAAAATCACAAACAAAGGAGTATTTAATAACCCCGGAAACAACAGCTGAAATTATTGTAAAATATAAAAATGCATTTTGGCTTAGGGATGCAGATCGAAAAACTATTGATTTTCCTATATATGATACTACCTATGTAGAAACTGAACATTATCTAAAATATGCAGATAAATTGGATACTCTAATAAAGGATAGTACTAGTTTAATGAATGACTATGTATTAAAAAAATCTGTTTTTGAAGAACAAATGTCAATGGTGTCATTGATTGATAATTTTCTTAACTCAAATGCCAAATTCAAAGAAAAAAAACAATATCTATTAAAAGCTCAAGAAATTTCAATTAAATATAAATATGACAATTTAATCTATGCTGATAAGACCTTTAATAGTGCAAGAAAGTCTGAATTCTTTTTGTTGAAAATTGATCAGGATAAGTTAAGGAGCCACTTGATAAAACAAAGAAATGAGCTTACAAGAAATTTACATGAGCCAAGGAACCCTTATGGTTATAACTATAAGTACTCAGAATTATATAAAATAAGGAAGTACATTTCAGGCATTCAAAAGCTTGAACAGAAGCTTACCCAAGTCAGTAGTTATCAAGCAGAAGGTATAATTATTGGGTCTGAGATTGAGAACCTTACAAAAATCGAAGGCATATATAGAGTTATTGGGGAGTATAAAATAATGAAATATTCTTATGGTGGCTATGCAAAAAACCAATTAGTGTTAGACAGCATTATTTCTCAAAGGAAATTGAGGAAGCACGCTAGTTCTAAAGAAGCCCTTATTGAAGAAATAAATACAGGTAAGTTATACTACGGAACAGACCGATTTATTTATAACTGTGGAACAGATATGACATTGATAAGGTTTATTGAAAAACTTAATAAACTTGGCTTTAAAACAGTGAATAATGGTGATAAGATTATAATTACTACCTCAAAAGGTCAACTAGTTTTAACCCATGACATATATGAGAATGTTAATGAAGGCAACCCAAACTATATCAATGAAATTGCAAGCTCTGTTCAACAGTTTAATTCTTTAGTAAGCCAAGCCAAGCCATTACAAGATAAACTAGTAAATCACTTTAATGCATATCAGCATGCTACATTGTCTTCAACAAGACTAAATCAATGGAAAAGTGATGTTAGTAAAGCTCAGAAATTATATGAGAAGGCGTATTCACTTAAAGGTCGTGAATTTAAGAATATAGAGAACTTTCAGAAACAAATTGAAATATCAAAGATTAAGCAATTTAACGAATTTACAGAAGTTCTAAGAGGATCAAAGGTTATTTTAGGGATGTAGAACTAGCAACTTATACAATGGAAACACATTTCAGACTTTACAGCAATTTAAACTCAAGTTTTTTCGATTTAATAAATGGAGATAAGGAAACACAGCAAACCAAAGGCTTAGGACTTTTATTAGCTAAGTCAGTTAAAGCATTAGATGTTTTTTTAAAAATAAAACCTTTAAGGGATAAAATTGGTGAAATTGATTTAGGTAAAGTAGATAGAGTCATTGTAAACTGCGAATTGATTTCCTCCACTACTACTAAATATAGAGCAGATATCGTTGTGAGGCTATATGCTAAGGGAGAACCTTTTAAAGCACTATTAATAGAAGTAAAAAGTATAAATAAGAGAACCTCTGTATATGAAACAAATAAACAAATTGAAAACTACTTAGCAAACGAAGTTTTTAACGAGTTAAAAGAATTTAAGAACGAAGTTTATGGAATTACCTTGACCAAACTTCCTAGTTACATTAAACATCAAACCCTAGTTTCCATTACTTGGTCTGACATAATAAGGGCATTTCATAAAATTCAACCCAATAAAGGTTCTCTTCTTGATGATTATTTTAATTTTCTAACTAATATAAATGGTACTATGAAATTTTACGAAAAAGAAGTTTTCTCAATCCCAACAGCAGATTGGTCAAGAAAAGCAATTAATAGTTTAAGTGTATATGAATGTCCTAATAAAGGAAAATACTTGATAAAACAAAAGCCACTTTATTTAGCTTTCAGGAAAAGTGGAGGGGGCGAAATGGATAAGCTTTATAAAGTAGAGGACATCATCATCATGAATTTTAAAAACGATTTGCTAACTTTTAAAAACGATGAAAATTTTGACCCAAGTTATAGGAAGAGGGTAGAAAAATATGCTACTTATATGCAAGAAAATAAAATTTGGGGGGAATTACCAAATGAAGAAAAACAAGTGTTTATTTTATCAGAAAATACAATCGAGCTTACAAATAAGCCTAGACCAGCCAAGAATAATTCGTTTAGAGCTTATTATGAGTTAGCTGATTTGTTAAATAATGAAATTGTTTAACCCATTCTCTGCCTCAAGGCCTCATAAATAATTACCCCTACCGAAGTAGAAACATTAAGCGATTCTATTCTACCATTAATAGGAATTTTGGCTTTTTGATCTGCCATTTGCATTATTTCTTTAGAAATACCATCTTCTTCTGATCCAAAAATAATTGCCAATGGATTTTTAAGTTCTGCTTCATACACAGATTTGTCTGTTTTTTCGGTACAGGCTACTAAATTTATGCCGCTTTGCTGTATGGTTTGTAAGGTTTGAGGCAGGTTAAAAGCCCTGCAAATTGGCATATGGTTTAATCCTCCTGCAGAGGTTTTCATGGCATCACTGCTAATTTGTGCGGCACCGTGGGCTGGTACTACAACGGCATCCACTCCGGCACATTCTGCAGTACGTACAATGGCTCCAAAATTTCGAACATCGGTAATTCTATCTAGCACTACAATTAAAGGATTTTTTCCAGTAGAAAAGCAGCGGTCAATAATATTATCAATCGAAGCAAATTCTATGGGAGAGATAAAGCCAACTACTCCTTGATGATTTTTGCGAGTAAGTCTATTAAGCTTTTCAAAAGGTACTTTAGTAAATATTACACGGTTGTCTTTTAGCTCTGTAATGAGTTCTTTTAATAAGTCACCCGTAAGGTCTTTTTGAACAAACAGTTTATCGAATGTTTTGCCAGACTTAATGGCTTCTTGAATTGGCCTTAAGCCAAAAATCATATCTTTATTTACAGGTTTTTTCTCCCTTTTCTCCATAAATCTATTGCTCTAAACCAGCTATTTTGGTATTTTATATTTCGTTCCAACTCAAAAATTTCACTTGTTGCTCCATTTTTTAAGTAAAATTTAAAATTTAAGTTAGGCAACTCGTATGTTTTATTATAAACCCACTCAACACTTCCTTCGTTTCTAAAAATTTTGCTTGGTGAACCAAAGATAATGTAAATCATTCCCATGTCAGTTTTCCACCCTTCTTTATACGTGGTAAACAAGGCATTGGCTTCTTTTACTCTCTTAAAATAAGCAGCGATCATCTTACTGGCTCGTTCTGCCGAGTTTGTGTTTTCGAGCCAAAAAGCATCATAGTCTTTTTTAGGATTTGATGAAGTTGTTAGTTTGTCTTTCTCCTTTTTTGTAAAAAGAAAAATGCTAGCTTCAATAATTTCATGAATGTTCGAAAGTTGGGGGTAATTTTTATTGCTTATTTTAAGGAATGAAATTATCTTCTCATTCCCTTCTTCAAAAATAGAATACATACCTTCCTTATTGGGCAACAGAACGCTGTCGGCAGCAATAATAAACGTGGTATCTGCCTGCCCAAAAGATTTGTCTCTTTTAATATTGGCCATAGGTGGCAACGAGGGCGTAAATTTTTTTGGATAAAACTGAAGGCTAAAATTACTGTGTGTGCCATCTGGTTTTGCAATTTTTAATGGAGTATTTACAGGTACGTAATTTGCTAAAAAAGGAATGGGAAGGTCGGCTTTGCTGATAAAGAAACTAGCAGATATATTTAAATTAATAATGTATGTAAAGTGAGCATCCGAACCCTTAATACCAATTCTGAAAATTAAATAATTGACATCTTCCTTTGCTGATTCGAATACATAAATCCTTTTGTTTTCGGGTACAGGTAGTTCGAACTTAGCTAGATTTGCTATGGCAAAATCACTACTAATGGGTGTATTTAAGCTATTAGTAAAGGCAAGCTCATAAACCAACGAGTCAAAGGAGGTTTCATTGCGTACTTTCACTTCCATCATAATTAAATAGTTAGATATAACCTTATGGGTTATGTGTAAATCGGCATTGGGGTCTAATTGGTAGCTTAAATTTGCCGCAGACGCTACTATTTGCCCACTGGCAGTATAACTAATGCCCATTATTAGCCACCATAAAAAGAGAAAACGGGTATAAATTCGTGTTACTTGTTTCATTGATTTAATATAGTCGTATCATTTTTAGTCAATTTGATAAAAACCTCATTGATAAAAATAGTTATTTTGCAATAATTGTACCCTATTGTGGGGGCTTTCAAATTTATATTATGAGTGTTTATACTACTGAAATTGCTTCTGATGAACTTACATCAGATAATCCAATTCATCAACGATTATTAAAGGCCTACTATGTAGCAGAGGAGCTTGTAAAAGGCGATTTACTAGAAATAGGCTGTGGAGAAGGAAGAGGAGTGGAGCTTTTAGCTCCTAAAGCAGATTCTTATACTGCCGTAGATAAAATTGAAGAAGTGGTAAAAAGTCTTTCTGCTAAATATCCTGAAAGCAGCTTTATTCAGGCCAATATTCCTCCATTACCTTTTGAGGATAATTCTTTCGACTCGGTGGTTAGTTTTCAGGTAATAGAACATATAAAAGATGATGCTACCTATTTAAAAGAGATAAATCGAATCCTGAAACCAGATGGGAAAGCCTATATTTCTACCCCTAATATAAAAATGACTTTGAGTCGCAACCCTTGGCATATTAGGGAATACACTGCTCAAGAGCTAACTGATTTATGTAAAAAATATTTTACCAAAGTTATAATGAAAGGTGTGGCGGGTAATGAAAAGGTAATGGAATATCATGAGCAGAATAGGGCTTCGGTTAATAGAATAATGCGGTTCGATGTTTTTAATTTGCAACACCATTTACCTGCAGCACTGCTAAAAATTCCTTACGAAATTTTAAATAGGAGGAATAGGAATAAACTACAAGCCACCGATGATTCACTGGTAGCCACTATACATTACTCTGATTTTGTATTAAGTAATGAGCCTGATACGAGTCTGGATTTGTTTGCGGTGCTTACTAAATAATTGATTACGATAAGTTTGGATTTAAGTAATGGATGCTTGGAAGCAGATTAAATCAAATGTACATTTATTAAAAATATTTTTTTATTGGTTACTAAAACTTGAATTTAATGAAGTATATGTTTGCCCTTTCTATAATATTTTTTTCTGGTATATATGCTTTTTCGCAAGACTTTATGGATACGATTGTGAAAGGGACTTGCGAGTGTTTAGATGAAGTTTCTGATACTTTGAGTGTAACTAGTTTTAATATGGAATTGGGCTTATGTATGATTAATGCTGCAATGCCATTTCAAAAAGAAATATTAGATGAGTATGGAATTAATCTTGAAAATATTGATACGGAGGCTGAGAACTTTGGTCGAATTATTGGGCTAAAAATGGTTGCAGTTTGCCCTAATTCTTTAAAACGAGTTACTAGAAAAAATACGGTTGATGAGGAAGAAGATGAGCTTGAACCAAGCATTGAGGGAGAAATAGTAAAAATTGATAAAGAACAATTTGTGGTTTTTTCTTTAAAAGATGAAAGAGGTAGAAGATATAAATTCTATTGGCTTTCATTTATAGACTCTGATATGGAGTTAACTGAAACTTATACTGATTTTATAGGAAAAACAGCTACTATAATTTATAGTAACTTTGATTTTTTTGATCCTAAAATTGAGGAGTACAGACAGTTTAAGGTTATAAAAACATTTACCATATTAAATAATAATTGAATTGTCAAATACTATTGCTTTGCAACTCTGAAAGCGGTAGTATTTTACATCTGTATTGCCTGGTAATGTGTATCTAAAGCTTCAGCAAATTGCTCAGCTAACTCTAATTCCCCATACCTGTTTAGCGTTTGAGCAAGCTCTCTTAAAATTACTAGGTTCGACTGCAATTCATACCCTAAATTGCTGTTATTTTCAATATAATAACCTAATTTCTCATCGGCTCTATTTCCTAAAATAGTGGCAAGTTCAAGTGCCTTTTCTTTTTCGCCTAATAAAAATAAGTACTCAATAGTGGTGGCGGTAGTGTAATCGAATGGGAGCGAAGCATCAGGCATTAATTCTAGCCCTTTGAGAACAACTTTGCGGGCTTTTTCCTCTTTACCTTCTCTTAATAAGGCAACTACTAAGGCATTAAAATTTACTCGGTGGTTAAGCACAAATTTGCGGTAGTCTTCATTATAATAAACCTTAGGGTTATTTAATTCACGGTAATAAAAATTATGCATTAAATTATCGTACATAATGTCTGTATCTATTAACATACCCGGGCTGTTAATGTCTGTAACAGGTAGCAAACGAAATGCATTTCCTTCTTGCACTAAATATTTATCTACACTAAATTTAATGCCCTGTTTAGACGTATTATTAAAATAAATTGGTCGTTCCCAGTTATTAGTTGCAATAATGTCCCAAATCATTAGATCTTTCTTTTCTAAATAACTGCCTTTCATTTTGAGGTGCATTCTTGGTACTACCAAGTTTTCTTTCCCTTTGGGTAAAATGTCTGAGGCAAGAACTGCCGCAGTATCAATATCAAGAAAAACCTCTTTACTAGGTATCATACTATTTACTCCAAATTGGGTTTGGAATTGCAACCTTTTATCTCCAGATTTTATCAGTTTTAAATATTGTTTTAAGTTGATAGCGCCTTCATAGCCTGAATTTGGATCATAGACCACCATATCATTTGCTCCCCCTTGTCTATAATTTTCTTTGGTTAACGAAAATGGGAATGCTGCTGATTCATAAGCCGGTCTAGTCATCTGATCGATATACCAATCTGTATTAAAATAACTTAGCACCACAACACGCACATCGGTTCTAAATCCTTCTACTTCTTGCACATACCATAACGGAAAAGTATCGTTATCACCTCCGGTAAATAAAATAGCATTAGGAGCACAAGAGGCTAAGAAGTTTTTAGCAGAATCAACGGAAAAATACCTATCGGATCTGTCGTGGTCATCCCAGTTTTGAGTAGCCATTAGCACAGGTACTCCAAGAGAGATTGCCCCGGCAATAATGGCTGAATTTTTATGGTCTAAAGCCTTACTTAATAAGGAGGTTATTCCTAATACCCCAAAACCTATAAAAAAAGAGAAGGCATAAAACGAACCTACATAAATATAATCCCTTTCTCGTGGTTCACTAGCTGGTGAGTTTAAGTATAATATTAACGCTAAGCCAGTTAAGAAAAATAAGGTTAGCAATATAAAAAACTGCTTTGGAGCTTTTATATAAGTATAAAATAAGCCAATTATTCCCAGTAAAAGAGGCAGCATTAAATAATTATTTCTCCCTCTATTTGCAGAAATACTTTCAGGTACATCCTTAAAAGCATCTACCACACTCAGCCAGGTAGCATCTTGTATATCGCTAGCTCTACCGGCAAAATTCCACATAAAATAACGCCAGTACATATGCCCCATTTGATGACTGAGCATAAACCAAATATTATCACTAAAACTAGGTTTTTCTCCAGGGCGTAAGCCTAATTTTTCTTCATAAGATTTTGCATGTGAGCCAGACCAAATTCTTGGGAGAATAGTAGTTGACTTTGGATCAAATATTTGTTCTACTTTATAGTCGGCAATCTCATATTTATCTTTGCCTTTAACATACACAGGGGCACCTTTTTTCTGTTCTACCAATTCTGCTGTGTAATATCTGCCAAAAAGCAGTGGCCTTGTGCCGTACTGCTCTCTTTTAAGGTAAGAGACCACACTCATAATATCTTCTGGATTGTTTTCGTCAATGGGAGGGTTGTAAGATGACCGGATAACCACCATAGTGTAAGAAGAGTATCCGATGAGCACAAATGCCAAGCTAATTAAAGCTACGTTTAAAATTTCCTTTTGATTTTTATTAGAGTAGTAAATTCCATAGGCTAAACCTCCAACTACACCCAAAATCACAAGTATAATCCCTGAGCCAAAGGGCAAACCAATGGAATTAACCAAAAACACTTCTAATGAACCAGCAAATGAAGGTAGGCCAGGGATAATAATGTTGTTAATGAGAATGATGATAGCTCCACTTATGGCAATTGTATAAAATAACCCTTTTTGCGTTACGTTATCGTACTTTTTAAAGTAATAGATTAAGCCTAGAACAGGAATAGTTACCAAATTTAATAAATGAACACCAATAGATAACCCGAAGATATAAGCTATTAAAATTATCCATCGGTTGGCTCTGCTTTGGTCATCTATATGTTCCCATTTAAGCATAGCCCAAACTACAAAGGCCGTTAAAAATGATGACATCGCATATACTTCACCTTCTACAGCCGAAAACCAGTAGGTATCTGAAAAAGTATAAGCCAATGCACCAACAACCCCAGCCCCCATTAACTTAAACATTTGAGCTGTATCAATATCTGTTTCTTTTACCTTTAATATTTTTTGACCAATGAGTGTTATGCTCCAAAACATGAATAAAATACCAAATGCAGCTGCCATAGCACTTAACATGTTAATCCAAAAAGCCACCATTTGAGTATCGCCCATGGCTAAAAAGGAAATCATCCTACCCATCAATAAAAATAGAGGAGCTCCTGGAGGGTGAGGAACCATTAATTTATAAGAAACAGCAATAAATTCACCTACATCCCAAAAACCAGCTGTTGGTTCAACAGTGAGCGTATAAGTTGTTGCGGCAATAATAAAAACGATCCAACCAGTGATGTTATTTATTTTATTATAGTTCATTGAGTTAGTTTTAATCGGTTTTGCTTCCTTATGTTAAAGCACAAGGGCGAAATTATCAAAATCCATTGTAACCCCCACCAAAATGCTGGATTTTAACAAAATTTAACCCTTTATCAGGTTAAAAGGTACGCTAAACCTATTTAAGAATTTTAAAAAAGTAGAAACTAATTTAGAGTTTGTCTATAAAGTCAGTGTCTGTCTATAAAGTAGGTGTCTTTAAAAAAGCTCACCCAACCTACGTCATTCCTGCGGAGGCAGGAATGACGGTATCATTATTATTTAGATTTTTGCTTTTGAATAAATGACAATGCCGCCTTTATGGACAGACTCTCTATTTACGTACAAATGAGCTTTTTGTTTTACCTGCAACTATTGAGAAGTTACTTTTTCAAGTAAGCCCTATTTGTACACAATTGCGTAGTATCCTAACCAAATTAAAAATGCTGGTACATAGGTAGTAAATACAATAGCATAAGCATAGTCTAGTTTTTTATTTGCAGTATAATGAATGCCATATACAAGTGCCAGCCAATTGAGAGGCTCAAAAAGGTTAATAGATTGCAGAGGGTAAACCCAGTTTTCAGGAATCGAATTTATATCAAATAGGCTCATTAACGAAAGAGGGTAAAATGCTTTTATATCCCAAATGGTAATATCGTAAGGTATAGCAATGAGCCAAATTATTTTTGTGAATTCAGCTATTAAAAATACAAATTCACCCATTATAGCAATTTTCCACATTTGTTCAAAACTAATCTTATAGCCATATAAAAACGCTCCTGTCCAAAGTATAAAAGCAATAACTGAAAGCTTAAATGCATATCCAAAAGGGATGGACATAAATTTGAGCGAATTTAAAAAGCTAAATAAGCCGAATCTGCCTTGTTCTTGCATTATTTGATAGGCGAGGGTTTCATTTTCAACCAGCTGAATTCTAACCCACAAAATAATAATTGCCACAATGGAAAGAGCGATAAACAACAACATTGTTTTTATTTTCAGAATTCTTTTTATTGCTTCTTCCATACTTGTTAAATAGAGATTGCAATTTAGCTATATGATATGTTTTTACAACAAAGAATTAAATTTCTCGAGCTATTAATTAAATATCTCTTAAGAATGAATATTTTTGATTCATGCGGTTTATAGCCATTATTATTTTAACCTTCGTATCATTTTTAACTCAAGCGGAAACCCCTGCCGATAGCACTAAACTTCTGTTGTCGGATTTAAGAGTGCAAATTGATGCAACGGCTGCTATAAATGCTATGTATAATTTTGATTTTGATGAATCGGAGAGGCTTTATCGAGAGCTGAGGTTTAGATACCCTAACCATCCATTGTCCTATTTTCTTTCAGGTTTAAATACTTGGTGGCGAATTATGCCCAACGAAGAAGATGACAGGTACGATAAAAAATTTCTATTTTACATGGACAAAACCATTGCTATTGCAGAGCCCATGCTCGAAGATGAAGATACCCGGATTGAGGGCGCCTTTTTTCTAGCTGCCGCCTATGGTTTTAAAGGAAGGCTTTATTCGGATAGGAGCTCCTGGAGTAAAGCAGCTTCTGCTGGCAAAAGCGCATTAGATAATATTGAAATAAGCAAAGAAGAGTCATATTTAAGTCCTGAATTGTTGTTTGGTGAAGCACTGTATAATTTTTACTCTGTTTGGATTCCAGAAAACTATGGCTTTTTAAAACCCATAATGATGTTCTTTCCAAAGGGAGATAAAGAGCTAGGCTTAAAACAATTAAAAGAAGTATCGAGTTTTGCCTTTTACACGCGTATTGAAGGCCAACTCTTTTTAATGCGAATTTTAGCAAGTGAGTATAACAATTACTCCGAAGCTTTACGCATCGCAGAGTACCTCCATAATACTTACCCAAACAATCCTATCTTTCATCGGTATTATGTGCGATACTTATATTCAACCCATAATTATGGGGTTTTGGAGCCTCAAGCTAAATTATTGCTCAATCGAATTGATTCTGGAGTGTTAGGGTATGAGGCTACATCAGGCAGGTATGCTGCTTTTTTTCTAGGCCAAATGTTTGAAACACGTAAAGAACTAGATAGTGCCAAGTTCTATTATAAAAGAGCTGTTGCGTTTGGCGAAGAAAACGAAGCGTATGAAACTGGTTATTTTTTATACTCACTCTTGGGGCTTGGAAGAATTGCTGATGAGCAAGGAGATAAGAAGGCATCTAAAGCATATTTAAAGAGAATAAAAAAATATGCTAATAGAAAAAATCCAGCCCATAAAGCAGCTCGTGCTTACTTAAAAAACAAAGAGAAATAGTTATCGCTCAAGATTTAGCCATCAAATTGAGAGATTTTTGTAACTTTACATACTTATTTTAGTAACCAATGCCATTTTTTATGAAGCTTGAACAAGCTATTAAGCAAAACACTTTTTCAAAAGGTCAACGACTAGGTCTTAATTTGATATATACTTTTAATTGGCTAAAAAATAATCAGAAAGAGTACTTTTCTCAATTTGATATTACAGCGCAACAATATAACGTGTTAAGAATATTGAGAGGGAAGCACCCTGAGGTGTATTCAACATCAGATATTCGAGATCGAATGTTAGATAAAATGTCTGATGCTTCAAGAATTGTGGATAGGCTACTGAAGAAAAGTCTTGTTGAAAGAAAAACCAATAAAACGGATAAACGATTGGTTGATATTAAGATTTCTAATAAAGGAATTAATTTGTTAAATACCATGGACTCTACCATTGAAAAACATGCTCAAAAGCCATTTGAAAATTTAACGAAAGACGAGCAGGAAACGCTGGATCAATTATTAGATAAAATGAGAGGTTAAACTACTTTTTTTAATGCTTTTTTAGCACTAATTCGGCCTTTTAATATCTTAGTTTTTAAGTCAATATTTGTCATAGTAGATTTGGCTTTTTGTAACCTTTTCTTTTTTCCTACCCACTCAAACCCTATGTCGTTTAAGGCATTAATGTAATGCTTTTTAACCAAACCTCTGCACCTAACCTGAGCTACCCATTCTCCTAATTTTTTATTTCTTCCAGTTTGGGGCACATCAAAATGACCATTTTGTTTAAAGTACCTTTTGAGTTTGAATAAATTATTTGCAAAACGTTCGTCTTCCATGTTCCAAACAAAACCAATTTTATCAAGCCTGATAATCCTATCCATGGCTAACCGGTTTTCATTATACTTTCTGCGAGTGTCATTTACCCACCTGGAGAGCCGATGCATTTCTGAATCCTTATCGTACTTTACCTGACTTACATGTAACGTTCCGTGTTCTTTTTTAAATTCCAATAATTGCTCAAATCGTTTGTCAAATGAATGATGAAGTGTGTTCCATCTAAAATTTAACTTGTTCAATAACTCTGCTCTGTGAGGTGCCAATAGGTTTTTTGTATAAAACCTACGCTGATTTTTGCACCAATGATACAATTTGGGACTATTGTCTGCCGAGCGAGGGTAATCCTTGCCAGTAGCTTTTTGAAAAGCAATTAAATCATTATAATGCTTTAACCAAACTTTTTCTTGATATGATTTGTTAGTAGCAGAAGTCATTAATCTCTTTTGGGAGAAATGGGCGTTAAAAATACTAAAAAAAATGGTTTTTGCAAGGAGTTTAGGAATTGTTCTTTCTGAGAGCGAAATTTTAAAAATAATTAGGGCTTGCTGAAAAAGTCCCAAGTGCGTTAGATACGAGTAGGCGAAGCGAAGATGTATAAGAATACTTCGAGCTGAAGCCTGTGAAGTAGATGACGTGCTTGGGACTAACAAAATTTTACTAAATTAAAATTTACTAAAATTAGTAGGTACAAGGGTTTTAACCAAAATTGGCTAAAACCCTTGCACTTTATTAGCAGTTAACTACTGTAATTCCTTAATGAACCTCTATTTATGTGTTTTTCAGCAAGCCCTAATTAGCGTAGGGAAATGGCAGTAAGAACGTCATTTATCGAAGAAGTAATCTGTTCATTACTTGGACTATTTTTAACTATATTGATAATTATAAAATTATGAAAATCAACATCTTGCATAATCCATCAATGGTAGCTGCTTAATTCCAATAACTCATAACATGGTATTATTTATTTTTTTAATTTATACATTTGATTTATGGATAAGTCCACATCTAGGTATAACGATATAGAAAAGAGTGATATTTTCAATAATGAGTTTATGGTGCATGTAGATGCACTATATAATTTTGCTTATAAACTAACCCAAGATGAAGATGAATCTAAAGACTTACTGCAGGATACCTGTATGAAGGCCTTCCGATTTATTAATTCTTTTGAACGCGGAACTAATGCAAAGGCCTGGCTGTTTAGAATATTGAAAAATAGCTTTATTAACGATTATCGTAAAAAAAGCAAAAATCCGGGTATGGTTGATTACCAAGAAGTAGAAACGTTTTATAATTCTGAAGGAAATGAAATTGAAACTCAACCTACCCCTGATTTAAGGTCGGAAACGGTAAAAGGCATGCTGGGCGATGAAATTACTAACGCCTTAAATTCGATGGATGTTGACTTTAGAACAGTAATAATTTTATGCGATTTAGAAGATTTTAAGTACGATGAGATGTCTAAAATATTGGATATCCCCATTGGTACAGTTCGGTCGAGATTGCATAGAGCAAGAAATATATTAAAACAGAAACTGGCTATCTATGCGGCAAGCATGGGTTATAAATAGAAGATAATGGGGGCATTTGTAAGGTGGATACAAAAAGCAATGATGAGCAAAAAAGCTCGTTGTCCGGAAGAGGAGCACTGGTTGGAATTAGTTAGATTAATGCTAGATGGCCAAACAACCGAAGAGGAAACATCGTATGTGATTAAACATATAAATGGGTGTTATAGGTGTTACGATAATTATGATTTAGAAAAAGAAATTCGAGCCGCTCTAAAGAAAAAATCTATCAATTTAAAAGTGTCAGATGCTTTAATTTCAGAAATTAATAGTAAAGTAAAGGCCTAAATACCGAAAACCTGAAACGGGGTAATTTTTCAGGTTTAATCCTCAAGGTATTTTGTATTTTTGTTAAAAGCAAAACGGCAAATTCACATGCATCAAGGCAAAGCCCTTATTTTTTCAGCACCTTCTGGTTCTGGTAAAACTACAATTGTAAAGCATCTACTAGATACTTTTCCCGAAATTTCATTTTCTATATCGGCATGTACACGCGATAGAAGAGGGCGAAATGAAGATAATGGAAAGGACTACTACTTTATGACTCCTGAAGAGTTTAAAAAGAAAATAGATAATAACGAGTTTATTGAATGGGAAGAGGTGTACCCTGGCAATTTTTATGGAACGTTAAAATCTGAGATTGATAGAATTTGGGCTGAAGGAAAACATGTAATATTTGATGTGGACGTAAAGGGAGGCCTAAGTTTAAAAGAATATTTTGGAGAAAAAGCACTGGCTGTTTTTGTAAAGGTTCCGAATTTAGAGGTACTTAAAGAACGATTAAACGATAGAGGAACAGAGTCTGAAGGAAGCCTTTCTCAACGATTGTTTAAAGCAAGGTTCGAAATGAGTTTTGAAGAAAAATTTGATGTTTCACTGATTAATGAAATACTTGAGGTGTCTTTAGCAGAGGCCGAAAACTTATATTTATCTTTTGTAAACCCATAAATTTTGAAAGTAGGGCTATTTTTTGGTTCATTTAACCCTATTCATATAGGGCACTTAGCTATTGCAAATATAATGGCCGAAACAGCTGGTTTTGACCAAGTTTGGTTTGTGGTCTCTCCTCAAAACCCCTTTAAAAAAGTAAAAGAGTTAGCGCATGAATTTGATAGGTTAGATATGGTGGAGGCCGCCATATATGATAATGAAAAGCTAAAAGCAACAGATATTGAATTTGACATGCCCAAGCCAAGTTTTACAGTGGATACCTTGGCTTACTTGTCTGATAAATACCCAACTCATAAATTTTCTCTAATCATTGGAGAAGATAATTTAAAAAGTTTTCGAAAATGGAAAAATCATCAAGTAATATTAGACCAATATGGTCTTTATGTTTACCCTAGGCCAAATGTGGGAGTATCAAATTTGAAAGAACACCCTTCTGTAAAATGGGTAAAAGCTCCACTTTTTGATATATCGGCAACATTTATTCGTAACCTTTTGAAAGAAAATAAGTCTATTAAATATCTAGTGCCCAATAGTGTAATAGATTTAATAAAAAGCAAAAAATTATACATCTAGAATACCATTGAGCGTTTATACCAAAACCGAATCGCTTTGAAGAATAAATTTTACTTAGTACTTGGCCTATTAGTCTCTTCTGTTTTTAGTGTTTATGGCCAAGGAATTAAAGGTGTTGTAAAAAATAGCAGCGGAGAACCTGTTGAGTTTGCAACTATATACATAAAAGAGATAGAAACAGGCACCACTACGAATTTAGAAGGTGATTTTCAGATATCTCTTTCTTCGGGTACTTATAATTTAGTATTTCAGCACTTAGGCTATAGAGCTAAGGAAAAAAGGGTAATAATTGCTAATTCATTCCTTGAGCTTGAAATTATTCTGGAGGCAGAAACCATCATGCTTCAAACCGTGGTGGTAAGTGGTAAAGATGAAGACCCTGCCTACACCATTATGCGAAAAGCCATTGCAAAGGCTAAATATCATAAGCAACAGCTTAATTCTTTTCAGGTAGAAGCTTATGTAAAAGGCTCTGGTCGCCTCATAGATTCTCCTTTTTTTCTGCGAAAAGAAATGGCGAAGGAAGGCATAGATTCAACTACATCTTATGCATCCGAAACTGTTTCTAAAATTAAATTTACCCGACCTAATACCTATGATGAAGAGGTTATTTCTGTTAGGAGCACCGGAGATGATTATGGAACCAACCCCAATAGTTTTATCCTTGGCAGCTTTTATGATCCTAAATATGTAGATGCTGTTTCTCCTCTTTCGCCCAAAGCATTTGGGTATTATAAGTTTGAGTACTTAGGAACAAAACAGGAAAGAGGATATGAAATTAGTAAAATAAGAGTTACGCCAAGATCTAGAGGAGATGAAGTATTTTGGGGTGTAATTAGCATTGTAGAGGATGTATGGAGCATTCAAAGCACCAACCTTTATATGCAAAACTCAGGCATTACTTTTAATATTAAGCAGATTTATGAACCAATAGAGTCGGTTGTTTGGATGCCTATATCGCACAAATTTGATGTAACAGGCAAGGTATTTGGCTTTAAGTTTGAAGCTCAGTATCTCTCAACTATGGGTAAATACCAAATTGAATTAAATGAAGATTTAACCCAGGAGTATGAAATAATAGATGAATCTGTCGAAAAAGAAATTGCCGCAGAATTAGAGAACAGGCCATCTGATGAATTTGAAAACACACTTGCACAGGGAGGAGAATTAACCCGAAAACAGTTTAGGAAACTTATTAATGAATACGAAAAGGAAGAAAAAAAGAAAAGAGATGAACCATTGGTTGAAAGCAGTTATAATCTTAAGGTAGATTCGCTGGCACCTACATCGGATTCTGTTTACTGGGCACAAATACGGCCTGTTCCGCTTACAGCCTACGAAATTAAAG
>Ga0256834_1000976_pt1 | contig 20057 bp, 11 predicted proteins | sample 4281140metaG_FD_190536 | JGI IMG/M metagenome (GOLD analysis project Ga0256834, IMG submission 190536) | Hydrothermal vent microbial communities from East Pacific Rise, Pacific Ocean - 4281-140 | ecosystem: Environmental > Aquatic > Marine > Hydrothermal vents | place: Pacific Ocean: East...
CAAGAAACAAAATCACACTTGATGAAATATCCGAAATATTCTTTAAAGATAAAGAGATACACAATAAAAACAACAAGCAAGATAAAAATAGATATATAAACCACCTACATAAACCTTTTGGAAAAAAAGCACTAGCAACACTTACAGAAGATGATTTGATAGAGTTTCAAAAAAAGAAGCTAAGTTCTACATCTCAAAAAAGACCATTGACTCCTAAAACTATAAACAACATAACAGCCGTCCTATCTTCTATGATAAATCATGCGATAAGAAAAAACCTTTATAGTGGAGTCAATGTAGTAAGTATGCTAAAGAAACTTGCAGTAGACAATGAAAGAGAAAGATACTTGAGTACACTAGAGATAGACTTACTTTTAAAAACTGTAAAAGATAACGAACTACTACATCTTTTTTGTCTTCTTGCATTATCAACTGGGGCTAGATTAGATTCAATTTTATTGATACAAAAAAAAGATATTAGATTGGAGAAAAAAGAGATATTTAGAATTCAAGATACAAAAACAAAGGACTCTAAAAAAGCAATTTACAAAGGATTTATATCTAATGAACTTTATGATGTTTTGAAAGACAAGTTGTTACAACTAAATCATCACGACCATATCATAAATCTTGCTGATGGTGCAAAGATAAAACCACAACAGATGGAGGAGAGATTACAACCCGTATTAAATAAACTTTTTAATCAAGGTCTTGACTCCAGAGATGCAAAAAATAGAACGGTAATTCACTCACTAAGGCACACATTTGCAAGTCATCTAGCTATCAATAACACACCTATTTACACTATCATGAAGTTGATGAACCATAGTGATATAAAATCAACCCTTAGATATGCAAAACTTGCTGAAGATAGTGGGAAAAATCATGTTTTGGATTTGTATAAAAAAAATGAATAACTATAGATTATTCTATTTTAATAATTTTTTTAGAAGTATACTATACGCACTTTTTTAGAACAGTCCTAAATTATAGAGAATGCTCACATCCCTAAATTAATATCTAAAAATACCGATATCAGTTAAGTGTATGACTATTCATATTTATAATAAATTTGAGGAGAATAAATGATTCTTGTTTCAATACTAGGGGATTTTCACTCCTCAATTCTACCAATATCCTACGAATTTAAAAAGAAAATTACTAAACATATTATAGTTTATGATGATGCTAAATGTGATGTGAAGAGAGCAAATCGTATTATTAAAGGACAAAAAAAATTTATTGCAACACTTCCTTTAGAAAGTAAATATGAAATAGAAACTTTTCAAATAGATGAAGACAACTATACAAGTATCATAAATTGTTTTTATAAAATAAAACAGATGTCAACAGATTATAGAAATTTATATTTAAATGCGACAGATGGTTTAAGCTCAATAGCCATAGTTCTTTCTAATAGTTTTTTTTCAATTGAAGCAAAAGTTATAACATATGATAGATATGCAAATACATATAATTTACATACAAAAGAAAATATAGAAAAACATAAAATAATTAATAATATGGATATATCTAGTCATCTTATATTAAAAGGTTATGTACTTTTAGAAAAAACAGATACAAAAATACTTCAAAAACGAAAAGATGTAATTTATGATTTAACACAAGATTTAATACGATTTAAAGAATTTACAACTATTTTAGGAAAACAATCAATAGAAGACATTGTTGGATATAAAGAGATTAAGGCTCTTCTTAAAAAAATAAAAAATCCAGATAAAAAATTTATACAAGGTACGGTATTTGAAGAATATATATATCATCTAATAGTGGATAATTGTAATTTTGATGATGTTTGGATGGGTACCAAGGTTCAATTTGAAGAAGGTGTAGAAAATGAGTTTGATATTCTTATGATAAAAGACAATCATTTACATACTATAGAATGTAAACTTGTTAATAACTTAAGAGGTGAACATTTTGTGTATAAAACTGAACTTATTATGGATTATTTAGATGATGATGGAAAATCTATGATACTCAGTATTGGTGGGGATAATATAAATATATCAAAAACTGGAAAAAAAAGAGTTCAATTTACATTAGGAGATAAAGCTAGAGCATATTATGGAGATATAAAAATTTATCAAAGTAAAGTTTTTAATGAGATAAAATTTTTAGATGATGTGAGAGAATGGTTTTTATAAAAATAAAAGGAATTATTAATGAGTAAGTTAGAAAATAGATGGAATAAAATAGTTAAAAAAGAAGAGAATATATTTATAGGACGGGAAGAATTTATAAATATTTTTGAGGATTTATATGTATCTATAGAACAAAGAGAGACTACTTTACTTAACTTTTATGGTGTAGGAGGAATTGGTAAATCAACTATATTAAAGCAGATAAAAAAGAAAGCTATTGATAGTGAGGTACCTGTATTTTATTATGATTTAGCCAAGCATTCATCAATCTTAGGTTTTTATGAAAATTTATATCAATGGTTTCAGATTAATAATATTAAAGCAGTCTATTTTCAAATGGCATTTTTAGCTTATTGGCAACGATTACACCCAAATGTTGAATTTAAAGATTCTCTGCCTACATCTATTACAGAAAGTGGTCTTTTTGGAGACATAGTTTCAGTAATGATTGATGATACTTTTGAACTTGCAAAAGAAGCTGCACCAATAGTTGGAGGTATGTCGAAATTTTTATATAAGAGCTATAAAAAACTTAAAAACAACTACAATCTTGATGATGATATTGTAGATTATATTGGTGAGCTAGAGAGCAATGAATTGGAAATTGAAGAGATTGAAAATAGATTGCCTTATTTCCTTATGCAAGATTTAAAAAACATAGATATTGTTGGTCAAAAAGCTCCACTTTTTTTGTTTGATACTTATGAAAAACTATATGAATTTGCATCAGCAGATAAAAGAAATATTTTAGAGTCTTGGGTTGAAAATTTTGTTGCAAGTATACAGCAAAATGGAATGGTTGTAGTTGCAGGTCGTGAAAAACTTGAATGGAAACAATACGATTTGGTATGGGACAAACTTATAACTTATAAACAACTTGATGCACTTTCATATAATGATGCAAAAAATATTATTGAAAAATATGATATCAAAGAAACACTAGTAATAGAAGCAATAGCAAAAGCATCTAAAGGTTATCCATTTTATATTGAATTAGCTGTGGAAACATATAAAAGTTCGCCAGAGCATTTTAATAGTACTAATTTTAAAGATATTGGACTCAATGAAATTTTTAAAAGATTTGTTGGAAATTTAAATAGTGATTATTTAACTATATTGGAGTACTTGTCGATACCAAAAAACTTTAATCAAGAATTATATGTATATATAATGCATCAGTCTAGTATTGGTTTTTCAGATATAATATTTAAAAATATAACATCTTTTTCATTTTTCTCACAAAATGGAAATCAATTTTTTATGCATGATTTAATGAGAAAAAGCTTCCATGCTTCTATAAATGATAAACAATATAAAACAATTCATAAAATTATATTTAATTACTATCAACAAAAAATTGATATAAATAATGATAAAAAAGAGATTATAGATTCATTTTTGATAAAAGATGCAATATATCATTTATTAAACTTTGCAACAGATGATACTATAAATGAATGGTTTAAGCTTATTAAAAAGAGATTATTAAGAAATGGTGAGTACAGTTTACTAATTGATTTATATAAAAATGCACTTAAGTATATTAAAAGTGATTCACTTAAAGTAAGATTTATTATAGATTTAGCACTAATTCATCTAGATATGGACGATACAATCGGATTTAAAAGTGATTTGGAAGAGTTAGAGTATATGAAAATCCCTATTAATTTATTGGATGATACTTTATTTTTAAAGACAAAGAAAAAGTTATATTATATACCAAATAAAAAAAGAAAAAAGACATTAGAAAATATTGAAAAAGCATTTGAAAAAGTTATTATTAAAAGTGATACTATTGAATTAAAACTTAGAGCTTATATAGAGTTAGCAAATCTTTTACGTAAAAATAAAAAATACTATGAATCACAAAGTTTATTATATACAGCACTAAATATTGCAGATGATAGTTTTTTTAAATCTAAAATTTTTGATAAACTTGGATATTTATATAGAGATATGAAACAGTTTGATATTGCAAAAGATTATTTTATAAAAGCGATTGAATTAAAAAAAGAAATTTTAAGTTCAAATCATATTGAGATTGCTAAAAGCTATCGTGGACTTTCTCACATTTTATTAAAACTTAATAAAATTGATGAGTGTTGCGATATGAAACTTCAAGCTATTATAAAATTTGTTCCTGTTTATGGGAAGTGGTCAAATCAAGTATTCTTTGAATATAAAGCTATTGCAAAATACCAAGACTTGGAGTGGGTAGAAAGTCAACATGGTTTAGATACGGATTTATTTTTAGTTGCTAAACTAGATAATTTACTAGAACAAAATAAAAACTATAGCCATATCCTTGAAAAGCTTGAATATATAGAAAATGATAATACTTGTGATATTTATACAAAGATAGCAGGAGTTTTGATAAAAGTTGACCACATAAAAAGTAAACAATATTTCTTAAAAGCCTTAGAACTTTCAAAAAGTGATATACAAAGATGGAAAATATATTTAACTATGTATTTAACATATCGACAAGAAACTCTTTTAAAAGAAGCAGAAGAGTCTCTTCTTAATTTATTAAATATATCAAAAAATTTAAACTTTGAAAGGTATGTAGGTGATTTACAAAGAGCAGCCTTTTTCTATATAAAGTATATTAAGAATCAAGATAAAGCATTTGAAATGTATATAAAAGCTGAAAATATATTAAAACTTAAAATGAGTAACAAAAAAAAGCTTGCAGAGATATATCATTTTTTATCAAATTTATATAATAATTATGAAAAGAAATTATATTTTTTAGAAAAAGAACTATATATTCTAAAGCAAACAAATGCTTATCATGAACAAGCAAAAGTAATGGAAAAAATATCAAAACTAATGATGAGTAACAATAGTTTTGAAGATGCACAAAATATATTATTAAATATACTAGATATATATAAAGAAGCTGAAGATTATGGAAGGATGGACAGTACTTACGGTAGATTAGCTGATTTCAATAATAAGTTTGGAAATATTGATAAAGCATTGGAGTACTATTATTTACAAATAGAAACACGAAAAGAGATTGGTGATAGTTTTAAATTATCAAGAGGATATAAATTTTTATCTGATTTTATATATCAAACAATGAAGGATGAAAAGAAAGCTGAAGAGTATTTAAATAAAGCTTTACAAATTATTTTAGATGCTGATAATCAAAATTATGAATTAATTGAGCTAAATTCTCATAATCTATTAAGACTATATATAAAGACCGAAAACTTTGATAAATTAAAAGAAATTATTGATTTTAGATTAGAATTTGCACAAAAATCAAATATTTTACAATTTAAAATTCTTGCACATAAAGATTTGGAGTTTTATTATAATAAACTTTACCAAAATGACAAAGCTATTGAAACAGCTAAAAAAACTTTGAGTTTAATACCTCAAAATAATCATCCTATTGAAAAGATTGAAGTTTTATCTAGACTTATTAAATATACAAGTGATAAGTTGGATGTAGAAGAAAATATTTTATATCTTTTAAATAGTTATGAATTAAATTTATTTATAGGAGAATTTAAAAGAGCTGATACAATATTTAAACAACTTTTATATCAAATCAAAAATAATAATATAGATTTACAAATATTTGAATCTAGATATAAAGCTATTTTTGGAAGTCTACTTAACAATAAAAAATATTTAGGCTATATTAATGCAATTAAACATTTTAAATCTTATAATCACAAAGCATATGTATCTTTTATTTTTGATCAAGTTAGAAGATTAAAAAAGCGTGAAAATAATAAATCAGAATTATTTTATAAATTATATACACAATTTAAAAGTATTGATGAAATATTCCCATCTAATGTTTTTTATGAAACTTATTTTAACTTAAGGTTAATAGAACTCAAAAATGAATTTGATTTACAAAAAGAATTATATGAAACATCATTATCAATTTTTGAACAGATGAATAAAAAGATTAATAAAGCATTTTTAGTAAGATATGATAGATTCAAAATAAGAATGACTAATATGTGGGTAGTTAATGGTCATGCAATTGATAAAGTATTATTTGACATACTCGAAAAGCATGAACCTTTGGCAAATAATAAACTTTATGACTCTATAGAATTAAAATTAAATCAATATATAAATAGTTGTTATACCGATGATTATTTTATGCAAAGGGTTGATGAATATAGATTAAACCCATCCGTTATAATACAAGGGGTAAAAGTACTTATTCCTGATTATAATCCAATAAGATTTGGGTTTGAGACAAATCAATTATTTTTGAGTTGCATTTTGACTCACACTCCACTTAGATTAGTTAAGAGTGAGAATAACAATTCTTACCTTGTTATTCGAAGAGATAAAAATATTGAAACTGGATGGAAAATTATTGATGATATTGATAACTATAAAGAGCATGTACATAATGAAAATAATTATGCTATTTTGTTATCAAAAGTATTTTTTGAGGGTAAAGGTGTTTTCTTTTCTAAAAATAAATCTCTGGATCAAAAAATATATAAATTTTTATCTTCAGCATACATTGTGAATATGACTTTTAATACTATTTTGGAACTTATATATGATAATTGTAAAATAGAAGACAAGACAGATCGTTTGAGAGCTAGCAATATTCTAAAAAATATTTATTATGCTGATTTATTTTTAGTTGAAAATTCATATGAAGAGTTTGAAAATAGAAAATTAACACTTAAAACAACAGGGATTGAATTAGAAAAAAGTTTAAAGCAGTTTGGTAGTAATATACTTAAAAATTGGTTTGAGGATATTAATGAGGTAGAATATAACTCTTTGTGGATATAAAGTTTATTGACACAGATTTTAGAACACTCCCCCTCCCTAACTCCGATGTTTAGAATTGGAGAACTTTAGGGGAGTGTGGGAGTCAAAAAACTTTTTTTCTACCTCTGATAGCTCTATCTCTTCTCTTTTATCAATTTTATACATTATCTCTCTATTGCGAGTATCAATAACTTTTGACAACTCTTTACTTAGTTCTACATTATATTTGAATCCCAATTTTTGATAATAAATATCAAGTTTTTCATCTGCTGATTCAAGAGTTAAAATATTTATATCTTTCTTATATATTTGTTCAAATAAAATCATAGATGCTCTTTTCCCATCAATTAAAATTGGTTTTTTACTTCTATGTGTTTTTAAAACATATATTTTAACAATGTATATAAAATCAATTTGATTAGGCATCAGTATAATTTTATAACTTAGAAATCCTAATGGTTTTTTAATATCTTCTAGCAACCAAATATAGGTTGCATTTTCATCTTCTACATCAACCCAATCCATACCATTAAAAGATGGTTTCTCTAAAAACTCAAAAACAGATATGAACTCTTGTGATTCAGTAAATGATAGCTCTTGTATATCTATCATTATTTACCTAGTAGATGTGCAATATCTCTTTCTATCTCTCTTCGTTTTTCAATCTCAATATATTTTAGTTCTTCTTTTATTTTTAGTTGAAGTGATAACCAATCTATTTTGTCATAAAGAGTTCTAAAAAATGCTTCTTCATCTAACAGTTCTTGGCTATTTTCCATAGGTGCACTTGAAAAAGATTTAATTTGACCTAGCCTTGTTAAATAATTCATTAGTTTTGCATCATCTATTTCACTATGAAGGAAATTTATATTTTTGACAATAACATCCATATATTCAGATGATACAGGAACTATAGAGTATAACTTTTTAATTTTTTCTATATCATTACTGTCGTGCAACTCACCAAAAAGTTTTTCAATATACTCTTTTTTAATAGAATATTTTAAAAAATAATCTAAATGAATATATAGCTCATAATCTTTTTCATCTTCATCTTTACCTGATTCAATAGGCTCATTACAATAATCCAATGTTTTATCTATTAAAATCAAAAAATCATCATAATCTCTGATATAGTCTTTTATAATCAAAACCTCCGTTAGCTTATCATGGTCAAAATAATGGGTAAATATATGTTTATATGTTCCGTCATCTTTTTTTACTATCAATTTATTATATAAATCTTCAAGTATATTTTCTAGTTTATAATTTATAACTCTATAGATAGGTGTTAACTCATGTGTATCAATATATATCTCATCTTTTTTAACTATTGATTTGAGTCTTGTTTTGATTTCATCAGAAATATCATATTTACTATATGCAATATCATTAAGTATATGATGAGTGATATATGACTCTACATTAAAATTGTATTTTAATTGCCAATCAAGAAACTGCATTATTATAGGTTCAAACTCTTCATAAAAACTATCATTATCTACAAGTATAAAATACATGTTTTGAGAAATTATTGATATAAACATTCTAATATCATCAGGAGATTTTTTATCAATAACTGCAACAATTTTCTTTAAAATTTCTAATTGATTAGAATCATAATTTTTAAATATTACATTAATATATACTCTTAAATCATCAATAGAGGTTTTATCAGTAATATTTTCTAGTTTAATACCTAAAATATCATGCAATAATGCAAACTCTTTTAGTAGATTCTGAATACCAATATTGTGTATTTCACCAATATGCTTTTTACATGTTTCATCAATAACTTTGTTATTATTTTCAAACCATATTCCCAATAGTTTCATCAAGCTACTATGACTATTCCAACTATTCATATCCAAGTTATTTAACAAATTAATGAAATCTTTTTCTGCTACACAATGCAGACTTATATCTTTAATAACTCCTAATTCTAAATCATTATATTCTTGATTAACCCGCCGTTTTGTTTGTGTGTCATACCAAAAATTAATATCATTTTTACTTTCTTTATACTCTTTATAAAATAAAGGATAATCTACAATTAAAAAATCTACTCCTTTTACCATTTGATAAAAAACATATTCACTATGTCTATCAATATTTTCTAATATTTTTAAAGCTATATCATTTTTATGGCTATGTCTTAAAATATCTATCATTACATCTTCAATTTTAGATACTACAAAATATTTGTGACCATTGTTCAAAATAATCAAAACTTTTTCTAAAAGTTCATTTCTTATATCATCATAAAATTTTTGTGATTCATTTGATAACTTTATATTGTAATGATTACCTACATTATCTATAGAATCAAGAGCATAATAAACGATATTATCATCCAAATAATCTAACATTTTCAATAAAATATCTTTTGATTTATTGATAGTTTTTATAACATCTGGGTGTTTTACATTTAAAGCAGTTTGACCAAAATGGTAAGTAAACCCTTCACTGTGACTATCATCAAATGTAGCACTCAATAAATTTTGTAAAACATATTGCAATAAAATTATTTTATTATTATTAATTGGTTCATCTAACCATTTTTCCATAATATCCAGGGCATCATAAATAACATTAAAATCATGTGCATAAAGGGGAGAAACCATTTTCTCAAAAATACTTTGTAGTGTTTGATTATCATAATATGGTTTTGGTAAATCAATTACCTCTTTAGAAGTTAAATATTGGATAATATGACTAATCTTTAAACCTCCACAATCATAACCATTTTTAAGCATATATATCAAAGTAGAGATAATTGGTTCAATACTCTCAAGATTGATAGCATCGTTATCAGAGTTATAGTCACCATCTGGAGGAGCTACTGTATATGCTATCATACTCATCATTCCTTCTTGACCTATAGTATTGGTTGTTTTTGGCTTTAATACTTTTGTAGCTTTTTGCAAATAAATAAAGCTCTCTTCGGGAGCATGATTTGCAATTTTATTGATTAAAGATAAATGATGATTATTATACTCCTCCTTTTCAATCCATTTTTGAATGATTCTTTTTATATAATCTTGCAAAGAATCCCTCTCGCTATATAAAAGAGCATAACTTAGATTGGTAAATAAAACTTCAGAAAATATGGGTAATAATTTTTCTATCTTTTTTTCAAATTGACCTTTGTTCTCATCAATATAATTTGCTAAATATAAATCTCCTTGTATATCAGGATTAAATCTATATTTTGAAGATAATTTACGAATTATCTTCATCTCTTCTAACCTAAATATAACATCTTTATCTATGTCTATATATTTTACTAATTCATGTTCAGATATAGGTGTTACCAATGAAAGTAAAAATAGTAAATCTATAATATCTTTTTCTTGCATCCCAAAATCTAATAGCCCTTGTCTGGTATCATCAATGATTTTTTTAGAAAAATCTTTTATAGTTTCAATATTTCCATCTATGGCTTGGGTAATTAAATATGGATTATGGTTAAAAGAATGGGTTAAAGTTCTAATTTTTTCTGCTGTTACATTAGGAATGAGTGTTTTAATTAGATCTTTTATCTCATCTTCATTCCATACAATTTCTAATTCTTCTTTTACTATAGTCCCAAACTTTCTATAAATGGCTTGTAAACTATGTTTTGAAGCTGTTCTATATGATAGGATTAGCTTAATATTTTCATGCTGTATCGTATAAGCTAATAAACTTAATAAAATTGGTTGGTCTAAAAATCTATCAATATCATCAAATATAAAAAGATACTTTTTACTCATATCAAGTTTTTTTAAATCTTCTTCTATATTAATTTGCTTTGTAAATACAAGTGGAATATAATCAGTCTCAATAGTACCAAAAGATTTTAACAAATGAGATTTACCACTACCTCCTACAGCATGAACTTCTAAAACCTTTTGTTCAGATTGAATAAACTCTATAAATAATGGCTGATACTGCTCAAACTTTTTTGATGTTATCGTTCTTAAATGAGGTTCAAATTGATTAAAATATGACTCTATATTAAATTTAAAAGATATACTGTCCATTCTCTGTTGAATTGTTTTATATAGAGTTTCACACTTTGTATTATCTGCTTGGATTTCTTTTAAAATATCATCAATCCCTAACATATCATTTACACTAACACCATTTTTAGCAAACTCTTCTAAAGAAGTTCTTTGAAAATTTGGTTTATCTTTAATATAAAATATTTTTAACTGATAATCTACATACTTTTCTAACTTTCGAAACTTTTCAATTGTAGTTCTTAATTTATCGGTACTTGTAGTTGAAGTTACTTGTATGACAATTTTATTTGCATCATCAATTAAATCAATAGCAGGAAAATTTTCTTCTATTAAATTAGCATTTGTTAAATTCCATCCATATACATCATTAAGTATGTGCATAAAAATATTTTCACCAAGTTTATTTATATCATATAAACCAAGTTGGTTATCTAGTTCAACTTTTGATTTTATATATGTTAGTTGATTTTTTATATATTCAAATTGTTCCATATTGTTTATCACTACTTCATCCTTATCAAAGAACTATACACCTAGTACAACCCTTTCAAAATCATCACAAAGCTTATCAACCATACTCTTTGTCTCTTTGATGAAAAAGTCGCTTAGTTTGATTCTATTTACTATTGTGTACTTATTATATAACTTACCAAAATCACGATATATCTCATCTTCGTTAAACCTAGATTTTATCTTGGAGATGACTCTTTTTCCATTTGCATCATTTTGTAGGTACTCAAAAAACTCATCTATTTTATCTTCAAATATTTTGATTTGTTCTGCTATGAGTTCCTCTTCTTCGTTTCGTGCTTCTATGATGTCTAAGATATTGTATTTGTGTTTTTTACTTTTTCCATCAGCGTTATTCTCACCCTCTGTTTTCTTCTTTTTCTTCTTTGCAAACTCTTCTGCTGGCTCTTCAACTATACCTATCTGGTCATCGAAGTAGACCTCTATCTCATCTTTTTTACCACCATCTTGATTGAGGTAGTTAAATATCATGTTAAATCTTCTAAAAAATGCTACAAACAACTTTTCACTATACTTTTTATCTATATCTATCACAAACTCTAAAAGCTTTAATATTCTAAAGTATTTGCTTATCTTCTGTTTTATCGCTTTGGTTCTTTTAGGGTTGCTATGTATATACTTTTCTACACTCTCTTCAAATGAGAGACTAAGCCCACCTTCTTGACTAAGGGTTTTAAAACTTTCAAAGAAATTGTCATATATATCACTTTTTTTGAGGTCACTATATAGTTCTTCTAGGAGTTTTAACTCTCCAAAAGGATCAAAGTCAGATACTACCACATCTGAAAAATGCTCAAATGCACTTTTGATATTGTTTACATTGACATTTCTATAAGATAAATCAATTATCTTACAATCTTGTTTGTACTTGGTTGTTCGATTTACCCTGCTTATCGTCTGTATGGCATTGATACCGTTTATCTCTTTATCCAAAAACAGTGTATGCAGTTTAGGTTCATCAAAACCCGTTTGAAGCTTATCTACCACGATAATCAAACCGTTTTTAGCTTGTGCAAAGTTTTGTAAAACCTTCTCTTCCGTTAGACCATTATTTAATGAACTTGAACTAACAACATCTTGGGAAGCACTATAGACTATATGTATAGGAGCTTCTTTGTATTTTTCATATTTGCTCTCTTGTACTAACTCTTGCATGGCTTCTTCTATGTACCTCTTGTACATGATGGCACTTTTAATAGAATAAACAGCTAACATACCTTTACCAGTTCCCCTGATAAGCCTATAGGTATCTTGTACTAACCTTTTAGCGATAAAGATAGAGATAGCATTGATTCTGTCAGGGTTTTGATATATCTTTTTCTTGTTAGCATCTTTGTACTCTTTATCTTCTTTTTCAAACCCCTCTAGCAAATCTTCAGGCATACCAAATATCATCTTGGAAGCAACAGGAACGATACCACGAAGAGGATTGAGAATGTAGCCATCTTCTATGGCTTCTTTCATAGTATAGTTATCAAACGGAACCCAATACTTATCGGGACTCTCTAAGTAACCTGAAAACTCACCAAACCTAGCTAAGGTATTGTCACTTGGTGTGGCTGTAAAACCTATGATGAGATTTTTCTTTGTTCTCTTTTTAACACTTGACAAACCAGACTGAAGCTCATCAAAGATGCTTATCATCTCCTCGTGCATATCTCCCGTGTTAGAACGGTGTATCTCATCTATCAAAAAGACGATACGAAGTGTTGATAGTCTCTCTAAGACTTCATCATCTAGTATCTCTTTTGTTGTCCCAAACTTTTGAAGGTTTACGATAACCACTCTTGTATCATCTTCAAGAGCCTTTAAAAAGCTTCTTTTGTCTTCTGCTTCTACAAAGAGTTTGTTATCTACATTCATGTTGTACATCTTTGAGCCTAGTTGGTCTCTAAGCTGTATCCTATCAACGATGAGCATCACTTTATCATAGATGTACTCACCATCTTTTTTGATATCTTTGAGTTGGAGAGCTGACCAACCGATGATGTTTGACTTTCCAAACCCTGCTGCATACTGTAAGAGTAGTGAGTAGATGTTTTTGTTGTTGGCATAAGCTTCTCTTTTTTTGACAAGCTCTTTGATAGTAGCTTCACTAGCCCCTAAATCTTCTAGTTGTCCTCTTAGCTTGTTGATAAAGTAGTTGTCATCATCTTCATGAAGTAAAAACTCATCTATCTTACTCATGATTTTATCAACACCAAACTTCTGCTTAGGTCTTGGAGATATGAGCCTTCCTCTTTCGTTTTTGGCTTCTTTGGTTTTACCTTTTTTGACTATCTCTCTTTCGATAAAGTTATAGTAGAGTATCTCTTTTTCTATCATCTTTTTTGCATAGAGTGAGGTAAAGACCTCTTTTAGTTTTTCACGCTTAATAGCTTCTTTATTTATCATAGGATAGGGTTTAAAGACTTTTTTTACATTTTCTTCATAGGTCTCTTGTTGGTAGCTACTATCTTCAACACTTCTTTTCACATCATCAAAAAAGTCCGATACATTTCTAAGTATGTAAGTCTGGGCTATATCTGTGGTCGTGATATGGATAGCTTTATCAAAAATCTTTAGATACTCTTTTTTAAAACTCTCTTTTTCATTGCTACTAGCACTACCATCACCTGCTACACTCTCCAGATAATGGCTCACTGCTTTGTGATAATCTTTGGTTACTTTCCCTCTGCCATTTTTCTTGGCACTTTGGTTGGTATAGTTTGACTTTAGTTCGCTAAACCCAAGAAAGATACCATTGACAAAAAAGCTTATATCGGGACGAAAAGCAAAGAGTTTTTTGCCTTTGTAGTCATACTTATAGGGTAACTCTTGCACAACTGAAAAGATATTTTGCTCAAAAAGTTTGTCGCCATGTATTTCACTACCACTCGTATAAAAAAGATGTAGTTTTACTCCCTCATAAGTAATACTTTTGTTATCGTTGATAAACAGAGCCATGTTACGATAGTTTTTGAGTCTATCGCAGATAAAAGCCATCAATCCCTGCATCAAGGCTTCTTCATCATTAGCAAACTTTTTAAGTAACTTTGGATAGCTTTTTTTGTTTAACTCTGTTTGAGAGATAAAGCCAAGTAAATCTTCTTGGATGATGAGATTGTTGGTTATAGTGTTGGCTTTGACCTCGTTGTAACCTAAACCATCCACACTATCGGTGATGAAAGGGATGAGAAACTTATCTTGTAGGTGTAGTTCATTCATGATGTTACCTTTATCTTGCCTGTGACAGCATCGTTGATAAGAGTTTTTCTAAACTCTTTTAGTAGGTCTATTTTATCCTTTATGGTTTTGGTGATAGTGTCTATTTTTTTAGTTTTATCATCAATATAGCTAATAATTTCAATTTGTTCTATTAGGGGTGGAAAAGAAATATTTAACGATAGAAACCTCTCTTTTTTAATAGTATTTCTTAATCCTGTATAATATAAAGATAATTTTTTATAAATATCTGCAGAAAGAAAAAGATAATAAATATACTTATTATTTACATCTTTTTTTCTTGTTATAATAGTATATGCTCCCGTAATCATCCCATAGTTTTTTGATATACCTACCGTTCTAGGTGTGACATCCATATCAAATAAACAAAAGATTAAATCATTTTTCTTTACAATTTGATAAGTATCAAATTCTGCAGGAAACTTACCAAAACCACCATCAATATCTCTTGAAATAACCCCGTTTTGAGTTAATGACAGTAATTGAAAATCTTTTGACTTACTCCCTACTTTTTCTTTTGTAATCTTATAAATATCTTTCATTCTTTTAACTTCCCAATGTTCAGGAATCTTTCCTATCCACTCAATCCTACTCTCTTTGAGTTTGACATTTTTATCGAGTCCTCTTAGGACTGTTTCATTGATAAGTGTCTGTTTTAACTCTTTGTATCTTTTTATCTTCTTTTCAAGAAGCTCTATCTCTTTATCTATAGTTACTGTTTTTTGGTCTAGATATGTAGCGATTTTGGTTTGGGTTTTTATGTTTGGAAGTAATATAGGTATTCTTGCAATTTGTCCTAAGTTAAGAGCCTCCTTAGAAGCTCCAACCTGCTCTGTCATTATATATTTGTAAATAAAGTCTGATTTTAAATAATATGATAAAAAAAACTTATTAATATTTTTTAAAAACCTTAAGAAGGCAATATGTTGACTTATATTTCCTTCTTTAAAACCTTGTGGGACAAGACATGTCCTCCCAATAGAAGCACCAGTAATATTAATTAATATATCAAGTGGATTCAATTTTGAAAAAGGCATATCATCTGATAATTTTTTTGTAATAAATGATACATTATCTAATTTAAGTCCATTATTGTGTACATTTTGGCTTCTTAAAAATGGAATACCTTTTTCAATATAAACATTACTACCACCTTTAGGAGTAATACCATTACCTATTTTAGAAGTGATATCTTTAATCCGTAAATAATTCCAATTTTCTGATATAGTATCCATTATATTTTCAATTCACCCTCTAAAAATTTGAGTTGCTTATCTATATCTTTTAACTCACCTACGATGGTCTCTAACTCTCGCAACTTTTCAGGCTTGTAAAAAACTTTGTTAAAGTTTATCCCTACACCTATGACATTTTCCAAGTATATAAAAGGCTTTGTGACATACTTTTTCATAAATGCTTCGATATTTTCTCTATTTTTCACTTCATCTTTAGCATATGGCACTATCTCATAATCTTTCTCATAATCAGGAGTAAGCTCAACACTCACACTTATAGATGCTTCTTTTGTCTTGGTAGCCTTTTTGTAACTTGCTTTTACAACTATCTTGCCGTTGCCTAGTGCTTCTACTGTATCACCACTCTTTTTGATGATACTCTCTTTCTCTATGTCATAGTAAAAGGTAGCCTCATCGGTGATAACTTTAAAGTCAGGGGCTTTATAGTCATATCGCTTTATAAAATCCTTTAAGCCCAAAAACCACTCTTCAAGAGTATATTTGTCATCTAACTCTTCTTGGATAAGATTAAAAAGAGATATGCTGGTAAAGGCTTCTTTATCATCTGCCGTTAATTCACCTTGTTCAACTCTCTCTAGGTTTAAAAGCTTCAAGCTTTTTGCTCTGATGCTTTCACCCGTTTTTTTATCTGTCTTGACTGGTAAAAACTCTTCTATGCTTTTCCCATCTATATCAAGGTTGGTTAGTTGTATAGCTTGTTTATTAAAGTAGAAAAACTCTTTATCAAATACTTTTGCATAGTCATTATCTTGGTACTCTATAAGTGTTTTAACTATCTCTTGACTATTTAGTCCATCTATCTCTTTTCGTTTATCCCCTTTACTTTTCCTCATAGGACTAAACTTTTCACTAGCATTGATAAGCATTACTTTATTTGAGTGTTTTTTCTTTTTGTTAAGTACCCAAAGATAAGTAAAAATAGGAGTATTAAAAAATTCATTTGTTGGTAGCTGTATGATAGCCTCTACGATATCTTGGTCAAACATCCATTTTCTGATATTGCTCTCACCACTTCCTGCATCTCCACTAAACAAAGAAGAACCATTGTGTACGACTACACCCATACCATCTAAGTTCATCTTAGAGATAAGATGTTGCATAAAGAGAAGTTGACCATCACTTACCGATGGTGTATCATGGAACCTTCCTGTTTTGTCATTTTCTATATCGCTTTTATAACCCTTCCAATCCACACCATAAGGAGGATTGGCAACTACTACATCAAACTCTTCAAAAGGGTATTTATCATCTGTGAGGGTGTTACCATACTCGATATGAGAATCTTGTCTAAAACGACTCTCTATCCGTGCAAGTGCAAACAGAGCATCATTCCAATCTTGCCCATAAGTAGCCGTTGGACGGCTTAGTTTTTTGTTGATTCTATCTTCTACACCATAAAGCATATTACCACCGCCACATGTAGGGTCATAAATCTTTAAAAATGCTTCGCTATCATCCACCTTACTAGCCACTATTTCTGAGATAAGAGAGATAACATCACTTGGGGTGTACTGCTCTCCTGCTGTCTCAGCAGATATATCAGCCCACTTTCTTTTGATATGCTCTTCAAGTGTGGTTATCTCTGAGTTATCAAAAGGTCTGAGGTCTATCTCACTCCACTCTTTGACATAAGCAAAAAATATCTTCTTTGCTTTTAACTGTCTTGTGACACTATAGATATCCAAAAACTTATCGCCTTCAGCTCTATCGACACCAAGCAAGTCTTTGGTTTCACTATCAAAACCACCCATGTAAGCATCAAAGTCTATCTCAAAACTTTTATCATTTTTACAGATGTCTTTGAGTGTTTTGTTGTGTTCAAAAAGGTAAGTATTGTACCCTTGGTCACTATCTTTGATAAGCTCTATAAAATCCTCTATGGGTAATTCTTCACCAACTTCAGCTCTAAGCTCCTCGCCCATCCTGATAAATCGACTCTCCACCATAGCAAGTGCAAAAAATGGCATCATAAACTTAGGAAAATCACCCTCTTTAAAACCTGAACTTCTAAGAAGGTCTGCTGTGTTCCATATCTTTGATTCGTATTTGAGTATGTTGTCTGACAAGAAAAGCCTTTAATATGAAGATGTTATATTTTATTTGATTATATCATATTAAGTTTTTTAGCTAGAACAATATGTAAAATTATCGTTCTATTTTAAACTCTCCCCATCGATCTATATCTTCCAACGGTTTTTCAGGCTTTGTATCATCATTTTCGATGATAGTTTCATCAGACTTATCATTATCATCTGGTTGAATTTCTTTTTTACTAATTTTCATCATCTCTTCTACCATCTCTATATCTTCATAGTATAAATCTCTTAACTCCTTCTTTTCAGCAATTAAAATCAATCCTTTTTCTATAGCTTTTCTTCTCATCCCCCTATCTAAATTTTTATACAACCAAGCGGGGATTCCTCTTATTACGGTTTGTACTTTTATCGTCTCTTTGTTTTCATATTTCATATTTCATTCCTATCAATTTTTTAAAAATTATAGGTCAAATCCAAAAAATAACAAAGCCTTTAGAGAGTTTTTATCTTTTTTTCTAAAAATTAATGATTTTTTATACTTGTTTGTACTTTATAGATACTATATATTTACTTTTTTATACTCTTAAATGACTATAATTTACTGATTTGAAGCCATTTAGAAGTACAAAAAGATATATATTAACTCTATAGATACTCTTGATTACTTTTTGCTACTCAATAGAAATAAAATTATATTTTTTTAATTATCGCCCTATTTTTTCTTAGCATACAAAACAGTCCAAACCTTTGGAGAGACAAAAAAGTTCTCTTCCATCTTTAAAGCTCTAAGGTTTGAATCCATCCTATTTGAACCACAGAGTATATTTGCAGCTGTCTTACTATCATACCCTCCACCCTTTTCAGAAATCAAGGCTTCTTTTAAAACTTTTTTTAAATCTTCATTCATCTTTTTTCCTCATATAAGGTCCATCAACCATAAGTGATATCAAACTATATCACAAAACATAATATCTACCAAAAAGTAAGAAGCGATATAAGTGATAACAAATGATATAGGTTAGATATTGCTTTTTTATATCACTTATCATTAACTTAAGGAAAAGTATATCACATAAAAGATAAAACAATATCATATCTATAGCCAATATGAGTATAAAGTAGTTTTCTACGATAGCGATAAATATACCTGTAATTCGATATTTATCGCATATTAACTAGAAAATATATAACTTAATGTTTCTTTCAATATAAACTTTAAGTTATAATTTAAAGTTTATGCGTTATCATCCGATATAGGAATAGATAAATCATAAAAGGAATAATGATGAATATGAGAAAATATGAAAAGATGAGCCAATTTGTTGATGAAATGAATGCTTCTGTTAGTGTGGTAGGGGATATGTCTGTTTACTTGTTTAACAGATTTAGAGTATTTGTTGGGTTCTTATTTGTAGTGATAACCGCTGTATCTATCGCATTTATCACGTCTGAATTTATAAGGGGTTTCCAACTTCAACCGATTTTTGGAGTTAATGTCTATTATATAGTTCTTTTTTCTGCTCTAATCCTTGGAGGATACCTCGCAAGCTTTGGAGAAGATGCAAAGATTTCTACCGTCAAAGGAATCATTTTTTCGACAGGGAGTAATAGATTTTGGCAATTTATAGCATCGATTGTTATCATCACGGTGCTTATAATGATAAATAAGTAAAGGTGTCCAAAAAATAGCAGATTTTTCACTTCGCTATATGAATACAGAGTTAGAAAATAGTGTTGTTTATAAACTCAAAAATCAAAAGATTCAAACCCATGCAAGATTGGCAACTGTTAGAAGTAGTGTAGGAATTAGTGATACATCTATAAAAGCATTGCAACAAAGCAGAGAGGACATGATAACTACAAAGAAAAATGAGATACAAGCTATAAAAAATGCTAGTGAAAATTATATAAAAGGTAGAGATAAAAGAGCATACAGAACACTCATAACCTGAGTTCGACAGGATAAAGAGGATAAAAGAGAAGTCATCTTATAATTTCAAACCAAATAAAACTAAAAAGATGACCGAAAATGTTAACAAAAATATTCTGTGAGATAGATGATTTTATGCA
>Ga0256834_1000977_pt1 | contig 20056 bp, 19 predicted proteins | sample 4281140metaG_FD_190536 | JGI IMG/M metagenome (GOLD analysis project Ga0256834, IMG submission 190536) | Hydrothermal vent microbial communities from East Pacific Rise, Pacific Ocean - 4281-140 | ecosystem: Environmental > Aquatic > Marine > Hydrothermal vents | place: Pacific Ocean: East...
ACCTCGTCTGTTTTTTCTTTACCAAAAAGCTCCGCTTCGCTTATGCTAGCCTTATTAAAATGCTCTAGTGGCAGATATAATTTTTGCTGGGAGTGGTTAAATTCAAAAGCTAAAATATGCCCAATCAGTGCCTGCGCTACCCCGAGATGCCCCGCAACATCTCCGCTCTTAAGCTCCTGCCCATCATTGAGAATCATTGCACCATATTGAAAAAGAATAGAGCTAGTTTCACCTGCATAACCTTCAAATTGCGCCATAGATGGCATCTTGTCATTATAAAGATCAAAGCGTCGTGCTTCAATTAAGCGAATTAATGGCAGACTTGGCATATTATATTTTGTTAGCACCGAAATAACCGCATTTGCTATCGGGTTTTTCTCAATATCCCCATGTGCTTTATTTTCTAAAATATCTCGCCAATATGTTAGGCGGATTTCGCCCATTTGCGGCTCTTTCACCAAATGCGAAATGGCTGATATTTCTGCATTAAAAGCATAAAGCGCCTGCACTGCTTGTTGCTGCTTTTTTGGCAATATAAGCGTTGAGTAATATCGCTGTTTATCTTTTAGTTTTAATGAGTTAGCGATTATTTGTTTTGTCATAAGTTAAACAGCAATAAGAGCTGCTGCTAAAAGTCGTTTTTCATCTAGCAAGATATTATAGATGCTAATTGCCGCCCCTGTTGATAATGGTTCAACATAAATATTTTCTTTTGCAAGCGCTTCTCTTAGCTCTGCTTTTAACGGCGCAATATCCCTGCCCATACCAATATAAAGCAATTCAATATTATCAGCCTCATCAAATATTGGTTTGAGCATTTCAATGCTTAATTCAGATGCCGAGCCAATATCCCACGCAATAATGCCCGAGGGTAGGCACAAAATTGAACCAGAGTGCGACATATCAGCAAAGCGAAAACCTTGCTCGCCATATTCATCTATTGGCACTTGTTCGGGGTAGGATTTATTATCCCTTCCCATTAAACAACAGCGCCATCATCGCGTTTTTCAACCTTTTCTTTTTCAATATCATCACGTGATTTTACTTTGAAATATAGCAAAATTGGTGCGGCAATAAAGATAGATGAATAAGTACCAACCAACACGCCCCAAGTCATTGAAATAGTAAAGCCACGAATTACCTCACCACCAAATATCACCAGCGCCATTAATGCTAAAATTGTTGTGATAGAAGTTAGAACCGTGCGAGAAAGTGTTGCATTAATTGATTTGTTTAAAAGATCATGAATTGTGAGTTTTTTAAATTTACGCAAAAATTCACGCACCCTATCATAGACCACCACAGTGTCATTAAGCGAGTAACCAACAATGGTTAGAATGGCGGCAATGGAGGATAGATTAAACTCTAGCCCGACCAGAGAATATAGGCCTATCGTTAAGATAACATCATGCGCTAGCGCAATAATTGCCCCAACGGCAAATTGCCACTCAAACCTAAACCAAATATATACCAAAACCGCCCCAAGCGCTGAAATAACCGCAATTAGGCCTGCAATAGCTAATTCACCAGAAACGGTCGGGCCAACAGATTCTACACGTCTTATTTCGTAGGAGTCAGTCCCAAGTGCATCGCTTACGGCCTTTACAGCAACTTGTTGTGCAGTATCGCCACCCGGTTGCTCTTCAATACGAATAAGCACGTCCTCAGGCTTACCAAAGCCTTGTACTGAAACATCACCAAGCCCAAGCCCTGAAATTCTAGATCGAATATCACCAATATCTGCAACGCCATCTTTCGCTTGAATTTCAATAGATGAGCCGCCCTTGAAATCAATACCAAGATTTAGCCCCTGAGTAAAAAACAAACCCATTGAGCCAATCGCCGCTATAATAGAAAGTGTTATGGCAATTTTACGCCAAGCCATGAACGGAATTTTTGTCCCCTCAGGAATTATTCTTAGTAATTGGATTTTTAGGGTCTTAGGGCGTTTCCAGCCATACCAACGGGCGACCAAAAATAGAGTAACTAAATAAGCGGTAAACAGGGTTGATAGGATACCAAGGCTAAGGGTAACAGCAAAACCTTGAATTGGTCCTGAGCCTAAGAAGAACAAAATAACAGCCGCAATAAGCGTTGTTACATTAGCGTCAATAATAGTTGTTAGGGCTCGCTTAAAACCAGCTTCAATCGCCTGATAGACATTGCGCCCGCCAACCATCTCTTCTCTTATTCGCTCAAAAATAAGCACATTAGCATCAACCGCCATACCAACTGTTAGTACAATACCCGCAATACCCGGTAAAGTAAGAGTTGCGCCAAGCATTGAAAGTGCGCCAAGAATAAGCGTGATATTTATAGTTAGAGAAATAGTTGCAATAATGCCAAATTTACCATAAGCGCCAAGCATAAACACCACAACAAGAGCTGCACCGACAATTCCTGCTAATAGGCCAGCTGCGACTGAATCAGCACCAAGACTTGGGCCAACCGAGCGTTCTTCTATAATATCAAGCGTTGCGGGCAATGCACCAGCACGTAATAATACAGCTAAATCATTAGCACTCTCAGAGGTGAAAGAACCTTCAATTTGCCCCGAACCACCAGTTATCGGAGATTGAATAACAGGAGCTGTAATCACCTCATTATCAAGCACAATAGCAAAACGATTTCCAACATTTGCAGAAGTTATTTCTCCAAAAAGGATTGCCCCACGTGTATCAAAACGAAATGAAACAATCGGCTGGTTAGTTTGCGGATTAAAGCCCGGTTGCGCATCAACCAAAGATTCACCGCCCAAAGCTACTTCTTCAAATAAAAGTTCTAGGCCGCCATCTTGCGAAGGCAAAATCATTGTGCCAATAGGCAATCCCTGAATTTGTGCTTGTTGAGGACTTAGTCCATTATAAACCATATGAAAAGTTAAGCGGGCGGTTTTTGAGATAAGGTCTTTTAGACGCTGGCTATCATCAAAACCGGGAACTTGCACCAAAACTCTATTCGTGCCTTGTCGCTGAATAACAGGCTCAGTTGTGCCCAATTCATCAATTCTTTTGCGAATAACCTCGATTGATTGCGTAACGAGAGATGATACACGCTGATCAATTCCCTCTTTAGTTAAGCTAAGTGTAATCCTACCATCTGCTCTCTTTGCTATTTCAACTTCTTTTACTCCGCCAGAAAGCATATTATTGGGCGTAAATATGCCCCCATTCTCTGGTGTTTGTAGAATCTCAAGAGCCTCAAGTGCCGCACTAAGATTATCAGAGTCGGTTAATTCGATAGTTATACTAGTATCATTCGTAGTAATAAGATTACCAATACCATTATCATTGGCCAGAATTGAGCGAGCTTCACGGCGCAAGCTTTTTATGCGCTCGCTAACAATATCCTCTCGGTTTACCTGCAATAAGAGATGCGAGCCGCCCTGCAAATCAAGACCCAAAACTATTTTATTTTTAGGCAGGAAATCAGGAAAATTTTCCAAAGCCTCATCTGATACAAAATTGGGCAGGGTAAACAAAATCCCCATTAAAGTAACAATGGTAACTATAAAAAAACGAAATGGAGAAAATTGTAGCATTTTAGGCTCTTATTAAAAGAAAAATTGATTAAACTCTGTCATTCTGAACGCAAGTGAAGAATCTTTTACTCTAGTTTTAAGATGCTTCGGCTGCGCTCAGCACGACAATGGGATTGCTCAGCGTGACAAATAAATTATTTCTTATTATCGTTTACTGGAGTAGGCTTTGAGCGCACATCAGTAATCATGGTGCGAACAACTTTTACTTTCACGCCTTTGCTGATTTCAACTTCAAGATCATCACCATCAACAACCTTGGTAACTTTACCAACAAGACCACCATTAGTAACAACAGTATCACCACGAACAACTGCCCCTAACATTGCTTGGTGCGCTTTGGCACGTTTTTGCTGTGGTCTGAAAATTAGAAACCAGAAAATTACGATAAGAATAATAATTGGAGCTAGACTTGATAGAATATCGCCGCCGCCAGTTCCTGTTGCCTGTGCAAAGGCAGGTGAAATAAACATATTTTAATCCCTTTATTTGTCAATTTAATTTAGTTACATCCATATAGGTGAGATTTAGTGATTTTGAAAGAGTAAAGTTGCTCTTAAGCAAGGAAAATCTAATGGGTAAAAAACATAAATATAATAAAATAATAAATGCGCTTAGTGATATTTCAACAAGCATAAATAATTTGCAAGGCAATTCTAATAAGATTAAAACCTCTTTGAATAATAGCGATGCTTATTATTTCGACAAACTATCTAACTCATTGATTCCTATTAATAATGTTAATAGCGTGTCCTATGATTTATTACTTGGCATTGATCATGCCAGCAATATTTTATTGCAAAATACCAAGCAATTTGCCGATGGCTTTAGCGCCAATAATGCGCTTTTGTGGGGCGCTAGGGGCATGGGAAAAAGCTCTTTAATAAAAGCTGCGCACGAAAAAATTTGTTCTGAAAAAAAACAAAACAACAAAAGATTGATTTTAATTGAGATAAATCGAGAAGATTTAAGCGCTTTGCCGCTCCTTATGCGCTCTTTGGCAAAAATTGAGGAGCGGTTCTTAATTTTTTGTGATGATCTTAGCTTCGATAAGAATGAAACTAGCTATAAATCACTAAAAACCGTGCTTGATGGCGGTCTTGAAGGACGGCCAAAAAACGTGCTGTTTTATGCAACATCTAACCGCCGCCATCTTATGGCTCGTGAAATGATTGAGAATGAAAGCTCTACCGCTATAAATCCGGGTGAAGCCGTTGAGGAAAAAGTTTCACTTTCTGATAGGTTTGGTCTTTCTCTAGGCTTTCACCATTGCGATCAGGAAACCTATTTGAAAATGGTAGAAAATTACGCCAATCATTATAAAATAAAATTTGAAAAAAGCGAGTTGCGAGCAAAAGCCATTGAGTGGGCGGCAACTCGTGGTGCTCGCTCGGGGCGTGTTGCTATTCAATTTGTGCGCCATATTGCAGGGGAAATGGGCAAAAAAATTGATGCTTAGAGTCTGATTTAAGACCCAAAATTAATATATAACTACTGCTTAACTAAAGTTCGCAAAAATAACTTACATCTTTTCCATTTTCATAGACTTCAAAACTTACTTCTGCTTCATACCCGTCTTTTAGCATATTTAATATAACTCCTGCTGCAACTTTTGATAGATTTATATCATATCCGCCGCACGAATCTAAAATTGCTATACATTTACGTCCCGAAAGTTCCCTACATTCTTCATAGTCAGTCCATGCTTTAAATGTAGCGTCCTCAATATATATTTCCACCTCAACGGCAAAGGACATTGTTGCTGCTAAAACAACGAAAATGAATGATAAGAAAGTTTTTTTAACTAATGGGTACACAAACACGAGTGCGCTCTTTCATTTTTAATATTTAATTTACCTTGGGTCTAGTTTACATAAATATCCTGCAAATCTGCCATCTTTTATAATATTTATGTCAATGCTCTCTCCACGGTTTATAGCCGCAATCAAACCATCAAAAATTGCATCTGTACTATAAATATCATATCCGCCACAATCATCATAAATCGAGACACAATTAGCAAATTCGTTATTAGCTGCTGTGCATTCGCCCATTGAAGTCCAACCAGGGGAGTTAGCCCTTTTGGTAGCAAAATCTACTTTTAGAGCGCTGGCACTAAGAACTGCACCAAAATTAATTCCAACCGCTAAAATAATTGCGGTGCTTACACGTTTTATATCCATTATTTTTCCACTTGTTTATGTAAAATTACGCTTGAAAACTAACAAGCAGAATCAATATATAACAAGTTTTATTATTGTCCATCACCCAATTGGGTGAGAGAATACAACATTTCGTAAATAAGTAAGTTTAATTATATCACGGTTAACTAGCTAACATCGGAATAGGGTCAACTGGTGTTGCGCCTTTGCGTAGTTCAAAATGTAATTGTGAGCTAGTTACAGATCCAGTTTGTCCCGCAAGCCCAATCGCATCACCACGCTGCACAATATCGCCCTTAGCAGTAGTTATTTGCGATAGGTGTGCATAAGCTGAAACATAGCCATTTTCATGTTTAATTAAAATAAGATTGCCATATCCTTCAACAGCAGAGCCAACATAAATTACTGTTCCTGTAGCTGCGGCTCTAATTGCTGAGCCCTGTTCAACTGCAATATTAATGCCAGTGTTTTTTGAGCCTGCAAAATCAACAATTACTTTGCCTTTAGCTGGCCAGCGGAACTTATCTGAATTTATTGCACTAGCAGTTTTTGTGACAACTGGTGTGGGTTTTTGTACTGGTTGCGCAACTACTGGTGCTGGTTTTGGCGCCGCCCTTGGTGCAGGTGCAGCTTGAACAATAGCAATTGGTGCTTTCACAGGAGCTTTTGCTACCAAGAGATCACTACGCCCTGGGATTGCAACTTTTTGCCCAACTCCAATTTTATCAGCAGAAGACAGGCCGTTTGCAGAAACGATTTGCGTTACAGTTACATTATATTTTCTGGCTATTGAAAATAATGATTCACCTGATTCAATCGTATGGAAATACGAGTTAGCAGGGGTTTTTGCAACTAATGTTGGTGTAACATTCGATTGAACTGGTGTTTGCATAGATTGTGCGGGCATATTATTCTTGCTCCTATTACTTAGACTATTGAGGCTATTGGAATTAATGGGTTTAGTTAAAGCTGGTAAATTACTAGATAGAACATTGGAATTTACTATCGGCGTACTGATTTGATTAGTCCCCTGCTCAATAAGACTTCCAATATTTGCTGGCGGCAAATATTTGGCTGGTGATGTTGCAACCAAAATATCATTGTTTAGAGGGGAGATTAATGACCCCGGCATAGCCTGACTTTGATTTCCTGCTATAGTATTTGTTGCAGCTGTTGCGATTGAATAATCAATCGCTGAACCGCCTAAAGATCTATCTCCTATAACACAGCCCGACAATGATGTTGCTGCAACTATCATGGTTGAGATAGAAATGGCTCTTATAATCAACTTTTTGTTAGATTGCTTATTAAACATAAAATTACTCATTATACTACTTACGCCAACTTGAATTAAATTGAACATAATGCGTTAAGGTAAAGATGAGTTTAATTGCTAAGCTTAATTTTTAGTTACTAATGATTTTAAGACAAAACCTGATTATTGACTACGATATTTTCCACTAACTAATGACGATAGCCTGATTAAACCATGTTCGCTATATAGATAATCATCATCAATACGCTCAACACGAGTAATTATTTGGCGCTGATCAGGTTCACCAACCGCCGCCACCAATATGCCACCATCATTTAGTTGATCTAATAATAGTTCTGATATTTCTTTCACTGATCCGCCAAGTAAAATACGACAAAATGGTTGATGTCCACCAAGACCCAGTAATCCATCAAGATTAAAACCTACAACAGAATTAGTGCCAGCTTTTGACCAATTCTTTTCAGCAAATTTTGCTAAATCACCAATGCGCTCTAACGTAAAAACTCGTTTTGCCATACATGCTAATAGGGCTGAGCAATATCCCGAGCCAGTACCTATTTCTAATATTTTTTCAGCGCCCTCAGGCTCAAGCGGTACTAATAGGTCAGCTAAATGAGTTGGTGAGCTTATTGATTGTGAATGAATAAGAGGTAATGTTTTATCCCGATAGGCATGAATAAGGTAATCATCAGGGATAAATGCTTCATGGGGCACTATTTCAAAAGCCCTTAAAATTGCTTTATCAACTATTCCATGTTGGCGCAAAGACAGAATAAGCGAGGCTTTTGCCATTTGTATATTCTCAAAAACCTCATCATCATTCACTTGATTTTTCTACCTAATTTGATTTTCCCCTGTAGCTTCTGGCTCATTATTGTATCGCTTTGTTGCAGTAATAAAGGCGTTACAATTATTGAATGTTCGTGGTGTAGCGCATGAAAATCATGCCCCTCATCAAGTGGCAATGGGGTTTTTGGAATGGTAACAAAAAACTTACCCTCATTTTTAGAAGCATAATGGCTAAAAGGAGAGATTGAAAAACGCTGATGCGGTACGATTTGCACATCAGGCTCTCTTTCCTGTTCAGCGATTGGGAAATTAACATTATAATATGTGCCATTGCCGTGATGTTCTTTAATTAGCGCCCGCACAATATCGGCACCATGATCAATCGCACAATCCCAATTTATATCAGTGTTGCCCATATAATCATAGGCTTGGCTAAGCCCAATCCCTAAAGCGCCTTGCAATGCCCCCTCACGAGCTGCCGCTAATGTGCCAGAACAATGAATAATATCTCCCAAATTTTGCCCGTGATTAATTCCCGACAGGATAATATCTGGCTTTTTATCTTTCAAAATATGAGTGCAGGCAATTACCACACAATCAGCAGGTGTACCATCTATCGCAAATATATTATTTTCGATTTGCTCTAAACTTAATTCAGTGCCAAGCGTAAAGCGATGCCCTGCCCCGCTTTGGTTATCTTGTGGTGCAACAACCCACACATCATCTGAAATTTGTGCAGCAATCTCTTGCAAATGTTTGATGCCAACAGCATTTATGCCATCATCATTAGAAATTAAAATACGTGGGCCTTTGCTCATGATGTAGCACTAATGGATTTTATACCACCCATATAAGGCACTAAAACATCTGGAATAGTAATTGAGCCGTCCCCCTGCTGATAATTTTCCATCACCGCAATAAGTGCCCGACCAACCGCAACACCAGAGCCGTTTAGCGTATGCACAAATTGCGCTTTTTTATTTTCATCACGATAGCGAGCATTCATGCGCCGTGCTTGCCAATCTCCTGCGATTGAAACAGAAGAAATCTCACGATAGGCATTTTGCCCTGGAAGCCAAGCCTCAATATCATAAGTTTTTTGCATTGAATAACCAGTATCACCAGCACAAAGCAGCATTGTTCTAAAAGGAATATCCAGCTTTTTCAAAATTCCCTCAGCCGCACCTAACATACGTTCATGCTCGGCTTTAGACTTATCGGGCGTAGTAATTGCTACCATTTCAACCTTATTAAATTGATGCTGGCGTATCATGCCTCTGGTATCTTTGCCAGATGACCCTGCTTCAGATCGAAAACATGGCGTTAGAGCGGTAAAGCGTAGTGGTAAATCTTGCTCTGCTAAGATGCTTTCACGCACCATATTTGTTAGTGGTACTTCTGAAGTTGGTAATAACCAACGCCCATCTTTAGTTTCAAAAGCATCATCGGCAAATTTTGGTAATTGCCCAGTGCCAAACAACGCCTCTGAGCGCAATAACAATGGCGGTACAACTTCCAAAAATCCGTTTTTTATTTGCTCATCTAGCATAAATTGCCCTAATATCCGCTCTAAGCGAGCTAAAAGACCCTTAAGCACTACGAAACGAGAGCCTGCCATTTTAGCAGCCGTTTCAAAATCCATTTGCCCTAATGTTTCGCCAAGTTCAAAATGTTGTTTTGCAACATAGTTAAATTTTCTTGGCTCAGAAAAACGGGAGAGTTCGACATTATCGCTCTCATCAGCGCCATCTGGCACATCATCAGCTAGGATATTGGGTAGCACTGCTAGTGCATCGTTAAGCGCTTCGCTTTGCTGGCGCTCTTTCTCTTCACCTTGCTGAACTTCAGATTTAAGATTGGCAACTTCTTGCATTAGCTCTTGTGCTTTTGCTTCGTCTTTTTGCGCTTTTGCCTGTCCGATTTGTTTTGATTTAGCATTACGCTGTTCTTGCGCTTCATTGAGCGCTAGAATGGTGGTTTTTCTTACATCATCTAGTTGCAATAGGTTCGTTGATTCTGGCTCAACACTACGCCTAGCTAGAGCTTTATCAAAATTCTTAGGGTTTTCTCTTATCCATTTTATATCAAACATTTTATCTCTCTTTTATGCTTGTCGGCTCTTTTATTTTTGCCGCCGTTGGTCGCTAACGCTCCCGTCCCCGGCACCCCCGCCGTTTATTCTTTTCCCATGCTATATTGCTGGGTTGCCTTCTTTATGCTTGTCGCCGTTGGTCGCTTCGCTCCCGACCAGAGCCTGCCCCGTGCTTGACACGGGGACACCCCGCCATTTATTCTTTTTCCATTCTATATCTAGATAGTTTGCTCTTTATTCTTCAAAGCTGCTTCTTTTTTAGCTCTGCGACGCTCTACCATTTTCACCGAAAGAATAGAAACCTCGTAGAGCAGTAATAAAGGTAGGGCAAGACCAATTTGTGAAATTGGGTCTGGTGGAGTTAAAAATGCCGCTACAAAAAGAATAGCTACAAACGCATATTTACGCCAAGATTTTAGCTTTTTTGAATCAACAACATCAATCGATGCTAATAATGTCAGCACTATTGGTAATTGAAAGCAAATTCCAAAGGCAAATATTAAGGTCATTATTAGGCTTAAATATTCAGAAACACGGGGCAACATTTCAATGGTTGCGCCGCCTGTTGCCGTCACCTCTTGCGAGAGGAAAAAGCTTAGGGCAAGCGGCATTACTCCATAAAACATCACTGACGCACCAATAACAAACAGGACAGGAGTTGCCAGCAAATAGGGCAGAAAAGCCCCCTTCTCATTCTTATATAGACCCGGAGCAACAAAGGCGTATATTTGAGCGGCAAGAATAGGAAAGGCCGCAAATAAAGCTGCAAAAAGCGCAACTGAAAGTTTTGTGAAGAAAAATTCTTGCGGAGCGGTATAAATTAGGCGCACGCCTTCAATCGAGCCTGCGGCTCTTTCAAACGGACTTAGCAAATATAAGAATATCTGATCTGCAACAAAGAAAAACCCAATAAATAATACAACAATCGCTATTACTGAAAAAATCAAACGTTTACGCAATTCAACAAGATGCTCTAAAAGAGGCGCTTCTGATGATGCCATTCCATCATCTATTATTTCAACATCTGCATCTGGCTCAACAGCTTTCACTGGAACGTCATATTTTTTAGCCAGATCTTTCTTGCTTTTTGAGGTCTTTTTATTATTTTTCTTAGCCATAAAATTCTAACTTCTATTCAGATTTAGTTGCAGCTTTTGCTGTCTTTTTAGTAGAGGTTTTGCGTTTGGTAGTTTTTTTAGCACTAGTCTTGGCTTTAGTCTTGGCCTTAGTAGTGGGCGAGCTAGTAGCTTTCTTGTTAGTTTTTTTACTGCTTTTTGCTGCTGACTTTTTGGTAACTGCCTGCTCTGCTTTTTCTTTTGCTTTTTCTTTTGCTTTTACTTCTGCTTTAACTTTATTTGCGGCAGTGGTGCTAGTTACGCTTGCCGCCATGCTTGCTCTTGCAGCGCTTACTTCTTCTGTCTTAGAATCTACTTCTGGCTTAGATTTTGCACTAGCCGCCTTAATATCATCATAGACATTTGTCGCATCAAAGCTGTTAGATCCCATCGCTCCACTTGGCTCAACAGATCCATCTATATTGATTTTGTTAAATTCTTTTTCAATGTCGGCGTGAGTATCACTAAACGGTTGGGAGATGGATTTTTTGATATCTTTAATATCATCAAGCGCTGCAACCTTATTAAGCTCGCCTTTGAAATCATTGCCCATACGACGCACTTTACCAACCACACGGCCAATATTGCGTAATAAAAGCGGTAGATCTTTTGGCCCAACGATAATCAGTGCGGCAGCCGCAACGATCATCATTTCGGGCCAGCCAAAACTTAACATAGTCTATCCTTTATTGTCAGCATAAGCGATTAGCTACAAGACTTAATAGACTTAAGCGTCTTTGTCTTTTTTGACAGTTTCAGCGTCTTTTTCGCTCTTAGCTGTTGCATCAATAGTTTCCATTGGCTTATCTGGATCGTCTTTCAAGCCTTTTTGAAACGATTTAATGCCGTTCGCTACTTCACCCATCATTCCAGCGATTTTACCTCGCCCAAATAATAAAAGTACTGCAACAACGATGATTAGGATTCCCCATGGTCCAGGATTCATTTGATATTCTCCACTAGTTACTTAAAGCCATTATGGCTACTCTATAATACAGATATTGCTATTCTTGGTCAAAAACAAGGACATGTTGCATATTTATTCGTAAAAAGACATCACTACCAACAAGAAAGTTTGGATCTGAGCGTTGTCTAACACTAATTAGTTGCTCCATATGCTCCACTTGCACTTCGTATATATCTACCCCAAGCGCTTCTCTTTTTGAGATTAGGCGACCTCTTGTCCCGGGTTTTTTATCATACATTTCAATGGCATCAACAGGTCTAATAACAATAATAACTTTTTGCCCATCTGCTTTTTTTGGTGTTTTAATTGCTCCAAGCGGGGTTTCAACTTGGCCATTTTTAACCATGCCAGTAATTTCACTAATCGGCGAAAGAAAACGTGCAACTTCAATATCAATAGGGTGATGATAAACATTAATTGAACTATCATTTTGTATAACTTGGCCATTTCTAAGCAAAATTATCTTATCACCCAACAACATTGCCTCTTCTGGGTCGTGCGTTACAATGATAGTTGTGGCATTTGTTTCTCTTAAAACAGCCAAAGTTTCGGCTCGAACAGCTTCACGCATTTTTGAATCAAGACCCGAAAATGGCTCATCTAACATTATAACACCGGGGCGTGGTGCAATGGTTCTTGCTAAAGCTAGTCTTTGTTGTTGCCCACCTGATAGCATATGCGGATAATCATTTTCTCGCCCACTAAGACCAACCCGCAATAGAGCCGCATTTGCTTGACGGTATTTTTCAGTGTTTTTTAGGCTTGATAGTCCAAATGCCACATTTTCTAACAAGGTGAGGTGCGGGAAAAGCGCAAAATCTTGGAACATCAAGCCAACGCCTCGCTTTTGCGGCTCTAAATTATAATTAGCGTCAGAAACTACGGTTTTATTAATAGAAACAGTGCCTGAATTAATTTGCTGAATACCTGCAATAATACGCAAAATTGTAGATTTTCCAGAACCAGATTCTCCTAATAAGCAAACAATTTCTCCCCTAAGCAAAGTTAAATCAAGTTGATTGAGTATTTTTTTACCACCCAATATGACATCAACTTTGTCAAAACTTATGGTAGAGGCAAAACTAACACCTGCAGTGCCCCGCCTACCCCACCTTAAGTTAGAGGGTTTGGGATTATCAATATTTACTTGATCATTTTTAATTTGAGAATTCATTGTTCTTCTTCATCAAACTCATCTAACGGATCTTCATCATCACGAAGAGGCCCATCAAATGGCATTGGGATTTGTAAATTAGATGGCAATCTATTTGATAATAATCCTGATCCTTTAAGTTCTTCAAGGCCGGGTAAATCAGCAAGGCTTTCTAGAGAAAAATGATCTAAAAATTCAGCAGTAGTGCCATAAGTCACAGGGCGACCCGGTGTGCGGCGGCGACCACGCATCTTAATCCACCCTGCCTCCATTAAAATATCAAGCGTTCCTCGCCCTGCTGAAACCCCTCTTACCTCTTCAATTTCAGCACGAGTTGTTGGCTGGTGATAGGCAATGATGGATAGGGTTTCTAATGATGCACGTGATAGGGGGCGAGTTTCAACATTATCTTTTCGAAGCAAGTATGAAAGATCATCAGCAGTGCGAAAAGCCCATTCATCTGCTCGCTTGACCAAATTAACTCCCCGCCCCTTATAAAGCTTAGCTAATTTTTCAAGCAAGGCTTCAATATTGGCCATATCGCTTAAATATGGTTGCAAATCTTTAGGCGCAACTGGTTTTTCAGAGGCAAAAATTAGCGCCTCAATTATACGCAAATTTCTCAGCTCTAAATCAGGCCTATCATCTTCACTCATTTGATTATTTACTGTTTCGCTAGTCATTTTTTCTCATATCAATTATTTTTAGCACGGCGCATCAATAATGGCTTAAAATGCGCCGATTGTTTTAGTTCTACATGCCCTTCACGCACTAATTCAAGGGAGGCAGTAAAACTAGATGCAATTATTGTGGTATAATCTTCTTCTTTCGCTAAATATTTAATTAGATAATTATCTAAAGAAACCCAATCCATATTATCACCTATTAGACGTTGCAAAATTTCTCGTGCGTCTTGCAATGCCCAAACGTTTCGTCTTTTTGGGGCATAGTTTGATTTTATATTTTTTTCTCTTTGCTCAGAATATGCTTTGAGTAAATCATAAAGATTTGCTTCATAGGTTTGCGAATTAGTTATTATTATTTGCTCTGGTGCACCCCGAGCAAATATTTGTCTGCCCAATCTTGCTCGATTGATTAGTTGATCTCCAGCATTGCGCATTGCCTCAAGACGCTTGAGGCGAAATTGCAACATAGCCGCTAACATCTCACCGCTTGGTTCGTCATCTGATGGAGCTTGTGGCACCATAAGGCGACTTTTCAGGTAAGCAAGCCATGCCGCAACTACCAAATAATCAGCAGCGATATCTATGCGGCTTTTTCTAATTTTTTCTATAAATTCAAGATATTGCTCAGCCAGCGCTAAAATAGAGATATTTGCTAAATCAACTTTTTGTTTGCGGGCAAGATCTAACAATAGATCAAGTGGGCCCTCATAACCCTCTATGTCCACATACATAACACTGCTATCTTGCATAACACTGCTATCTTGCATAGCACCACTATCATTTTGAGTGGTCTGTTCTTGCTCTAGCCAATCTTTATTATCACTTACCATAATTGCTTTTATAAAATTTAGTGATAAATGCAAATATTTTTATGACATATTAGCAATTAGGTAAAAAAACTTGGACAAGTTTGACTTAATAAACTAACAAAAACACCTAATATTTTAATTTTGAAGGTTATTAATCAGTACGAACGAAACAATCACCACCCGCTTGCTTGAGGTTATTACATAATTGATTAGCTGATGTTACAGAATCTGCTGGAATGCGTACACGGTAATAAATTCCTCTATCACCAAGATCTGCTCGTTGCACTTCAAGCGAGCTAGAGCCAAGAACCGAAGAAAACCTTCTTTGAATTTCACTAAGAGATTTTCTTGCAGTCTCCTCAGATCGTTGTGATGAAACTTGAACGTAAGCAGCGGCGCTTGTTCCAGATGCAGAGCCTGTTCCAGATGCAAGACCTGTAGTAATAATTTGAGCGCTTGGAGTAGTTGCTATACTCTGACTTGCTGAATTTGCTAATAAGTTCACCGCTCCTGAGTTTGTTGACGGTGCGCTTGTAACAATAGGAGTAGCAGGGCGTAAAACAGGGGTTGGTGCGACAGCAACAGCAGTTGGGGCTGGAGCTGGGGTTGTTACTATTTCAATTTGAGGTGATTGCCCAGAAGTAACGGGTTGATTTGCTTGCAAGGCAGCAGCATTTGTTGAGTTAGCTGGCAGGGCAGGCACATTTGGGCGATCAACTGGCAATGCCTCACTCCCCGCTCTAGCACTATCGCCACTGATGATTGTGCCATCTGGCCGCACTGTTACCGTGCGAACTTTGCGATTAGCAATCCCTGACGGGGTGATTTCGCTAGTTGCAATTACTCTTGCTATTGGGTCGTTATTTAAGCTTTCATCACGAGAAACAAGTTGCTCAGATTCAGTGGAGTTAGCTTCACCTGAAAGCTTATCCATAACTACTGATTGCGATGTATTATCCGTAGCAGTTGCTTGTGGTATAATTTTTTCTGGAGTGCCATCGGCGCTAAGAACTGGTATTGTGCCATTATTATCATCTTGATTAAGGTAATAGTAAACACCAAAACCTCCAGCCAATAAAATCGCTCCCGCAACTGATGGCCCTAAAATTGAACGTAGAAAAGAGGATTTTTGTGGCTGGTTTATTGCTTGATATTCATCAATGTTTTGTGTCGTCTGGCTTTGTGCTGACTGCAAAGAGCTTTCTGGATTTTGGCTATCTGTAGCGGCAGCTAAAATAGCTGATTCTGCTTCAAATGATGCCTCATCACTAGAGTTAGAAGAATTTTCAAAATTCATATCTGATATAACAGGTTCTGGAATTTTTTGAGGTTTTGCATTGTCACGAACGGCTTCGCCAATTAGGTTTTCAATTTCCGTAAGTGGATCAACTTCTTGTTCTTGTGCAATAGGGCTAACATCTTCAATCACTTGCGGAGTAACCAAAGAGACAGGTTGTTCGATTTGCTCAGCGCTAATTTTTATAGCACTTTCTTCGCCCAAATCAATAATTGGATCATTTGCAAAACTATCCGCTGTTGATTCTAAGTCTGGCTGAGGCTGTTCAATCTCATCTTGCACATTGAAAGAATCGTATTTCTCTTCTAAAGAATTTGCAAGTGAATCCGTCGCCTCTTGCGCTTCAACTTCTTGCGCTCCAGCCTCTTGCACCCCAAGCTGTGCAAAAATAAGATCTGCTATTGGGTCTGCGCCCTCTTTTGCACCCTCAAGCGGACTAAGGAATTCTGGCTCATTTGCTACTTCTATTGTTTGCGCAACAATTTCCTCTTCAAAAGCGTCAACTGTTAGGCTTTGCTCATTAACATCTATTTCATTTGCAACTATTTCTTTTGCTGAACGAGTAACACTTAATCTCTCGCTAGCACTTAAAACATTGTCTAGGCTCTTATCGATTTGGGTAATTGGAGTTTGTTCATTATCTAAAATAATCTCGCTTTTATCCATAAAAGCTTCATCATTAGCAGCTGGCATAAGAGATTCTTGTGATTGATTATTTCCATCACGTGCATCATCAGCCATCAAACGTGCTAATTCTGCAATTAAATCATCGGACTCATTTGTCTGTTCAAAATCTTTTGACATACGCACCGTACCCATCTTTATACACCTTTTACTTAATTAATTCAAAAAACCTAAAATTTGGTATGGTTTTGTTTTACACAGCAATGTGCCTGAATTATGAAAGTTTTTCTGGTGCGTTAACCCCTAATATTGCCAATCCGCTTTTTAATACCACATTTACAGCATGAACTAAAGCCAATCTTGTTAAAGTTACATTCAAACTATTTGCATTAACAAATCGTAAATTTGGGTTTTCTTTTCCCTTCGTCCAAAACTTATGCAGCCCTTTGGCAACCTCATGAATATAAAAGGCAATTTTGTGTGGTTCATGCGCTTTTGCGGCTATTGCAATTAATCTTGGATATTGCGCAATTATACTAATTAGCTCTAGCTCTTCTGGCGAGCTAGCTAATGAGAGATCTGCTTTTTTTAATGCCGCCTCCCCTATATCCATGTCTGGCAACTCTTTTTTGGCAGTTCTAAAAATCGAACAAGCTCTCGCATGAGCATATTGTACATAAAAAACTGGATTGTCGCGAGTTTGCTCTTTTACCAAAGCAAAATCAAAATCTAGCGGTACATCATTGCGTCTAAACAACAACATAAAGCGCACTGCGTCTGATCCAACCTCATCAACTACTTCTGCTAATGTCACTAATTCACCTGAGCGCTTTGACATTTTTATCTGCTGACCATTACGAAGAAGGCGGACAAGCTGGCAAATTCGTACATCAACATCCGCCTCCCCATCTGAAATAGCTTTAACTGCTGCTTTTAAGCGTTTTATATAGCCCGAATGATCTGCACCGAGTACCACAATTTGATGATTGAAGCCACGTATGTATTTTTCTCTATGATAGGCAATATCAGAAGCAAAATAGGTGTATGAGCCATCAGACTTTACTAATGCCCTATCAGTGTCATCGCCAAAATTTGATGCTCTAAAAAGCGTTTGTTCCCTATCTTCCCAATCATCAGGTGTCTTACCCTTTGGTGGCTCTAATTTGCCTTGATAGACCAAATCTTGTTCTTCTAACCAAGCAATGGTTTTGGCAATTTCGCCATTTTCCCCGTGCAAGGTCTTTTCTGAAAAGAAGACCTCGTGCTTAATATTTAACTTTGCTAAATCTTGCTTGATAAGATTAAGCATCGCATCAAGCACTCGTGATTTAACCAATTCTAGCCATTGTTTTTCAGGCATATCTAACAAAGTTTTGCCAAACTCGCTAACAAGCGCTTGCCCCACTGGCACTAAATAATCACCCGGATATAGGCCTTGTGGGATTTCTCCAATATCTTCGCCCAATGCCTGTTTGTAGCGCAAAAATACGGATTTTGCTAAAACATCGACCTGCCCGCCAGCATCATTGACGTAATATTCACGTGTTACATCATAGTTGACAAATTGCATTAATGAGGCGAGCGCATCACCAAAAACCGCACCCCGAGTATGTCCAACATGCATAGGCCCTGTTGGATTGGCTGAAACATATTCAATATTGACCTTTTCCCCTTTGCCAATATCAGAGCGTCCATATTCACTTCCAAGCTCAAGAATTGAGGCTAATACCTGATGCCAAACATGGCTTTTCAGCCTTATATTGATAAATCCGGGTCCTGCAATTTCTACTGATTTTACATCTTCATCTTGTTCAAAAAACTCAACAATTTTGGCCGCTATTTCACGAGGATTTTTGCCTAAAGGCTTGGCAATAACCATCGCAGCATTAGTTGAAAGATCGCCATGCGTGCTATCACGAGGCGGTTCAACAACAATGCGATCTAGTAAAGCTTTGGGCAATGTTTCACTAGAAAAAGATTGCTCGATTGCTTTTGCTACACGTATTGAAAAAATTGTAAAAATATCCATAATTTAATCCATAAAAGAAGCTGGCCTGCCGATTAACTAAAATTTGGGCTTTCGTCAAACAAAGTTTGATATAATTCAATCGTATAGGGGTCGGTCATGCCAGCAATATAGTCGCAAATTACTCTTGCTTGCTTGGCTTTGCCATTTGCCTTTTCATATTTAACCTGCCAGTTTTTGGGCAATGTTGGCTTTTCCAAAAGCCTATCAAATAATTTTGCTAACATTTTTTCTGCTTGTTTCACGGGCTTTGCTACTGTTTGAGAATTATAGACTTTTTCTAACATGAATTTTTTCAAGAGCTTTTCTTGCTTAGCAAACTCATTAGAAAAGCAAATTAAAGTGCACTCCGAATGACGAATATCGGCAACATTTTGAGGGTCTAATTCAGCAATAAGTTGATTTGAAGTTACAATTACATTTTCTATAGTTTGGGTAATCAGCCGCCTTTGCACCTCATGAGCTTGGCGATTTTGCTCAATTTTTGGATATTCTTTAAGCACCTGCTTGGCAATATCCCCAACCATTGGCACATCACATAATTGCTCAATACTAATAATATTAGCACGCAAAGCATCATCTATATCGTGCGAATTATAGGCTATATCATCAGCAATGGCGGCAATTTGCGCTTCTAACCCTGCATGAGTTTTATATTCTAGACCTTTGATTAGATTGATTTTCTCAGAATCAGTGATATTTGTGATTGGCCCATTATGTTTTAATATGCCCTCTAGCGCCTCCCATGTAAGGTTTAAACCATCATGTTGAGCATAATGGTTTTCTAATTTTATAACGGTGCGTAAAGCCTGCAAATTATGATCAAAACCGCCCCATTGTTTCATTCCTTCATTTAGCACTCTCTCCCCCGCATGTCCGAATGGTGGGTGCCCGAGATCATGCGCCAAAGCTATTGCTTCGGCTAAATCTTCGTTCACCGCTAATGCCCGTGCGATTGAGCGAGCAATTTGGCTAACCTCTAAAGTATGCGTTAGGCGAGTTCTATAGTGCGTGCCCTCATGGTGCAAAAAAACTTGCGTTTTATGTTGCAAACGGCGAAAGGCGGTTGAGTGGATTATTCTATCTCTATCTCTTTGAAATTCAGATCGAGTTGGACTATTATTTGTTGCATAGGTTCGCCCCAAAGATTTACTAGGATTTGAAGCATAAATTGCTTTTTTTGGATATGTTTGTAAATCTGCCCTTTTCATTTCGCCCTTTTAGCCCTATTTTAGATTAAACAATATGGATATTCTTATGACAGATAAAATAGATATTTCAAACAAAGTTAGTTTAACAGATAATGCAGCAAAGCAAATTGCTAAAATTATTGCTAAAGAGCCAAATGGCACTGTATTACGCATTAGCGTAAATGGCGGCGGTTGTTCGGGCTTTTCTTATGAATATAATTTGGTGCAAGAAAGCGCAAATGCTGATGATTTAGTATTAGGCGAAAAGAGCGCTATTGTTTTAATTGATTCTATGTCGTTAGAATTTATGGGAGGGTCTGAAATTGATTTTA
>Ga0256834_1000978_pt1 | contig 20052 bp, 12 predicted proteins | sample 4281140metaG_FD_190536 | JGI IMG/M metagenome (GOLD analysis project Ga0256834, IMG submission 190536) | Hydrothermal vent microbial communities from East Pacific Rise, Pacific Ocean - 4281-140 | ecosystem: Environmental > Aquatic > Marine > Hydrothermal vents | place: Pacific Ocean: East...
ACAAAGACCCATCTACAGCGATAAATGCGGGAAATCCAGCTGCAAGTAATTTTCATATTAGTACTATGAAAGGTCGTTATGTTGGTAATTACTTGGATGAAGTTACTGGTAAATGTTTTAATGGTTGGTCAGGTTCAATAACATCAAGTGGTAATGGTGGTAGTGATGCAAAAATCTTTGGTAACCATTTTTTTGATTTGGGTTGTGATAATACTTCTCGTTATCAACATACACTATATATGTCAGTGCGAAGTGAAACAGCTAATGCAAAAGCTTGGGAAATTGGATGGAACTATCTCCAAGATAACAAAAGTATCAGTGGTATTCACAATTATGATGAAACATATAGTGGTGATTGTGGAACTCTTAGAGGTGTAATGTCCATACATGATAACTATATTATTAACCAAAAAGGTAATGGTATTGATGTAAAAACAAGAGATTTACACGGTGAGAGAAATGACTGTTGGGCTGTAGATATTGATATTTTTAATAATGTACTTATAAATGTTGGTTTGGGACCTAAAGGTGAAGATGATGTTACTATTGCTCAAGCAATTATTTTATCAGGAGATATAAATATTTCAAATGTAAATATTTATAATAATACAATTTTTGGATATTCGGACGCTTTATCAAGAGTAAACTCAACTCCAAGTGCTATCTCTATCGGTTTTTCAAGAGCTAATCCAATTATTAAGATAGAAAACAATTATATACATGCTACAGGTGACTACACTTTCATTAATACATCAGAACCTAATGTTATTGAAAATAATAATTTGTATTATTCTGATGCAACACAGATTACACAAGATCCACAATGTAGCTTAAACGGGTTTGATTTAGAGTGTTTAAGTACATCACCTCTAATTGATGCGGGACTAAATAAAACACCATATGATATTTATGGAACAGCTAGAGGAACAAATTCCGATATTGGTGCTTATGAATATAATGTAAATTCACAAGATGACTCTAATAGTTATTGTGGAGATAACACTCTTAATACAAATACTCAAGAAGAGTGTGATGATGGAAACAATGTAGATGGAGATGGATGTAGTTCAAACTGTTTATTAGAAGAAAATGGAGATTCAAATATAGTTCCTATGTCAAAGTCAAACTTTAAATATCTAGGAGCTTTTAGAGTTCCAAAAGGGAGCTTTAATGGCTCTTCATTTGGAAACAACCCTTATGTAAATGCACAGTACCAACCTTTAACTTATAACCCATATAATAATTCACTCTTCCTTGGCAAAATGTCTTGGACAGCAACATCTGCAAAAAAAATCGGGGAGATAACTATTCCTGAAATCATATCTCCTTTAGATGTTGATTATGATATTACTAGATTAAATGAAGCAACAGTGATTCAAGCTCCACTTGATATTAGTGATGGAGAGTTTGATAAGTTAAGATTAAATGGTAATACTCCATCAGATGAAGCAAAAGGGCAACTTGGAGGGTTATTTGTTTATGAAGAAAAGCTTTTTGGTACAGTATGGGCTTATTATGATGCAAGTGGTTCACTTGGTTATAGATCTCACTGGAGTGCAGATTTAGATTGGTCAAGCGGAATTAATTTTAGTGGGTTACATGCAGTAGGAGAATCACCAACAGGAAGTTTTGCAAATGGAGGATTTGTTGGTGGATATATGGCAGAAATACCAGATGAATACAAAGGAGTCTTTGGTTATGAGCTTGTAACTGGTCGTGTTGGAGGTCCTATAGTAGGTCGCTCATCATATGGTCCTACTTTATGGGGCTTTAATCATAATCAATTAAATTTTGATATACCTGCTCAAGCAGAAATGTTTGTTGGCTATCCTAGCGATCATCAAACGCTAGGTGGATATAATGATATACCTAGTCTTATGTACAATAGAGCAACAGGAGTTAAAGGTGTTATTTGGCCAAAAGAAAGTAGTTCAATTTTCTTTTTTGGAGGTCTTGGTTTAGGTGTTGCCCATGATGCAACAGGAATCCCTCTAAATAATACAAATCCATCTTGTACAGGAGCTGGAACATCAAATCGTAATGAAGTAAAATCTAATTCTTGGCTTCAAGAAAATTCACCTGAAAAATGGACATGTGGATATATAGAGTTAGATGCATCAGATATTACTAATGGAGCTTCATGCTGTTTTGATCCAATAAACCCATCTTATGGAAGTCACTTTAATCCTTTTGTTATTGGTGCAGGAGAGTCTTGTTACGGTGTAGGAACTTCAGATCATACAATTGCTCGTAAAAACACATGGCTACTTACTAACTCTCCAAATGGGTATGTTTGTCAAAACCATACCATTGCAAAAAATGATATAAGCGCTGGAAGTGCATGTTGTTTTGTTGGAACTCAATCTACTGATAAGGGTGGAGCAGCATATCCTGGTGTATATCAAGTTTGGCAATATGAAGTAGAAGATTTAATATCTGTTAAGAATGGAGTTAAAGAACCATGGGAACTTATTCCAACAGTTTGGAATTTTGACTTACCTTTTGATAATCCACTTAAAGGTAAACAAATTTTAGGTGTAACTTATGATCCATCATCAGATAGAGTTTATATGGGACAAGCTTTTGGCGATGGGAACCATCCACTTATTCATGTTTTTAAAATTATTTCGGATTAATAAAATATATTAAATTTCTTGTATAATTATAATAATAGACTTCTTGCAAAACCTAGATTCTGAATCAAGTTCAGAATGACGGAACTTCGAACATATCGTCATTCCAAACTTGCACCACAAGGGTATGATAATTTGGAATCTAGGTTTTAAGGTTTTGCAAGAAATCTAATATAATTTTAGGATAATTTTTGAAAAAAATTTATACAATAGGTCATTCTATTTACGAAACTGATAATTTCATAGAATTGTTAAAAAACAACAATATTAATACTATTGTAGATGTAAGAAGCATACCTTACAGCAAATTTGCATCACAATATAATAAAGAATTATTGCATCAACACTTAAAACAAAATAGTATTCATTATATATTTATGGGTGATATGCTTGGAGCAAGGTATAAAGATAAAAATTTATTATTTGAAAATGGAAGTGTAAATTTTAAAAAAGTACAAGAAACTAAGCTATTTCAAGATGGCATCACAAGGCTGTATAAGGGAATTATAAAAGGTTATAAGATATCTTTAATGTGTTCTGAAAAAGAAGCCTTTGATTGCCATCGGTTTGGATTGATTTCAGAATATATTAGTAAAAACCTTACAGATGTTGAAATAAAACACATATATCCAAATAAAATTCTCTCTCAAAAAGAATTAGAAAACTCATTAATAAAAAAATATCATAAAAAAATAGATTATCTTGGATTAGAAACAGACAAAACACCATTGGAACAAGCATATATTTTAAGAAATAAAGATATAGCTTATAATGCAATAAGTAAGAGGGCATAAATAATTTCATAGCTAAGTTTGTCTTGAATCTAAACCTTTTAAATGTTGCTATCTATGAAGTTATTTATGCCCTCTTACTTAACAAAAGAATAGTTCAAAAAACTGTATTATAAATTTTTACAATAATAATATAGGTAAATATAATTTTAATGGCAATTAAAGAATATTATCTATATAATGACTTACTTCTTAGTTATTGTGCAACATTTATTGTGAAGCAAAGATGAAAAACTATGAGTATTTAAATATGTTAATATTGCCAAATCTTAAGATAGATTAGGTTTTATTTTCATATTTAATTCACTTATTTAATATAGGATTTTTTATGTATAAACCTAAGGTTATTTTTTATTTATTAGTAGCTATTTTATTATTTAGCGGTTGTGAAGATGAAACTTCAAAAAGTACTGTTGATCCAGTAGCAGGTAACGATACAGTAAACGCTGGAAGCGGAGATGATGTTGTTAACGGTAATGATGGTGATGACATAATAGATGGTGGTTCAGGAGATGATAAGCTCTACGGAAACAAAGGCGAAGACACCATAACAGGTGGAGCTGGAGATGATATCATTATTTCAGATTCAGATTACTATTATGGTTCATATGGTTCATATGCAGATGTTATAGATGGTGGAACAGGGAATGACACACTTCAAGGTGGCTCTGGAGATGATATATATATCTATAACCGTAGAGATGGAATAGATACAATTTATGATTATGATGGTCTGCGTGGTGACAAATTTTATTATAATGCAGGAGATGATACATTATCGTTTGGAAATGGAATCACTAAAGATGATTTACTGTTTGTAGCATCGGGTGTTGATTTAATAATAGGACTAAAAGAAGATAGAGTAGCATTTGAAAATTTATCAGATAAAATAATTATTACAAATGGAAGTCATATCAATAATAGAATTGAAAATTTTACTTTTAGCAATGGCACCCGCATAAAATCAGATGGGGAGATAACTTATACAGGTACAAATGGCAATGATACTATCATAGGTTATTCTGATCAAATCGATATAGTTGAGGCTGGAGCAGGTAATGATATTGTTAATTCTGGAAATGGGAATGATATTATTCATGCAAACACAGGGAATGATACTATAAATGCAGGAGATGGGGATGATATTATCTATGCAGATGCAGGAGATGATACAGTAAATGCAGGTTCAGGTGACGACACAGTAGAAGCTGGGACTGGAAATGATGTTGTTAATGGTAACGATGGTAATGACAAAATAGATGGTGGCTTAGGAAATGATAAACTTTACGGGGATAAAGGTGCAGATACCATAAAAGGTGGAGCTGGAGATGACTTAATTATTTCAGATTCAGATTACTATTCTGGTTCATATGGTTCATTTGCAGATATTATAGATGGCGGAACAGGTAATGATATTCTTCAAGGTGGCTCAGGAGATGATATTTATATTTATAATCGAGGAGATGGTGTAGATATAATTCATGATTATGATAGTCTACGCGAGGACACATCTTTTTATAACGCAGGAGATGACACAGTTCAGCTTGGAGAGGGAATTACAAAAGATGATTTGCTCTTTGCAACATCAGGTAAAGATCTAATAATTGGACTAAAAGAGGATGGTGTATTATTTGCAAACTTATCAAATAGGATAATTATTACAAACGGAAGTCATATTAATAATAAAATAGAAAATATTATTTTCAGTGATCAAACTAGCATGGCACTAGATGGAGAGATACCACTATTTGTAGGTGCAGACAACAACGACACAATCATAGATAACAACGATACAATAGTAGTAGAAGAAGGTAATGAGACCATTGATGGAGATAGTATAGTCTATACAGGAGACAAATATAGTTATTCATATAAAGGTATGCCTCTTTATGCTGTTAATATGTCAGTAGATGACTATAAGTTAAATAGCTTAAGCAATACTAAATTTAATTCACTCAGCTCCTTAAAACAAGAAATTATTGCCGATAAACTCTTGAGTACACTTTTTTTTGGTATGCCACGAGAAGAAATTTCTAATTTAATTCAAACAGGTACTTTCATTACAGAGATACGTAGTATGTTAGATAAAAATACAAATGACCTTTCTTTAGCGGAGGATCGCCTAAATGATAGTGGAAATGCAGGAGAGTTTTACTTTAATGATTGGTCAGCTGGCGCAGCAGAGGTTGCTAAGATTCTTGCTCGTTTTTATGTTTTAGAGGATCTTGACAAGGAGTATGTAAATTATTGGAGTGCTTATATTTTATCCTCTACTATTATGTTTTCTCCAGCTTATGAACTAGAATCAACAAGCAATCCAAATATTGAGCGAGTTTATAGTGCTTTAGTGAGAGCATTTAGAGAAGAAAATACTCTTGAGTATTCAACTTTTTTACATATGATTAGTGATGATAATTGGCGTCGCTTTAGAAGTCCGGAGGACAATGGGCGTGAGATGATGGAGATTTTCTTACAAGATTTTGATGATGCAAAGGTTCCTATAGCGGGACAAGCGCTTAAAAATTGGCATCTTGATCGTGATAACGATACTTTAGTGATTGGACTCGATGAAAACAGAGAACCTCTTCAGCTTTATGGCGAGACCGTTATAAATGGATTTGATTTCTATCGTGTATTGGTAAATTCATCTGATTTTACTAAAGAGATTACAGATAGACTTGTAAATATTTATTTTCCAACTTTTAGTTATGCACAAAAGACCTCTATTGTCTCTAGTATTGTAGCGAGCAATCCAAATACTTGGCAAGATATTTTACTTCAAATTGTATTTTCAGAGCGATATTTACTTGAATCAGATAAAGTAAAAAGTGCGGAAGAACTCTTTTTTAGTTTAAGTAAGAAGATTCACTTTGAACATAATAGAAGATTTTTTAGTTATTTTGCAGGAGACTTAGCTAAAATGAATCAAGCTTCTATGAAATACAAACTGGGGAAATATGTTGAAATTCCTCTTGATACTCAATCTTTTAGCTCATATCATAAAACTTTAAGAGAAAGTGTCTTTATACGTTCTAAAACCAGTTGGTCAAGTGGCTGGAACCAAGAGTTATTTGTTCCAGATCAATTATTTGAAGGAATTTCTGCTAATGAACACGCTAAGACACTTGAGCGTTTAATAAATTTCCTTTTTATGTCAACAGTCTCTCGTCCTGCTAATAACCAAGAGATAGAGCTATTTAAAGGTTATATGCTTACAAATGAAGAGACTTATCAATATCCATTTAGAATTTTTAAAAGTGATAGCTCAACAAATGAAAGACGCTATGCTACCATTATTATAATGGACTATATATCTAGGCTAGCGCAAAATTATAGATTTGAAAAGGTGCAATAATGAATAGAAGAAAGTTTATTAAAACAATCAGTTGTGTTACAGCATCTCTTTTGCTTCCAAGTAGTGCGATTAGTGCACCTATCGATTTTTCAAAAATAGGATTTGATAGTGCTAGTTATTCTCAAAATAATGCTCAAACTATAATGATTTTTCTTTATGGTGGTCCATCTGAATTAGCTGGAAATTTAACTAATCTCGATGAAATTAAACTAGAATCCCAAAGTGATTATAATGTTTATTTCAACAATGGAATCACACCAACACAAAATAATTTTTGGCAAGAAGCTGGTGGCTCAATTATGGAAGAGATGCTTGCAAGTGGTGATATGAATATTTTTCGAACTTGCTATAGTCAGTTGCGTGATGATGAAGGAAATCGTTCTCATGGTAGATGTGTTTCACAAAATCAACGTGGAGTTAATAACCTCAATGATACTAACGGAATTTTTTCTATTATTGCCAACACTTTATTTCAAAATGGGGTGATAGATGAAAATACTAAATTACCATTTATAAGTATGGAGGGGGACTCAATATTTTATACTGCATCTGATTTTACTTTAGATAGTTTTTTAAAACCAACTTCATTTAGTTATGATTTGGATAATCCTTTTAATCGTCGTGACGCTAATAGTTGGATATATTATACAGGAAGTGAGCGCGAGGTAGATGGATATAGTGATAAACGATCTGCATTTGATATAACAATGGACTCTTTAGCTCAACTGACAAATCCTGAGGGTAAAATAAAAGAAAACTTTAGTAAACGGGTTGAACTTGATGCTTTTATCGGTGATATGAATACTGCAGCACTTCCTAATGGTATAGAATATCCAAATGATAATTTCTCTAAAAAACTTAGCAATGCTGTAAAGATTTTAACTAATAATCCTGATACTAAAATCATTTCACTTGGTACCTCTGGTCTTGGTGGCTGGGATGACCATAGTGAAGCAACGAGTTATCGCAGCCGTATGGAGCGTCTTTTTGAGTCATTAAAGGTATCAGTTGCCCACATTAAAGCTGAAAATAAAGATGGAAATATCAATATCATGGTCTTTGGAGATTTTGGTCGTAATGTTAATTTAAATGGTTCTTTTGGCTGGGACCACGGTAATTTACAAAACTTTTATCTTTTTGGAGGTAAAAACTACTTTAACAATGTTGGTGTAGTTGGTGAGACAACACTTAGTAAAGTTGGTGAAATTAATAGATTATATCTTAAGCCTGCATCTGATTCATATTGGTTTGAGCCATACAGCATAGCTGCTACTCTATATAAAATTTATGGCATAACTAACCCAGAATACCTTACTGATGGCTTTTCCCCTATAGGCGGCGGTTTACTCAGTTAAAGTTTTATACTTTAGCTGATAAATTTATCACCTACCAATACTTAAATTTATGTGATATTAATACACTATAGCTTATAATGGTTTTTTTTTAATTATAACAATTAATAAACCAACAAATCAAAAGGAAAATAATGTTTGGAAACAGTAATAAAATTCTTACTTTAGAGGGTGAGAAAAGCAGCCTAGAAAAAGAAAACATTCAACTTAAAGATGAGATTTACAAACTTGAACAACTTCTAAACGATAGACCTACAGAATCAACTGTTGAGGAAAGTGATATAGTTACAGAGGAGTTTAAAAATATGCTTATAGACAGTTATGAAGATGGCATGGATTTTCTTCAAAACACTATAGAAGACAACTTAGTTATGCTAGAAGAGATAAATGATCATAATTTAGAGACTTCAAAAAAAGCTGCAAGTGTTAACGAAAATACTGATGTCATCACTAACTCTATTGAAAAAGTTCAAGTTTTAACAAGCAATCTCTCTGATGATACAACCTCCCTGAATAGTAGTGTAACCTCAATTACAGAAATTATTAACCTTATTAAAGATATTTCTGACCAAACAAACCTTCTTGCTTTAAATGCTGCAATTGAAGCTGCTCGTGCTGGTGAGCATGGCCGTGGTTTTGCAGTTGTTGCAGATGAGGTAAGAAAATTAGCAGAGAGAACTCAAAAGGCAACTCTTGAAGTAGAGATTAATATATCTGCTTTAAAACAAAATGCTACATCTATGGTAGAGATGAGTGAAAATTTTACACAAGAAGCTGATAATGCTATGAAAATATTAGATATATTTAAAGAAAACATAGATTTTGTTATCTCCAATTCAACCACTATTTCTAATAAAAATGAGAATGTAACAAATGAAATCAATATTAGTAATGGTAAAATAGACCACATTAAATTAAAACTAGATGGTTATAAAGCTGCGTTAAAATCACAATATGTAGACATAGGGGATGCAAATAGCTGTAAATTTGGCAAATGGTTCTCAACTATAACAAATACACTCCTAAAGGACAATCCAACTACCGTATCTGAAGTTGCAAAACACCATAATGTAGTCCATGATGGACTTAAAGATGTAATGAATATATTTAAAAACGATAAAGCTACCCAAGATGTTGCTAAAACTATGAAAGATGTTGAGTTCTCTTCAAAAACAGGATTTGAAAAACTTCTTACTTCAATAGTTGCTGTAAGAAAATAATAAAATATATTAAACAAGTAAAGTATTGATTTAATCGATATTGCTTGTTTATATAACCTACCCTACCCCATGAAAAAGTAAAAATTAAAATATAAATTAAAAAAATACAAAGGTTTAGGCTCTCTGCTTATTTATAAATATAAAGTAATTTTTATTGTATAATTACCTAAGAAATAGTAAGTTATCTATATATAAACTTAGAATGGATATATGTGAAATATAATAATATTAACTTTAATAAAAAAACAATTCTAATAACTGGTGGGGCTGGTTTTATAGGCTCAAATCTTGCTTTTTATTTTCAAAAAAACTATCCAGAATCAAATATAGTGATCTTTGATATATTTAGAAATGATGAAACCTTTAGTAATGGTTCTCTTAAAAGCTTTGGGCATTATAAAAATTTACTTGGTTTTAATGGTATTGTTATAAGTGGTAATATTAACGATAAAATAGCTCTAAAGAGTTTAGAAGATAATTATAAATTTGATTATATCTTTCATCAAGCAGCAATTTCTGATACTACCGTGCGTGAGCAAGATATAATGATAAAAACAAACGTAAATGCTTATGAAAATTTACTTAAAGTTGCAATTAATCATGGTGCAAATATGATCTATGCCTCATCAGCTGCTACTTATGGTGATAGTGATAGGTTTGAAGTTGGCTATGAAAAACCAAATAATGCTTATGGTTTTTCCAAAGTTATGATGGATAATATAACTTATAAATATATCAAACAAGGGGTAGATATATCAATAGTTGGATTAAAATATTTTAATGTTTATGGAAAAAGAGAGTTTTATAAAGACAAAACAGCATCAATGATTGTACAATTTGCACATCAAATATTAAAAGGATTAACACCTAAGCTTTTTGAGGGTAGTGATAAAATACTTAGAGATTTTATATATATTGATGATATTATCCAAGCAAATATTTTAGCATGTAACCCTATAAAAAGCGGTATTTACAATGTTGGAACTGGCAAAGCTAGAAGTTTTGAAGACATTGTAAATATACTCCAAGGTGAACTAGGGATTGATAATTCTAAAGAATATATTGCAAATCCTTTTATTGGACAATACCAATTTTTTACCGAAGCAAATATAGATACAATAAAACAAAATCTTGGATATAAGCCAAAGTATAATTTAGAAGATGGTATAAAGGCTTATATACCTGAAATAAAAAGGTTATTCAAAGTTGAGATTGAAAATGTTAAATAAATTACCAAAAGTTTTAGTTGTTGGTGATTTAATGATAGATCATTATCTTTGGGGGAATGCTAATCGTATATCACCAGAAGCACCTGTTCAAGTTGTAGATATTGATAGAGAAACAACGGTATTAGGTGGAGCTGGTAATGTAGTAAATAATCTATACGCGCTTGGTTGTGAAATAAGTGTTATTTCTGTAGTTGGAGATGATGCAGTAGCTAAAGAGCTAGAAGATATGTTTAGTGAAATAAATGCAAAAAGTATATTAATTAAGCAGCCAGAGAGAAAAACATCAAAAAAATCTCGAATAATTGCTGCACACTCTCAAGTTCTAAGGTATGATAATGAATCAAAAGAAGATATTACAAAACTTTCATCAGACAAAATATTAGAAAAATTTAAATCACTTTGTGATGAAATTGACATTGTATTGCTTTCAGACTATGGAAAAGGTGTCTTAACAACTTCTTTAACAAAAGAGCTTATAGATATTGCTAATTCTAAAAATAAAAGAGTATTAGTTGATCCTAAAGGGGATGATTATTCCAAATATAGTGGAGCATATCTTTTAACACCAAATAAAAAAGAAGCTGAAATTGCTTCTGGCATTAAAATAAAAGATGATAACTCTTTAATTGAGGCACTTAAAAACTTAAAAAATATAGCTAAGCTTGATATCTCATTAGTCACTTTAAGTGAAGATGGAATTGCAATCTATGATGAAAAATTAATAATGCGCCCTACTGTTGCCCGTGAAGTTTATGATGTAACAGGAGCTGGGGATACTGTTATTGCTTCTCTTGGTTATTATTTGGCATGTGGAAATGATATAGTTACTTCACTAGAATTTGCAAATCTTGCAGCTGGTGTGGTTGTTGGAAAACTTGGAAGTGCAACAGCTACTATAGATGAGATAGAGCATTATCGCTCAAGTATAAATAAAGGCTCTATTGAGAGCCATATTAAAAGTTTTAATGAGTTAAAGATACAGGTAAAAAGACTTAAAAAATTGGGTAAAAAAATAGTTTTTACAAATGGTTGTTTTGACATACTTCATCGTGGACATGTAAGCTATTTAGATGTGGCAAAATCATATGGGGATGTACTTATCCTTGGACTAAATTCAGATGCAAGTGTAAAAGCTCTTAAGGGCGAAAATAGACCTATAAACAGTGAAGAAGATAGAGCTTTTGTACTCTCAGCATTAGAGAGTGTAGATTTTATTTGTGTATTTTCTGATGACACTCCATATGAACTAATTAAGATGGTTGAACCTGATGTATTAATTAAAGGTGGAGATTATGAGGGTAAAGTTGTTGTTGGAAGTGATATAGCTAAAGAGGTCAAACTTGTGCAGTTTATAGATGGTAAAAGCACTACAAAAACAATTGAAAAAATTCAAAATTGTGTGTGTTAATAAAAGATGACAAATAAACCAAAATATACAATTTTTAAAAATACAACTTATGCAATAAATGGATTAATAGACATAATTAAAACTGAATCATCCTTTAAGGTTGAATTGGCTTTTTGTGTAATATTAATACCTTTTTTAATTTTAGTTGATATTGATATGACTAATAAATTATTGATGTTTATTTCATTAATGGGTGTATTAATTGCTGAGACAATAAATAGTGCTATTGAGCGTGTTGTTGATTTAGTTACACTAGAGCATCACCCTCTAGCTGGTCGTGCAAAAGATGTTGGCAGCACCATAGTATTTTTAAGTATTGGTGTTTTTTTAGTTATATGGGGAATAAATTTATATAAGCTAATAGAGTAAAATCATTAGACTTCTTGCATAACCTATAAATCTGAAAATATCAGTCAAAGTGCATTAATTTTTTAAAGCAAAGATTGAGTAATAGCCGTAGCTATTGCGATAGCTTTACTTTGAAAAAGTGATGTGCTATGGCTGATAGGTTCTTTTTAATAGGTTATGCAAGAAGTCTATTCAATATCAGAATCAATACCCTTTATTGTTATATGCCAATATAAGCCCATTTTTTCTTTATATGTTTTAGTTAAGTTTTGTAAACTCTGATTTGATTTTAGGTATTCTAAATTTGCAAATGAATATTTTGTATCTTTATAAATATCGATACCTTTTGCTAGATTTATTTTATAAGTAGCATTATTATCTAAAGCTTTTTTAAAACCAAAAGTTATTTCGTTCTCTTTTTTAAATGACATAGATTCTCCAAAGCTATTATATTTAAATTCTTTTGGAGCTACAAGTTCAACTATAGTTGGAAATATATCCATATGGTTTCCAATATTTTTAGAGTTAATTGTATTATTTGTTATCCCGCTTCCATATAAAATGAATGGCACAGAAGAGAGTTCATATAGGTTTGGTTTATTATTAAAATATCTGCGCCCATAATGATCCCCCGTAAAAGCAAAAAGTGTATTTGGTTGCGTAGATTCAAACTTTTTAACAAAATTTCCTATAGCTTTATCTGAAAACCAAAGATGCCCAAGTGTTAATGGGGAAATTGATCCATCATTTAGTTCTTGGTATTTTTTTGGATAATCTTTAGCAGTTTTATATGGATAACCTAGAGTATTTACATCAATATCAAAGGGTCCATGATAACTTGTTGTCAGTATAACACTAAAAGTTTTTGTTTTATTAGATAGCTTTTTATCTACAAAATCAAAGAGTTGATTATCATCAACTCCCCATACACCATTTGTAGTTTTTTTACCAATATGTACAGAAGATATAATATTATTAGCACCTTGATTTTTCATAAAGTTTCCAATGTTTTGCCAAGATAAAAAACCACCATAGAAAAAATATGAATCGTACCCTAACTTTTCCATCTGTTCAAATATAGATGTATTTTCAGGTCCATTTTTAGATTTAAGCACACTAATATTTACACCAGAATATGGTAAACCAGACACTATACTACCCAAAGAGTTCATCGTACTATGTGATGCTGGAAGAAAATTTTTAAAGTGAACTCCTTTTTTTGCAATCTCTCGCAAATTATCTGTTATGTGCAGGTCTTTATATTTTTCTTGTAATGGCCAAGAATCATAGCTTTCCATAACAATTAGTATAATATGTTCAGGTTGATTTATAAGAGCACCCTTAGCTATTTTTTTTGTATATTTTTCATAGCTATCTTTAGAAATATTTTTTATATTAGATAAGTAAGGGTTTTTACTCTTGATGTTTTGAAGTTTTTTAAAGTCTTTATATGCATAAGATAAAGTTCTTAATGGATTCATTATAATTTTATTTAAAAATTCATCTTGAGTAACATAAGCCCATTTTCTAATGGTAGCTTTACCATTAATTGTACCTCTTGAGGCTATTACTACTAGAAATAACATAATTATAATTATAAAAAATTTAAAAAAAATATTTTTTGTATTTAGTATATTTAAATTAATATGGATTGTATTGATTTTTTTTAAAAGTTTTATAGAGATAGTTAGTAAAATAATAAATATTATAATACTTATAACAGGGTTATATTGTAGCATGATTGTATGTAAAATTGCACTAGTGTCATCATAAAGAGCTTCAAATACAAAGTAATTAAATTGATCATTATATTCAGTAATATATGTTGGTGTAATTACAAATGATAAGAATGATATAGTTAAAAATAAGTAACTAAAAAACAATCTTATTTTGCTAACAATATACTCTCTGTTTTTTGTAAATATAATAGAGTTTGCTATAAAAGGAATTAATAAAAAAAGCATAATTAAATGGGTGTCATATTTAAACCCAACTAAAATAGTATTTATAAAGTCATCAGTAGTTACATCTGTTGAGAGTTTTGTATTGAAATATATGATTAAAAATATTCTAAATATTGCGTAAATAATAATACAAAATAGCCAAAAATATGTAAGTTTATAAAATTCTTGTAAAAAAAGCTTCCATTTAGTATTTTGTGCTTTCATCTATTTTTCCTTGTATAATTTCTTTCTGAGTAAATTTTCTTTTTTTAATAAAAAGTATTACTCTTTTCTTGTAACTATCATAGTTTATGATTAAAGATAAAATAACATTTTTCTCCTTATAGCAGGATATGAGATTATTTATACCTCTTACTTAAGAGACCTGTAATTTTTTAATAAAGAGAGACTAAGTCAGTTATCTCTGAAAATACAACTGCTCTTTTTAACTCATTTTGTTTTAGTATTTCATCTAACATTAGAGCTAAATTTTCATCAACTGATGGAACTAGTTTTCTTATATTTTTAGGTTTTTCTTTTTTTATACTATTTGTATATCTTTCATATGCTGAATAAGCTTCCTCCTTTGCTAAAGCAAAAAAAAGTTTTCTACCAAGCTCAAACACTTCAAATTCTTCAGTTTTTCCTGTATTTGTTTTTTCACTAAATCCTATATCGATATCTATATTTTTATCTCTCAAGTAAGCTCCTAATTTCATCATAAAACCTACATATGCGGAGGTATATTGTTTTATAACTCTATCACTAAATGCTTCAAAATGTTCAGTTGCTTTTTTCTTTTTTTTATACTCAAGCATAAGTGTCTCTACATAATAGCTAGCATATTTAAGTGGAGCAGATTTTATAACTGTATAGCCCTCCTTCCCCTCACTAATCAACTTACCACCAAGGGAGATATTTACACCGCCTATACTCTCTTTGTTTAACCTAGTCTTGCAACCCTCAAACCCAATATCTCCAAGTCCGTGAATTCCACAACCTTTTACACATGCTGACCAATACATCCTAATACGTCCATTTTCAATAGGTACTTTTTTTTCTAAATACTTTGCCATATTTATAGCATCATTTTTATTTTCAATAACACCAAATGGACAATGTTTAGTACCAGCACACGCTACAAGGTGGTTAAAATAAGGAGAGCTTACGCTTTTATATTGTTTAAAAAAATCTTCATTAAGTAAAGAAGCTGTATCTTTTACACCTAATATATATAAACTTTGTTCCATATCGAGACGTAGCTCTTTATTTCCATATTTTTCACCTAAAGATGCAACCTCTATCATAGCTTTACCCGTAAAAACCCCTGATGGAACTACTGCATGAACAGCAAATGTACCATCACGAAGTTGAGATTTGCCTTGATCTGGATCGTTAAAATCAATTTGAGTCATTGTCTCTCCAGCACTTAAAAAATCTATACCTGCATTTTCTCTTATAACTTTAGATATTTTATCTACTCCAACTGCCTCTATGAGAAATGACAATCTGTTTTTATTTCTATTATCGCGAAATCCAAAATTTTTAAAAATTTCTGCAATTGACTTGTAAGCCTTTAACACTTCATCTTCATTTGTTAAAAAAATATCTACATTTTTTGCAATCCTACCAACTCTACCACCAAGGTACATGTTATAACCATATACACCATTCTTTTGGGCTAGTACAAAACAACAATCATGACCAAATACATTACATCTATTAGAAAATGAACCTGTAATTGCAGTGTTAAATTTTCTTGGAAGTGTTGAAATCCACTCTGGCGAGTATAAAAACATCTCTTGTAATTTTAAAAGCAAATTATATGAGGGTAAAACATTATCAAAACCAAGAGAATCAAGAGGATCCGTTAATATATTTCTAAAGTTGTCAACACCAGTTTGAAAAGAGTCAACTCCAACATCATTTAACTTCTTTAATATCGTAGGTATATCTTTAATATCTAAGTATCTAAGTTCTGCCTGACATCTAGTAGTTAAATCAATATAATCTTGCCCATAATCTCTAGCACACTCACCAATAACTCTTGCTTGTTCAGAGTTTAAAAAACCACCTGGTATACGAAGTTTTAACATAAATCTTTCAGGAGTAGCTGGTCTATCATAGATACCAAAACACTTTAAAAAATATTTCTTATCTTCATCAGGGATAGATGCATATCCATTTTTTGCATACTCTTGTAGTCTATAAAAAGATTCTTGAGGGTTTTTAAGTTTTTTTATTATTTCTATTTTATTGATTTTTTTATTTCTAACTTCATAAGCTTTTTCTAATTCTTGCATTTAAAGCTCCTACATAATTGTTTATATCTAATTATAGTTATTTTTTAATCATTTTATAGACAATATATGCCTATTTTTTATACAATTATCTTAATTTCACCATTAATTTTAAGAAGATCTCTGGTTAAACATCTTAAACCTAAAATATTTACAAATCAGAAAAAAGTACAGAAAATTCAGGCTATTTAACTCTCTTGATTTTTTATGCCCCCTTACTTATAGTTTGATTTTAGAAATTTATATGGCTATAATTCTAGCAAAGTCAATTTATTATGGAGAAAACAATGAAAAAAATAGAAGCTGTTATAAAACCTTTTAAACTAGAAGATGTTAAAGATGCTTTAGCTGAAATGGGGATTACAGGTATGACTGTAAGTGAAGTTAAAGGTTATGGTCGACAAAAAGGGCATAGTGAGCTTTATCGTGGTGCTGAGTATGTAGTTGATTTTTTACCAAAAATCAAGATGGAGATGATTGTTGATGATGGAGATGTAGATCAAGTAACATCAACAATAGTAGAAGCTGCTCGTACTGGTAAGATTGGTGATGGTAAAATCTTTGTAAGTGAAGTTGAACAAATTATCCGTATCCGTACTGGTGAAACTGATATAGAAGCTATATAAGCTTCAAATAATCATTCTTTAACTCGATATTGTAAGTTAGATGCGAACAATAGTTCTTTAAAAACTTCATTTAGAGCTTTACTTTTAAAGTTTTTTACTACAATCTCTTTTTGAAAACGTACAAAGTCACCTTTTTTTACATCAGCACCACTAGTTGCTATCCAAAAAGGTTTATGCGTTTTCTCTTTGACTTCTATATAGGTGTACGACCCACCCTGCTTTACACTTACCACCTCTCCTTGATAAAAAGGTTTTATAACGGCTGTTTTATTTTCAGATGTTTGAGCCTCAAGATTCAATACTAGAAGTAGTGAAATTAAAGCATATTTATAGATGTTCTTCATGTGTTTCCTTTGAAATTAATTTACGTTTTGGATAAGCTATAAGAATGATACTAAATACCATAATGGTTGTGATATAAACCCATGTTGGAATTGGTATAGGATCTCCAGTAGCATAAGAGTGCATACCTGCTAAATAAAAATTTACTCCAAAATATGTCATAAGTATAGAGAAAAAAGAGATAACAGATAGTGTAGCAAAAAGATATGGTGAATAGATTTTTTTAAGAAGCCTTATATGAAGAACTATTACATAGACTAAAATAGATATATATGCCCATGTCTCTTTGGGATCCCAACCCCAGTAGCGTCCCCATGATTCATTTGCCCATACCCCTCCTAAAAAATTACCAATTACCAAGAGAGTTAGTCCTAATATTAAAAGAGCCTCATTTATATAAGTGATATTTTTAATATTTGTATCAATATTGGGAGATTTTTCGTCCCGTAAAATAAATAAAAACAGAGTAATAATTCCTAAAATTGCTCCAACTCCAAAAAACCCATAACTTGCAGTGATGACAGAGACATGAATACTTAGCCAATAAGACTTTAAAACAGGGACTAAACTTGTTATCTCTGGGTCTATCTCTCCCAAATAAGCTCCAAAGATAAAAATACCTGCCATAATAAATGAAGCAGCTATAGCAATTGTAGATTTACGTAAAAATATTAATGAAGCTAAAATTGCGGTATATGAGATATAAATCATAGTTTCATATGTATTAGATATCGGAGCATATCCACCTATATACCAACGAATAGCTATACCTAAAGTGTGTAATATAAAAAAAGCAAATGTTATGATACTTATAGTAAGTTTGATTTTATTATTGATAAGTTTATTGTTAAAAATAGATATAAAACTATAAATAAGAAGTGCAAATCCAAAAAGAAGATAACTTATTGAGAGTTTAAAAAAAAGAGATGTTTGGTTAAACCAAATCTCAATATCTAGTTTTTGTTTTGTTGGCATAACTGAACTTCCAAACTCTTTTTGATAATCTCTGATAGTCTCTATATAGGAAAATCCTTTATTATAATTTCTGTTAAAACAAGCATCAAGCAAACGACTTGTATCTCTTTTTAATTGACTATTATCAACCAAATCAAACATTGTTTTAAAGTCTACCCATTTATCTTTTTCATTATTTTCCAAAGGGAAAATTGTTAAGAGCACCCCTCGATATGTCATAAAAACAATATTAAGCCGCTCATCAACTTTTATAATATCTCGCTCAAATGTACCTCTTTTTGAGGGGACAAGCTGATTAGCACGCTCAACTTCTTTACTTAGTTTATAATTTCCTTTTTCATCAAAAAAATCAATGAATTTTGCAAGTTTTTGCCCTTTATTAATACCTACAAGAGCTTTAAGTTTTGGTGTTTTTATCCGTATTATTTCAACTTTTTTCCATAATTGTGGTCGTGAAAACATACCAAGCACAACTTGGTTTGCACTCATACCTCTCCATGAGTTTTTACCTGTTAACTTGTTGAGAACTTCGCGATTTTGTGTATCTAGCGGTTTCATTCGTCCTGCTGGATCTTGTACTACCAAAGCTCCAAACTCTTTTGCAAGTTCTTTAGAATTTTTTTGATGCTCATCAAGATAACTTTGTATGTAGGATGTAGCATAAGCTGGTGTATGAGAAAAAAACAGCCCAAACGAAAGTATAAAGAGGGCTATAGGCATTTTTTTTATTTTAGAGATTAAAAATTGAAATCGTGACTTTTTATCAAAGAGGTTTAAAATAAGCCCTAAAAAGAGTAAAAAATAACCAATATAAGTGATTTCTACTCCAGGGTCTTTATTAACAGTGAGTTTTGTTCCCTTTTCATCACTATCATAAGATGTTTGAAAAAATTTATACCCCCCATATATAAGTGTATGGTTCATATAAATCTCTTTATCAAACTCTTTATTATTTAGTATATCTATAACTTTTACATCTGAAAAAAACTCTGATGGAGATCTACTTCCTGGGTATCTAGTAAGAGTAAAATCTTTTAAAGCTAAATAAAAATCTAACTCTATTTTTTCCTCTCCAAGCATAACAATATTAGATTTATCCCCCTCTCTAATATGCATCGTCCCCTCAAATCCAAAATAATGAGTAATTGTAGCTCCAAACAAAATAACAACAAAAGATATATGAAACATGGTTCTTGCTTTAATACGATACATTTTTGTTTTTAATATTATAAAAATAAGATTAAACGAAGTAAGTAAGAGTGTAAACTGATACCAAGGTGCATGAAAAACCAACTCTTTTGCTCTTTGTGAGCCAAAATCATTTTCAATAAAAGTACCAATTGCAGCACCAACTGCTAAAATGAAAAACAAAAATAGCATTATTTTATAAGAGCTTATTATTTTATACATATAAGGGGAACTTCTTCAGGGTTAAGATCTAAAATCAAGTACTTTTATACTAAGTACTTGAAATTATAAGTATATTGTTATTTAGAATATGCTGTTTCAGCATCATCTAATCCAACACGA
>Ga0256834_1000979_pt1 | contig 20052 bp, 12 predicted proteins | sample 4281140metaG_FD_190536 | JGI IMG/M metagenome (GOLD analysis project Ga0256834, IMG submission 190536) | Hydrothermal vent microbial communities from East Pacific Rise, Pacific Ocean - 4281-140 | ecosystem: Environmental > Aquatic > Marine > Hydrothermal vents | place: Pacific Ocean: East...
AATTTGCTCATACTGCAAGTTATGAAGCGGGTGTCGTAGTGCATAATATGTTTGCACCGTCACCGCATGTTGTTAATTATGCGAAGAACTCATGGGTACTTTTTAGTGATCCGCAAGTAGCTATTGTCGGGCTTGATGAAGCGCGTGCCAAAGAGAGAGAACTTGATGTAAGCATTGAGATATATAACTACGCCCAGGATGCAAGAGCTCAACTTGATAAGGCTACAGAAGGCTTTTTAAAGTTTGTTATTGATACAAAAACAAAAGTTATTATTGGCGTGGAGATAGTTCATGCCGATGCCGCTTCACTTATCGGTGAGGCTTCGTTAATTGTTGCCAATGAGATGTGTGCTATGGATGTGATGAAAGCGATTCATCCGCATCCAACATTAACAGAATCTTTTGGAGTACTCGCAAAAATAATATTCTTTAAAAGTATGAGGCAAAAAAGTAGAGGATAAGAGTATGGAAAATTCAATTATAAAAAGTGTAAAAGCTTTGGAAATTCTAGATTCACGAGGCAACCCTACAGTACGTGTTTTACTGGGACTTGAAGATGGTACAAAAGTATCGGCTTCTGTTCCATCAGGTGCAAGTAAGGGAGAGTATGAAGCAGTAGAGCTTCGTGATAATGATCCTGAACGATATAACGGTAAAGGCGTCTTAAACGCAGTAGCTAATATCAATACAAAAATAGCACCACTACTTGTAGGAAGGGATACAAAAGAGCAAATAAAAATAGATAATATGATGATAGAACTTGATGGAACTGAAAATAAGTCCTATCTTGGAGCCAATGCAATCCTTGGAGTCTCAATGGCAGTAGCAAAAGCAGCAGCATCATCAAGTGGACTTGAATTGTATCAATATCTCGGTGGAGCAGATGTAAGACGTATTCCTGTGCCTTGTATGAATATCTTAAATGGTGGAGAGCATGCTGATAATTCTGTGGACTTTCAAGAGTTTATGGCTGTTCCTGTTGGTGCACCTAATTTTCATGAGGGTCTTCGTTATGTTGCACAGACCTTTCATGCACTTAAAAAAATTTTAGCTTCTCGTGGGCTAGCAACTTCTGTAGGTGATGAAGGTGGCTTTGCACCAGATTTAAAAAGTAATGAAGAGGCTATGGAGCTTATCATTGAAGCGATACAAAAGGCTGGATTTGATCCCGGTCGTGATATTATGATAGGTATAGACAGTGCGGCTACTTCATTCTGTAGTGATAAAAAAGGTCACTATAATTTAAAATGGTCTGGTGGAGGAAAGAAAAGTAGTGATGAGCTGATTTTACTTGCAAAAGAGTGGGTAGAGAAGTATCCAATCATCTTTTGGGAAGATCCTTTGGCTGAAGAGGACTGGAAAGGTTTTGCAAAGTTTACAGCAGAGCTTGGTGATAAAATAGAAGTGATTGGTGATGATATTTTTGTAACCAATACCAAATTTATTTCCCGTGGAATTAAAGAGCATACTGCAAATTCTTCTCTTATTAAACTCAATCAGATAGGAACAGTAACAGAGACCATCGATGCTGTAAGAATGTGTCGTGATAATGGTTGGCGATACTTGCTTTCACACCGTTCAGGTGAAACAGCAGATACTTTCTTAGCCGACTTTGCTGTAGCTATGGATGGTGGACATTTAAAAACTGGTTCAGCCTCACGCAGTGAAAGGTTGGCAAAATACAACAGACTTTTAGAGATTGAGATGATACTTGAAGATACGGCAATTTACACTTGGAAATAGAAGGCTAAAAGATGATAAAAAGTGACCCCTCTGTAAATATAGCCATACCAAAGTTACCTAAGGATATATCAGGTTTAAAAGATATTTCGCTCAATCTCTGGTGGACATGGAATCCTCGTGGGAAAAATCTTTTTAAACTGCTTAATTCTTATCTTTGGAAAGAGAGTTCACATAATCCCATCGCAATGTTGCAAAATATGTCTCAAGATGAGCTTGACAAAGCATGTCAAAATGAACATTTTATGCGTGAGTATCATTATGTTTATGATATGTTTCAAATGTATGTTAATGATAGTAATGTATATGCTGAGGAACCACTTCCTATTGCTTACTTTTGCGCAGAGTATGGTCTGCACCATTCAGTACCTATTTATTCAGGTGGTTTAGGATTTTTAGCAGGAGATATTTTAAAAGAATCTAGTGATATGGGACTTCCTATGGTTGGCATTGGTTTTATGTATCCAAAAGGGTATGTACGTCAGTTCATAGGTACTGATGGCTGGCAAAATGGTGCAGAAGAGCCTCTTGAAAAAGATGTTGCACCTATTGAGAGGGTCTTGAATGTACAAAATAATCATTTTACTATTCAGGTGCCTTTTATTGAACCGGCTGTCTATGCAACTGTTTGGAAAATAAATGTAGGTAGAATAACACTCTATCTTTTAGATACAGATATAGAACAAAATGATCCTTGGGATAGACAGATATCGTCACGACTTTATACTACAGATATGAACCAACGTTTGCGTCAGCAGATAGTTTTAGGTATAGGTGGATATAAAGTTTTAGAAGAACTTGGTATTGAATACTCTATATTACATCTGAATGAAGGGCATCCTGCCTTTGCACTTTTTGAACGTATTAGAACATTTATGGAAAAAGAGCAATTAAGTTTAGAAGATGCTATTGAAAAAGTAAAGCAGACATCTATTTTTACAACACATACACCACTGCAGGAAGCAACAGATGTCTACAACTTTGATATGATGAGTGCTTCTTTTAAAGATTACTGGAAAAAACTTGGAATGAATAAAGAAGAATTTATGGGTTTTGGTGTGAATCCTGATGACCCGGCAGCAGGGTTTAATATGACTGTATTTGGTCTTAATATGTGTGATAATAGAAATGCTGTGAGTAAAAAACATGCTGCAGTTGCAACAGAAATTTGGCAGCATGTTCTTCCAACTTTAGAAGAAAAGAAAGTAGAAATTGATTATATAACTAATGGGGTGCATCTACCTACATGGCTGAGTGATGAACTTGCTGAAAATCTCATAACTGTACTTGGTGAACAGTGGAGTCTCATCCAAGATGATCCTGTTTTGTGGGGGTTTGTTAGAGATATAAAAGATAAAAAGCTTTGGAGAATTTCACAAAACTCTAAAGTAGTCATGGTGAATTTCATACGAGAGAAAGTGCGTATAAAGTATGCAGAAGATGGTATAGACCCAATGGTGGCAATGGCTGAGGGTGTACTGCTAGACCCAGATGTCTTAACTATTGGTTTTGCCCGCAGGATGACCGAATATAAACGACCTGACTTGATTTTGAGTGATTTAGAGCGTTTAGAGAAAATTTTAAACAATAAAGACAAACCAGTACAGATTATTTTTTCAGGAAAAGCACATCCTGCGGATATGAATGGGAAAAAGATACTTCAACATATATTTAAAATTGCACAGGACTCAAGGTTTCATGGACGTATAGCATTTGTGGAAGATTATGGTGAAAATGTAGCAAAATATCTTCTGCATGGTGTGGATATTTGGCTCAATAATCCCAAAATTCCAATGGAGGCTTGTGGTACAAGTGGTATGAAAGCCTCACTTAATGGTACTTTACATCTCTCCGTTTTAGATGGTTGGTGGCCTGAAGCGTATGATGGAAAAAATGGTTGGGTATTTGGTAGTGAGCTTTCAAATAGTTATGAAGATGCAAAAGAGTTATATGATCTACTTGAGAATGAGATAGTACCACTTTATTATGATGTAGATAATGATGGTGTACCTACTATGTGGGTAAAGAAGATGAAAGAGGCTATGAGTACTATTCCAGCATATTTTAGTGCTCGCAGAATGATGCAGGACTATTTAAGTAAATTTTATATTCCAATCTCTAAAAAATTACAGAAAAACAGCTTGAAAAAAGGAAAGAGAGATGAAAAAAAGAATAGCAATTAATGGACTCGGTCGTATAGGAAATCAAGTTTTAAGACATTATATTAATAATCTTCCAAAAAATTGTGAAATAGTTGCTGCCAATACTTCAAGTGTAGAAGATGCTGCATACCTTTTAAAATATGATTCTGTACATGGCAGAGCAGATTTTGATATAAAAATAGAAGATAAAAAGCTTATGATTGATGGGCATGAGATAGTTATTGTCAGTAGTCATAATCCTTTAGAACTTCCTTGGAAAGAGCTTGGAATTGATATTGTTCTTGACTGTACGGGACGTTTTACCGATGGAACTTTAGCAGTGCAACATATTGAAGCAGGAGCGAAAAAAATACTTATCTCCGCACCCGGGAAAAATGTGGATTTAACTATTGTTAAAGGGGTAAATCATAAAAAGTATGATGATACAAAACATCATGTTATTTCAAATGCTTCATGCACAACAAACTCTTTGGCTCCTGTAATGAAAGTTTTGGAAGAGAATTTTGGTGTAAAAAATGCAATGATAACAACGACACATGCCTATACATCTTCTCAAGTTACTGTTGATAAACGGGCAAAAAAACGCAGACGCGGACGTGCATCTGCAATTAATATCATTCCAACAACAACGGGAGCAGCTATTGCGACAGTTGAAGTTATTCCTACATTAGAGGGTAAAATGGAAGCGATGGCCCTTCGTGTTCCTGTTCCTGATGGAGCTATTACAGAAGTTGTGGCACTGCTGAATAAAAGAGTAGATATTGATGCAGTAAATGCAGCATTTAAAAAAGCATCAGAGGGTGAACTTGCAGGTATTTTGGAATTTACAACAGATGAAATAGTCTCTTCAGATATTTTAGGTAATCGTCACTCTAGTATAGTTGATGGGCTCTCTACAAGTGTTGTAGGTGATAATATGATTAAAGTGTTAGCATGGTATGACAATGAGTATGGCTACTCCCAAAGACTTTTGGAAGTTGCTGATTATATAGCAAGTAATATGAAAGCATAGGGAGAAGCGATGCTAAGCCCTCTTGCTGGAAAAGAAGTCCCCAAAAGTAATTTAGTAAATGTTCCTGCTTTAATCAGTGCTTATTATGAGCAAAAACCTGATATGACAGTAAATGAACAACAGGTCTCTTTTGGAACTTCCGGGCATCGTGGGAGTGCTGTAAAAAAGAGCTTTAATGAAGCACATATCTTTGCAATTACGCAAGCATTGTGTGAGTATAAAAAGGAGATGGGTTATGAGAGTGTGTTATATATTGGAAAAGACACACATGCACTCTCTACTCCTGTACAGATAAGTGCTATTCGTATCTGTATAGCAAATGGAATACATGTTGCAGTAGCCAAAAATGACGCCTATACACCAACACCACTTATTTCTTTTGCAATTTTAGAACATAATAAAAAAAGAGATGAACACGCGGATGGTGTTGTAATAACATCCTCACACAATCCACCAGAAGATGGAGGCTTTAAATATAATCCGCCAAATGGAGGACCTGCAGATACTGATGTGACCGCAGTTATAGAAAAAAGAGCCAACGAAATTCTTCAAAATGGGCTTAAAGATGTAAAAAAAGTAAGCTATCAAGAGGCCTTGGATTCGGGGCATCTGCACTATTATGATTTTATTACACCCTATGTGGAGTCACTCTCTGAAATTGTTGATATAAAGGTCATTAAAAATGCAAAATTAAAAATGGCAGCGCATCCTTTGGGTGGTTCTTCTATTGGTGTTTATCAAAAAATAAAAGAGTATTATCACTTAGATATGGAAATTATTCACCCTTATGCAGATTTTACTTTTTCATTTATGAGTGCAGATCATGATGGAAAAATTCGTATGGACTGCTCCTCTGTCTATGCTATGGCATCACTTGTAAAACTCAAAGATAATTATGATTTGGCATTTGCAAATGATACTGATGCAGATAGGCATGGAATAGTAACACCAAAAGGCGGGCTTATCAATCCAAATCACTATCTTAGTGTTGCTATTTGGTATCTTTTTACACACAGAAAAAATTTCACACAAGATTTGAAAATAGGTAAAACTTTGGTTTCAAGTTCAATGATAGAACGTATTGGAGCATCACTTGGAATAGAAGTGTATGAAGTACCAGTTGGTTTTAAATGGTTTTCTGACGGACTTTTTGAAGGTAAGCTTGCTTTTGGTGGAGAGGAAAGTGCGGGTGCCTCTTTTTTAAGAAACAATGCAACTGTTTGGACAACAGACAAAGATGGTATGGTTATGACGCTTTTAGCAGCAGAAATTATGGTGGTTACGGGTAAAGATATAGCAGAGATTTATGCAGAATTTGAAGAAAAATTCGGAGCTTCTTACTATGCTCGTATAGATGCACCAGCGACACAAGAACAAAAAAAGATACTAAAAAATTTAGATACCGGCAAGCTCTCTTTATGTACTTTAGGTACAGAGAAAATTGAAAAAATAATAACGCATGCTTCTGGAAATGGTGCAGCAATCGGGGGATTGAAAATAGTTACACAAAATTCTTGGATTGCTATGAGACCATCAGGGACAGAAGATATCTATAAAATTTATGCGGAGAGTTTTATCTCCAAAGAACATCTAGAAAAAATTCAACAAGAGGCGCAAAGCATTATGCAAACATTATTTTCATAAATAATTTATTTACAAAGGGGAAAATAGATGAAAGCGGTAGTTATGGCAGGTGGTTTTGGAACGCGTATCCAACCACTCACACACTCACGACCAAAACCGATGTTACCGATTATGAATCAGCCAATGATGGAACATACTATGATGATGCTCAAAGATTTAGGAATCATAGAGTTTATAGTACTTCTTTATTTCAAGCCTGAAGTAATTCAAAACTATTTTGGAGATGGCAGTGCTTTTGGCATTAAAATTACCTATGTAATTCCTGATGATGATTACGGAACAGCAGGGGCTGTCAAATTTGCTCAAGAGCATATTGGAGATGAAAATTTTATTATTATCAGTGGAGATTTGGTAACGGACTTTAATTTTCAAAAGCTTTTTGATTTTCATAAAAAGCAAAATGCTAAACTCTCAATAGGTCTTACTTCAGTAGAAAACCCTTTGCAGTTTGGCGTGGTTATTGCTAATGTAGATCATGTAATAGAAAATTTTCTAGAAAAGCCAAGCTGGGGAGAGGTCTTTAGTGATACGATAAATACCGGTATCTATATTATAGAACCTGAAATTTTGGAGTTTATTCCAAAAAGTGAAAATTTTGACTTTGCAAAAGACTTGTTCCCAACTTTAATGGAAGAAGGTATACCTCTAATGGCATACAATCTTAAAGGTTATTGGCGTGATGTAGGAAACCCTCAAAGTTATAGAGAAGTGTATGAAGATATATTAAACAAAAAAGTTAAATTTAAACTCGAAGGAAAAAAGAAACAATACCTTGATGGAATACTTTATAGTTTGGGTAAGAATAGTATAGATGATACGGTAGAGATTCTTGGAACTGTCCTTGTTGGTAATAACGTTACTATCAAAAAAAATGTGAAACTTACTAATACTATCATTGGTGATAATGTGACAATCGGAGCATTCAGCAAGATAAAAAATAGCGTCTTTTGGGATAATGTCAAAGTCAATAAGCATTTTTTACTTGATAATGGAGTGATCTGTAACCATAATTTTATAGATAAAAATGTCACAGCAATGTCTGGACTTATTTTAGCAGAGAACTGTGAAGTAGGTGAGTTGACACGTTTTGACAAAGATGTCATCATATGGCCAGATAAAAAGATAGAACCAGCATCTATTGTGACAAGTAATCTAATTTTAGGAAGTAAATATAAAAACTCTATCTTTGAAGATGGTAGTGTTTCTGGAAAAAGTAATATTGAACTCTCTTGTGAAATGGCGACGAAACTGGCAGAGGCCTTTGGTTCACAACTTCCTATTTTTAGCACTGTGGTTGTAGGATGTGATCATGATAAAAATTCCCGTATGATAAAGCGGGCTTTTTTAGGAGGATTACTCTCTTCTGGCATTAATATTTTGGATCTAAAAGAAGTTCCCCCTTCAGTTCTACGTTATACATTAGTAAACAACACTCAACTAATTGCAGGGGTGGATTTTAAACGTTGCTTAAATGATACTGCAAGCTCAGAAATAATATTATTTAATAGTGAGGCGATGAGGATTCATTCGGAATCTGCCAGATCCATAGAGAAAGCATTTTTTAATGAAAAATTTCGCAGAGTGGATTATACTAAAATAGGTCGTATTCGTGATAGTACACATCATCTTGAGTATTTTAATTATTTGCACGATGTTATAGAGAAAATAGATCATAAAATTGTAAAACATGAAAATTTTAAGGTTGTTTTAGATCTTATGCATGGAACAACAACAGATGTTTTTCCTAAAATTATAAATGAGATAAATGTAGAAAATATACTGCTCAATTCTTACTATAATGAGCAAAAACTCTCTAATATTACGTTATTAGAGAAAAAATCTTTTTCTGATGTCTCTAATATAGTAAAAGCTCTCTCTTATGATATGGGCATTATTGTTTATCCAAATGCTCAAAAAATTATCCTAATTGATGATGAAGGAAAAGTACTCAGTATGCTTCAAGCCCTTTATGCAGTGCTTGAGCTTGTAAACCTTGATGCAATGAATGAAAAAAAAAGAGTCTTTTTGCCAATATGGGCACCTGATAGAAGGAACTTTAAAAACCTTATTATTGAGAGGGGTGTTTATACAAACTTTAAAGCTAAAAAATTAAAAGAATATGACCTTGTAGCAACAGTAGATGGAAGTTTTACTTTTACAGACTTTACTTATACACGTGATGCAATCTATGCAAGTTTAAAGATTATGGAACTTTTAAGTACCTATAAAGTGGAACTCTCTCAGCTTGTTTCTTCTTTGGAAAGTTTTTACTATCAGCACTTTTTAGTAGATTGTCCCCAAAAACTTAAAGGTAAAATGATACGTAAATTTTTAGAATATTCTAAAAATAAAAAGTTTTGTTCTAAAGTGGGCGTAAAAATCTGGGAAGATAAAAATGATTGGGTATTGATGATTCCCCATCAGTATAGTGAGCATCTTAATTTATATATTCAAGCAGGTGATACTATAAGTGGCAATGCTTTGTATGAAAAGTATCTTCAAATAATAGAAAAATTTTCTAAAGAGTAGGAAAAAATTGTGACATTAAGCTTTATATGGCATATGCATCAACCTAATTATCGTGATAAAGATGGAATAATGCAGATGCCGTGGGTATTTTTACATGCTATAAAAGATTACTACGATATGCCATGGATAGTGAGTCATTATCCGGAGGTAAAGCTTACTTTTAATATAACAGCTCCCTTAATAGAGCAATTGAAGCTCTATAGTCAAGAAGCAGAAAAATCAGATAAGTTTTTATCACTATGGTTGCGTGAGCCACAAGATCTAGTTGAAAATGAGAGAAGATGGCTTATAAAAATTTGTAAAAGTTCCCACTATGAAACAATGGTAAAACCATTTACCCGATATAGAGAGCTTGTTGACAAAGAGCATTATAATGACAGAGAGTTTTTAAATCTAGAAATTTTGTTTATACTCTCTTGGTGTGGCAATTATCTTCAGAAAAATAATGCTGTTGTGCAACAGTTGTTTCAAAAAGAGCAGAATTATACGGTAGATGATAAAAAAATATTGCTTGCTACACTTATAGAGTTTATTGCAGGTATTTGGAGTTTTTATAAAAAGCTATATCAATCAAAGCAGATAGTAATTGCAACAACACCTTTTTATCATCCTATATTACCATTACTACTTGATATGCAAAATGCAAAAAAGGCAAATCCAAATACGCAAATTCCAAAAGAAACATTTTCCTTAAAAGAGGATGCTACAAGACATATTATAAAAGCAAAAGAGCTTTTTAGAGAAACGTTTGGAAGTAATGTTAAAGGATTTTGGCCTGCAGAAGGTGCTGTAGATGAAGAGAGTGTAGAGCTGTTGGCATCACAAGGTATCCATTGGATAGCAACAGATGAGGAGGTGCTCTATAAATCTTTAGGAAACAAAGAGAAAAAAAATATCTATTTTCCTTATAGATATAAAAATGTTGCTATTGGATTTAGAGATCATAGACTCAGTGATCTTATAGGTTTTGAATATAGATATAAAAGTGCTAAAGATGCGGTGCAGTCCTTTCTTTTGGAGTTAGAAGTGATACAAAAGAATGATGAAAATGCACATGTATATATTGTTTTAGATGGAGAGAATGCTTGGGAATATTATCCAAAAAATGGTTTTGATTTTCTCCACAAAATGTATGAAAGTTTACAAAATATATCATGGTGCAGTATGCTTACAATGGATGAAATCAGTAAAATGCAGACAAAAACTCTCAGCCATTTAGCTGCTGGAAGTTGGATAAACGGTACATTTGATACATGGGTAGGGGATAGAGAAAAAATAAGAGCATGGGAGTTACTTTTTATGACCAAAAGAGATTACAATCGTCATTATGAGCATCTTACGCAAAAAAAAAGAACACTAATTGATGAGAAGTTTTTGTTTGCAGAGTCTTCTGATTGGTTTTGGTGGTATGGAAATGATCATCATAGTGAATTTGACAATGAATTTGATCTGCTTTTTCGCAATAATCTTGTTACTATTTATGAACTTATGGAAATATATCCACCGCATGATTTGTTTATACCTCTTGTGAAAAAAAGAAGTAGCGGTGATTTTTTGATTCATCCTCAATCTGACATTACTCCCATTATTGATGGGAAAAAAGATTCTTTTTTTGAATGGATGGGTTGTGGTGTTGTAGATGAATCACAACTTTTTTCCACTATGGATAGAACAAAACAGCTTATAAAAAAAATATATTATGGGCAAGATAGTCAAAAACTCTATTTTGCTTTTGAAGGTGTGTCGCACGAGTTATGCAAAAAAGGTATGATACATCTTATCATTGACCCTTTAAAAATAGAAATAGAGATTGCTTTTTGTACAGATGCAAAAAATTTTTCTTCATTGAGGGTAGAGAGTGCATGTAAAGATTGGCTTGAATTGAGTATTGAGAAAAAGAATATAAAAGTACAGAAACTTGCTTTGCGTTTTGAAATATATACACAAGAAGGTGCTCTGCAAACACTTCCGAGTTTTGGTGATCTACTTATAGATTTAAATGATGATTATAGTAAAAATTGGTTTGTATAGAGATGAGATGAAAAAGGTTTCACTGCTTCTTGGTATTCATATGCATCAACCAGTTGATAATTTTGATGAAGCTGTTGTAGAAGCAATATCACTTGCTTATGCTCCATTTTTTGAGACGATGCTTCGCTATCCTACGTTTAAATTTTCATTGCATTGCAGTGGTTGGTTACTAGAAAAAATACGACTAGAATATCCGGTACTTTTTTCTTCTATGCAGGAGTTGAGTAAAAAAGGGAATATTGAGTGGTTGAGTGGAGGATATTATGAGCCGGTTTTAAGTGCTATACCCTCTTGTGACCGTCAAGCTCAAATAAAAAAATTAAATAATTATATTGAAAAATATTTTTATCAAAAACCGCAAGGACTTTGGCTGACAGAAAGAGTCTGGGAAAGCTCCTTGGTAAAAGATATAAAGGAATGCAATTTAGAGTATGTTATGGTAGATGATTACCATTTTTTAAGTAATGGTTTTGAAAAACAGAGGCTTAATGGTTACTTTATAACAGAAGATGATGCAGAGCAATTAGCACTCTTTCCTATTGCCAAAGATTTACGCTATGCTTTGCCTTTTTTTAAGGTGAATAAGGCTATAGAGGCAATACTTTCACACAGTAATAGCATAGAGGGTGCAGCGATTATTTTCGATGATGCTGAGAAATTTGGACTTTGGACAGATACGAACACATGGGTCTATAAACAAAAATGGCTTGAGTATTTTATAGAAGCTATCTTACAACATCCTGCCATTAAAACAAACCATTATAGCACGTACAAACAGGAAAACCCCTCTTTGGGTTTAGCTTATCTCGATAACTGTTCCTATGAAGAGATGGGTGAATGGAGCCTGTCAACACAGCAGGCAAGGGCATTCAAAGAGATAAAAAAAAGAGAAGAAGCTTATATATTTAAAGGTGGTATTTGGAAAAATTTCTTTATAAAATACCATGAAAGTAACTATTTGCATAAACGGATGTTGTGTTTAAGTAAAGAACAAAGTTCTTTTAATGTAACAATGTTAGAATCACTTTATAAACTGCAAACTAATGATGTTTTTTGGCATGGTGCTTTTGGCGGTTTGTATCTTCCTAATCTGCGTGATAATGCTTATAGGTATCTTTTGGAGATAGAGGCAAAACAAGCCTCTAAAAGCATAGCGTATAACTGTCTTGATATTGATCAAGACGGTTATGATGAGCTCAAAGTTTTAACAGAGCACCTTAGCATTGTCATAAGTGCAAAAAATGGGGCACAGATGGTGGAATTTGGTTCAGTAAAACATATGTTTAATTGGCAAAATACTCTTATGAGACGAGATGAAAGCTATTATTATATAGAAGAGAAGCATGAACAAAAAGGGGTTATTCCTACGATTCATGATCAAAAATCAGCGTTAAATAGCAGTGAGAAACAACAACTTTTATTTGATTGGCATGCTAAAAATTCTTTTATAGAACACTTTGCCAAGGAGCCTTTTACATTAGAAAACTTTCAAAACCTTACATTTAAAGAAGTTGGAGATTTTGCCAATCAGGCATTTAAATTCAAAGATGAAAAATTTATACGAGAGGGTGGTATTTATTTGTACGAGGATAATTATACCGCGCGTTTACAAAAGAAATATACATTTAGCACAGATAAAATAAGCTTACAAAGTAGATTTCTAACAGAGTATTCCTCTAAACTCTATTTTGCACAGGAATTTAATTTACATTTTGCACATCCACAAAAGGTAACTTTCAATGGAGAGTATATTGAAGATGGTTGGAGTGTTTATGATAGTAATATCCTTACTATTGTTGATGATTTTACAAACAGTGTTTTATCTATAAAAACAAGTTGTAAATGTAATATTTTTGCTTTTATTTTGCATACACTTTCAAAATCAGAAGATGGCTTTGAGGCGATAGCACAGCAGATAAGTTTTCTCTTTACAACAGGTTTTCAAAAAAAACTGACCTTTAAAGTTTCATTGGAGGCTCATGATGTCTGAAATACGTTTTGATCGTTTAGAAAATAGATATGTAATCATTGTACCTGAGCGACAACATCGCCCAAATCTTCCAAAAATAGATTTTTTGCAAACAGAGAAAAAATGTCCTTTTTGTGAGGGACATGAGGCTTTGACTCCAGCTGAAATTTTTGCTATTCGAAAGAATGGAGCCAATGAATCAGGATGGCAAACACGTGTGATTCCTAATCTTTATAAAGCAGTTCAGATTGAAACAGAAGTGCTCTCTCAACGAGAGGGTATGTTTGAATCTGTAAGTGGGTTTGGCGCTCATGAGGTTATAATAGATTCGCCTTGTCACAGTTGTAGGATGGTAGAGTTAGGAAGTAAAGGAGTAGAGCAGTGGCTTCGGACAATGATTGTTCGTATCAACGACTTGCAAAAAGATAAGCGGCTTGTATCTCTGCATCTTTTTAAAAATAGTGGAAAAGGGGCTGGAGCTACTCAGGAGCATCCACATTCGCAACTTATAGCACTCCCTGTTACACCTATGGATAGACTGGAGTTTTTAAAAAGAAATGCAGAGTATTATCATATTCATGGAAGAGGTATTGTTGAAGATGTAGTTGTGAATGAAAAAATAGCACAGAAAAGGATTATAGCACAGCAGGGTTTGTTTATTGCTTATGCTCCTTATGCAAGTTTTTTTGCTTTTGAGGTGATTGTTTCACCGACAAAAGTGCTCTCGAATCTTACACAGTGTTCACGAGAAGAGTTGTTCGATTTGTCTCTGTTACTAACAGATGTTTTTAGAAAATTGGATCGGCAACTTGGTATTTATGATTTTAATATAGCTTTTTATTTGGCACCTTTAAATCAAAATTTTGAGAATGAAGTTTATATGGAGGATATTGAGAAAAGTTTTACGTTCTACATTAGAATTATGCCTCGTATATATACTTTGGGTGGGTTTGAACTCTCTACAGGCATAGCTATGAACAGTGTAACTCCTGAGATGGCGGCAGAGCTTTTGCGAGAAGGAAAAAAATGAAAGTATTATTTGCTGCAAGTGAGATTTTTCCTTATGCCAAAACAGGTGGTTTGGCAGATGTTGCCTACGCTTTGCCTCTTGCTCTTAAAAAATATGTAGATATTGCAAGAGTGATGCCTCTGTATTCTTTTATGGCAAGAGAAGCATTGTGCTTTTATGATAACTTTACCATTACTTTAGATGGTGACAATTATGCTTTAAAAATATGGCAACATGAAGAAAAAGGTATTATAACTTACTTTATTGAGGCACCCTATCTTAGTCAAACAGATTCTCTTTATGGTGATAGTTTAGCTGATTATAAAGAGAATGCTTTGCGTTTTACCATCTTTTGTATGGCAATTGTTGAACTTAGTATGCGACTCAATATCACGCTTATTCATCTTAATGATTGGCATACTGCTTTGGTTGCTTTTTTTGTAAAAAAGTATGATTTGACAACAAAGACACTTTTCACAATGCATAATCTTGCTTATCAGGGAATTTTTGATAGAGCTGTTTTAAAAATTTTAGGTATTGAAGAGCATTATTTTACTATGGATGCTTTAGAATTTCATGGGAAAGTAAATTTTCTTAAAGCCGGCATAGCATTTAGTGACTGTATAACAACTGTGAGTATGACGTATGCACAGGAGATACTTACAGAGACGTTTGGATGTGGGCTTCATGGATTTTTAGAAGTTCATAAAAAGAAGCTTTTTGGTATTTTAAATGGTATAGACTATGGAATGTTTCCTCCTCTAAAAGAGATTGGAGATAAGAAAACTGCTAAAGAACTTTTGTATAAAAAGTTCCAATTTGTAAAAAAAGAATTGCCTCTTTTTGTAATGATAAGTCGTTTAGTCGAACAAAAAGGGCTTGAACTCTTGATAGAGAGTTTAGACCTGTTACTCTCTCAAAATCTTTATCTTTTTATATTGGGAAAAGGTGAGTTGGAGTACGTTAAAGTTTTAAAAAAATATGCACGACTTTATGAAAACTTTTATTTTTTTGAAGCTTATGATGAAGCACTCTCTCATCAAATTTATCTGGCAGCAGATTTTTTACTGATGCCTTCAACTTTTGAACCTTGTGGACTCAATCAGTTTATTGCAATGAAAAATGGAACGATCCCCGTAGTACATGAAGTGGGTGGTTTAAAGGAAAGTGTTCACGAGATAAAAGCTTTGTGTGGCAGAGGTATAAGTTACACAGAACAAAATAAACAAGAGTTTTTGTATGCACTTAAACGAGCCCAAGACTTATATGAAGATCAAGAAAGACTAAAACACTATCAACATTTTAATCTTCAATGTGATTTTTCTTTTAATAAAAGTGCACAACGCTATTTGGAGCTTTATAGGAGCTTAGTATGATTTTAGGAGTAGATGTTGGAGGTACATATCTTCGTTATGAATTGAGAAAAGGGTCAAAGAGTGTGAAAAAAGCTACACTAAAGAGTAGTGAAATTGGATTAGCTACTTTTTTAGACTCTCTCTTGAAAAAAGAACAAAGTATAACTTCTATTTATATATCATATGCAGGACAGGTGCGCGATGGACGGATTATTACAGCACCAAACATCACAATAGATAAAGAGAATATTCAAGCTTACATAGAAGAGAAATACGAAGTAGAACTCCTGATAGAAAATGATCTCAACTGCGCTGTTTTGGCAGAGTCACAAGCTTATGATACACAAAATATTGCAGCGCTCTTTGTTGGGTCTGGTTTAGGGCTTGGAATCATCAGCGATTCTGTTTTGCTTCGTGGCTTTGAAAATATTGCTACAGAGTTAGGGCATATTCCTTTTCAAGATGCTCCATTTTTTTGTTCGTGTGGAAAGCGCAACTGTATGGAGCTATATGCTTCAGGCAGTGGGGTTTTAAAATGGAAACAGTATTACAAATTAGATGAAAGTTTCTCTCTGCAAGCACTTTGCAAGAATAAGAGAAAGGATGCTCAAAAAATATATAGACAATTTATCGAGGCTTTATTATATGCAGTTGGAACAACCATTACCCTTTTTAATTCAGAAATTTTAGTTTTAGGTGGAGGTATTATTAAAAATAATCCAGACATATATAAAGAAATATCTAGAAGAATTAAAAATTATGCAATGCCACTTTCTTTACAAAATATGAAAATAGTATGTTCACAATTTGAAAACTCCTCTTTAGAAGGTGCATTTTTACTAAAGGAAAAGCGATGTCAAATAAGTTAAATATACTTTTTACTGCTTCAGAAGTTGTGCCATTTGAAAAAACGGGTGGTTTGGCAGATGTTGCAGGTGCACTTCCAAAAGCTTTGGAAAGACTTGGACACAATATAATTGTTGTAATGCCTCGTTATTATAATATTGACAGAAGTCAACTTGAACAACTTCCTACACCATTAGGTGTTCCTATGGGAAGTTTAGGAGAGTTTTGGGCAGGTGTTTATAGAAGACAACTTCCAAAAAGTAAAGTGACTATTTATTTTATAGATTATGAAGCATATTTCGGACGGAGTGGGCTTTATGGTGATAAGGAGGGAGGCTATCATGATAATGATAAGCGTTTTATTTTTTTCTCTAAAGCTGCATTGCAACTTTGTAAAATGCTCCCTTTTACACCAGATATTATTCATGCAAATGATTGGCATACTGCAGTACTGCCTCTTTTAGCACAAACTCGTTTTGTGCATGATTTTGCCCATGCTGCAACTGTTTTGACAATTCATAATCTTCAGCATCAAGGCTATTGTGATAAAAGTATTATTGATGTTATGGAAGTTGGTTGGGAACATTTTAATCACCATGAGTTAGAGAGTTTTGATAGTATTAATCTGCTTAAAGGTGGTATTGCTGTAGCAGATGCTATTACGACAGTTTCAAAAAAATATGCACAAGAGATTCAAACGCCAGACTTTGGATTTGGACTTGATGGGCATTTACGGGCACATAATTATAAACTCTTTGGAATTCTTAATGGTGTTGATTATGCTGAATGGAATCCCTCACAAGATAAGTTTATTGCCATGAAATATGATAGAGACGATATAGATAAAAAAGCACTTTGCAAAAGAGATTTACAAAAACATTTTGGACTAGTTTTGCGTGAAGATATACCTCTTATAGGTTTTGTTGGACGTTTTGTAGAACAAAAAGGGATAGCACTTATTGCATCAGTAGTGTATAAACTCCTTGATTATGAATTACAGATTGTAATGCTTGGAACAGGCGAAGTATGGGCGGAATCATTTTTTGCAAAAGTAGCACATGGTAGAGAAAACTTTGCTCTGCATATCGGTTACTCAAATGTACTTGCACATAAAATAGAAGCAGGAAGTGATATGTTTTTAATGCCTTCAATTTTTGAGCCGTGTGGGCTTAATCAGATTTATAGTCTGCGTTATGGTACTTTACCTATTGTTCGTGCAACAGGTGGGCTAGATGATACAATAATCAACTTTGATGATGATCATAACATAGGCAATGGTTTTAAGTTCTATGATGCGACTAATGAAGCACTTTACCATACCGTATTGTGGGCTGTAGATGTTTATAAGAATAGCAAAGAGGCATTTCAAAAAATGCAGCAGTTTGCAATGCAAGAACACTTTAGCTGGGAAGATTCGGCAAAAGAGTATGAAAAAGTGTATCTTTTTGCACTTAAGAGTAAAAGAGGAAATTAAGATGAAACATGAAATTTTTTATGATCTGTCGCGTTTAAGCGAATTTGACATCTATCTTTTTAAAGAGGGTACACATGCAAAACTCTATAAACATCTAGGAGCACACCCTATGAAAAGAGATAGGAAAAGCGGTGTTTATTTTGCCCTTTGGGCACCAAACGCAAAGAGTGTAGCTGTTGAAGGAGATTTTAACGCTTATAATAAAAGTTCCCATCCTCTGCGAAAAAGAGAAGATGGTTCTGGTATCTGGGAGGGATTTATTACCAACATTACACAAGGAAGTACCTATAAGTATTATGTAGATTCAGATAATCTTTACGCAAATAAAGATAAATCAGATCCTTTTGCTTTTTATACAGAAGTAGCACCTAGTTCTGCTTCAAAAATTTGGAATTTGGATGGTTTTACGTGGAATGATGTTAAATGGATGAAAAACAGAGTTAAGAGAAATTCTCATAAAGCACCTATATCAATTTATGAGGTACATCTGGGTTCATGGAGACGAAAAGTTGAAGAGGATAACCGCTTTTTGACTTATGTTGAATCTGCGCACCTTTTAGCAGAATATCTTGTTGATATGAACTATACGCATGTTGAGCTAATGCCGGTCATGGAGCACCCTTTTGAGGGTTCATGGGGCTATCAGATAACTGGCTACTTTGCACCTACTTCACGCTATGGTTCGCCGCAGGAGTTTATGGAGTTTGTAAATATTATGCATCAGCATGACATCGGGGTGATTTTAGACTGGGTACCATCACATTTTGTTAATGATGGGCATGGTCTGATGAACTTTGACGGCACCTGTCTTTATGAACATGCAGATTCGAGAAAGGGATACCATCCTGAGTGGAAGAGTGCAATATTTAATTATGATAGAAATGAAGTTCGGGCATTTTTGGTAAGTTCGGCAATGTTTTGGCTTGAGATGTATCATGTAGATGGGATTCGTGTTGATGGTGTAGCTTCGATGCTCTATCTAGATTATGCTAGAGAAGAGGGCGAGTGGGTACCAAATGAAGATGGAAGTAATATTAACCGTGGTGCAGTAACATTTTTACAAATGCTAAATAAAATGGTGTATGAAAATTTCCCAGATATTATTATGGCAGCAGAAGAGTCAACAGACTACGCTATGGTTACAGGAAGAGTGGATCAAGGTGGTTTGGGATTTGGTTATAAATGGAATATGGGCTGGATGCATGACATCTTAAAATATATGAAAATTGATCCTTTTTTTCGAGAGTATTATCATAAAGATCTAACCTTTAGTTTTGTCTATATGTTCCATGAAAACTACATTCTGCCACTGAGTCATGATGAAGTTGTGCATATGAAAGGCTCACTCATTAATAAAATGCCGGGAGATAATGAGAAAAAGTTGGCAAACTTACGAGCACTTTATACTTTAATGATGGCACATCCTGGGAAGAAACTTCTTTTCATGGGTGGAGAATTTGCGCAGTTTAATGAGTGGCATTATGAAGCTAGTCTTGATTGGCATTTACTGCAATATCTGCCACATCAGGGAGTACAAAACTGTGTAAGAATATTGAATGGACTCTATAGAGATGAACCTTCTTTACATAGAAATGATATTGAAAATGAGGGTTTTTCTTGGATAAAAGAGAATGACTACACGGCGAATGTTATTGCTTTTATACGTAAAGGTGCACGTAATCAAAAACTGATTATTGTTGTTTGTAATTTTGCAGATAAAGAGCATATACATTACAGGATTGGTGTCGCCAGAAAAGGTATTTATGAAACAATTTTTTCTTCAGACGATGTTCTTTTTGGTGGGAATACAAAAAAACTACCAAGTATGAAATCTGTTTCAAAAGAGGAACATGGATGTAAAAATCATATAAAGATTACATTGGCACCGCTTAGTGTCGTTTATTTACAAAAAAAATCATAGAACTTTTAAAAGTTCTATGTGGTATTATGTTGGAGGTTGACACTTATTATCAATTTGGTATGGAGCTTGGAAGAGAGGTTTTACTAGGTAAATTTTACTAATTGTTGAGAAAGGACAATTTATTATTTACTTTTATGAAAATAAAAACGGAGTTTTTTATGGAAGTGCAAGATGTTGATATAGATAATTTATCAGGTTTAAATGAAGAAAGTGTCAAAGAACGACTTAAGAAATATGGTTTTAATGAGATAGATGAAAAAGTAGAGGGGTGGTTTCATCGTCTTTTTCGTAGGTTTTGGGGTCCGATTCCTTGGATGATTGAAGTGGCTGCGATTCTTTCTGCCATGGTACAACGATGGG
>Ga0256834_1000980_pt1 | contig 20027 bp, 17 predicted proteins | sample 4281140metaG_FD_190536 | JGI IMG/M metagenome (GOLD analysis project Ga0256834, IMG submission 190536) | Hydrothermal vent microbial communities from East Pacific Rise, Pacific Ocean - 4281-140 | ecosystem: Environmental > Aquatic > Marine > Hydrothermal vents | place: Pacific Ocean: East...
CCTCTCGTCGCCAGCACTTTCGTGATTGCTGCCGTCAGGGTTGTCTTACCGTGGTCAACGTGACCGATTGTCCCAATGTTGACGTGGGGCTTAGTCCGTTCAAACTTGGCTTTGGCCATTGCGTTATCCTCCCTTAGCTTTTGTCTTGTTCATAAATAATGTTTGCGTTTATCTGCCAGAAGTTGAGGCCCCTGCATCCATCATTGTTCCAGGCGACCATCAATCTTTCCAGGTGATCCACTAATCGAAACAAAGCAGCACTTGAACTTGAAACGAAACCAACAACGTTAGTTGTCTTTACTAAACATAGATGCGAAATGGAGCCCACAATCGGATTTGAACCGATGACCTCATCCTTACCAAGGATGTGCTCTACCTACTGAGCTATGTGGGCCTGTCACATCATCCTTTTCCGAGACAACCAGGAAATTGGAGCGGGAAACGGGATTCGAACCCGCGACCCTCAGCTTGGAAGGCTGATGCTCTAGCCAACTGAGCTACTCCCGCAAAATATTCGTTTCTTTGGGCGTTTCGTTTGGGCTTACACCTAACCTTACGAGGTCTTCTCTGTGGAGTCCGGCAGGGCCACTCTCGCAGTTACTACGGTTACTAACCTCCTGCGTCAAACAGTTCTGCTTTTCTCCGGCATGTCTCTTAAATGGTGGAGGGGGGAGGATTCGAACCTCCGAAGTCTTCGACGTCAGATTTACAGTCTGATCCCTTTGGCCACTCGGGAACCCCTCCAGGGGACATCTTTATTAAGTTTTCTGGAGAACTGAACTCCCCGACAGCTCGGTGGAGCTGGCGAGAGGAATCGAACCCCCAACATCCTCATTACAAGTGAGGTGCTCTACCAGTTGAGCTACGCCAGCACAAGGGGCGTTATATACAACAGCATCAGCTGGATTGCAAGAGAAAACTTGCTACATCATGACAACGCCACCACAAGTGCGCATTTATAGCGAAAATAAATGAGCATGTCAAATGACAAAACAATTTTTTTAACAAATATTTTTCTCAGGCAAATATTTCAGTTGACAAATCCAACCAAGTTGGTTGTAAATTAAAAAATCATAGAAACCCGTTTATAGGGTGTCCTCTTCCCTCCTGAGGATGCCCTATTTTTTTACTCTATTATCCAACCTATATGGAGAGCTCCGCTGTAGTTAACCGCAGAGAAACAAGCTCTCCCAACCTCACAAGTACCTGGCGGCAGACAATACCAGGAAGCCTGTCCTCATATTTATTGATTGGCTTTTGCCGTAATATTCCCCGACACCAGACTGACCCTTGGCTTGCCAAGCAGTGTATTTTGATCAACCAACAGCGTACAGCCGTAGCTTTTCGACAATTGTTCTTCAGTCAAGACCTGTTGAGGAGTCCCGATTTTCTCAACTTCACCATCTTTGAGCAGCAGCAAGCGATCTGCATAACTGGACGCCAGGTTCAGGTCGTGGGAAACCATAATAATAGTAACCTGTGCCTCGTAGCGTAGCCTCTCCATCAGATCCATAATCCGCAACTGATGGGCCGGATCGAGAGAAGCGGTCGGTTCATCCAAAAGCAGGATTTTCGACTGCTGGCAGATAGCTCTGGCAATAATGACCCGCTGCCTCTCACCGCCACTGAGCTGTCCAAGACGACGCCCGGCAAGATGAATCACTTCAGTAAATTCCATAGCCTGTTTGGCTAACTCCAAATCCCTCTGACCCTCAACAGCCAGCAGACCAAGATGAGGATAACGCCCCATCAACACGGTTTCTGCAACAGTAAAGGGGAAGTCAGCATTAACCTGCTGAGGTACCAGGGCAAGGGTGCGCGCAAGTTCTTTTTTTGAATAATCATTGATCAGGCGTTGGCGAATAAGAATGTCACCTTCGACCAATGGATGCAATCCTGCCAAAGCCTTAAGCAGAGTGGTCTTGCCAGCGCCATTCGGACCAATAATAGCAAAGAATTCGCCATGCTCAATCTGTACAGAGACATGCTTGATTACTTGGCGAACGCCATACTGAAGGCTGATTGCACGGATATCAACCAAGCTCATTGTCTCGACCTCCAAAGCAGGCCGATAAATAGCGGTGCACCAACTAATGCCGTGACTATGCCCACCGACATTTCGCCTTGACTAGGCAGACTACGAGCCAGAAGATCACAAAGAATCAAATAGGACGCCCCTGTCAGAATACAGGAGGGAATAAGGATGCGATGATCTGAGCCGAGCGCCAGTCGCAGAATATGCGGGATTGTCAAACCAACAAAACCAATTAACCCGGAATGACAGACCGTCAGGCTCACCATCAAGGAAGCCGTCAGCAAGAGGATCAGAGTAACAGCCGCAACATTGACCCCCATAGCAGAGGCACTTTCACGCCCGGTCAGGAGCAGGTTAAGCGGCTGGGCCAGCAGAAAGATAATCAGAAAACAGGGCAGCACCACGAGCAGCAACGGCAGACTATCTGCACTAACTGCCGAAAGATCACCCATAAGCCAGAAAATGATTTTCTGCATTTGCACTGTTTTGCTGACAGAAATCAGAAACATGATGATCGCACCACAAAAAGCATTGACCATCACACCTGCCAACAACAGGGAATCACTATGTCCTTCTCTACGATTACTGAGGAGAAGAACCAGCGACAAAACCATAAGCGAGCCGACAAAAGAGCTCAGAGTCAGCCCGGGGAAAAGACTGAACCCGGCCAGGATACCTAGGATGGCACCCACTGCCGAGCCGCCTGAGATACCAAGGATATAAGGTTCCGCTAAAGGATTGCGCAATAGTGCCTGAAAAACCAGTCCGCCGAGGGAGAGTGTTGCACCGACAGTTGCCGCGAGGACCACTCGCGGCCAGCGCAGTTGCCAGATGATTACCTCAAGAGTCGAATCCAAACCACCCTTCCCCAACAAAACTTTCCAGGCTTCAGACGTGCTACCAGACGAACCGATGGTCAAACCGAGCACCATGGAGACGACCAACACAGAGGCAAGGATCAACGTGACAGTGATCAGTTTTTTATAGACAGGGTTGTATCCAAGCATTTTTAGAGCTCTTGTTCTCCGGAGCTATTGAACGCCAGTGAGCTTGGGGTGAAGCAAGCCAACTAGATGTTCAAGGGCATCAATCAATCTTGGCGAAGGACGATCAAACAGATCCGCATCGACCACATGTAAGCGCTGATTTCTCACCGCCGGGATCTGTGGCCAAACCTGCCAAAGGGAGCGGAGCTCCTGGTCTGAATAGCCGCCACCCATGGAAGCCAGAAGAACGACATCAGGCATGAGCCCCAGAAGCTCTTCCCAGGAGTAGCGAGGATAACCGGTACGATCAGCTGCCAGATTGACGGAACCCGCTCTGACCAGAAGCTGGTTCAGGAAAGTGTCACCACCAGCAGAGATAATCGGCTGGGAGTCGATCTGAAAAAATACTCGGGGTCGCTCTTTAGTCCCTTCAAGTTGCTTGTCCACCCTTTTCAATCGCTGGTAGTAACCTGAGGCAAGAGCAGAAGACGCGGCTTCTGTCCGATATATATCACCAAGCCGAGACACTGTATCAACAACATCTTCCAGGCTCTTTGGGTCGAAGACATAAACTGGAATCCCCAGAGACTCCAGTCGCTCCACGGAGGCCTTCGAATTGCCATCGCGGATGGCCAGACAAAGCTGTGGCCGTAAACTGACAATTTTTTCAATATCCAAGGCGACGTAAGTGCCGACCCTTGGCAAGCGCGCCGCGGCTTCGGGAAAGGTGGCAAAGCGGGTTGCCCCAACCAGGGCAGCACCCCCGCCAACTTCAAAACTGGTTTCGGTGAGGCTGGGAGCCAGAGACACGACCCGCATCAAGGGCTCCACAAACTCAACCTTGCGGCCGATCTGGTCGATCAATTCACGACTGTGTGCGGTAGCCGCCAAGAGAAAAGAACATAGCAGTAAAAATAAGGTCTTTTTCATCACGGGCCTTTGGCACAAAACAGGGGATAACCCCGCCGCAAATGGCGGGGTATTAGAGCCAGGGCACTTAAATTAGAAATAAGCGGTCACTCCGGCGAACAATTCACGAGGCGGCATCGGGTAACCTGGATTCGCCTCGTAGTCTTTGTCAAACAGGTTTTTTACCGAAACGGTCGCATCGATGGCGACCCCGCTGAGCATTATGGCATGAGTCAAGGTCAGATCAGCGACAAAATAGTCTTTGTTCTTGCGGGTGGCTTCGGGGTAGTAGCGCAGATAGCGGCCGTCGAAACGCAGAGTGGTCTCCTCAAACGGCTTCAGGGCAACGAAAGCGTGGGCTTCGTGCCGCGGTTTGCCAACAAGGTATTCATCCGTGTCGCGATCTTTCGGGTTCAGGTAGGTATAGTTGCCACCGATCGTGGCAAAACTACAGAGAGCGAATTGACCATCAACTTCAACGCCCCAGATACGCGCATCATTAACATTGACCGGGCTGTAGATGAAGAACTCATCTGGCTGCCAACTGATCAGGTCCTCGGCGTCACGCAGAAAAGCGGCTAGCGAGATACGACCACGATCACCAAAGGTCTGATCCAGAGCCAGTTCATATTCCCAGGCTGTTTCAGGATTGAGATCAGGATTGCCCTTGCTGAAAAAGTCCGTAGGCCAGTAGAGATCGTTCAATGTGGGCGCACGAAATGCCTTGCTCGCCGAGAGCCGCACACGGGTGGAATCGGTCAGTGCCAGATGAAGTGCGGCACGCGGACTCAGCTCATTGTCGAAATCGGAATGGATATCATAACGCAGGCCGAGCAGCATGGTCAGTGTCGGCATCAGATCGATCTGATATTGGCCAAAGACGGCGCCATGCTCCTGATCTTCATCACCAATATTGGTTGAGTCCAGCTCATCACGATAGTAGTCGCCACCCAGCAAGAAAGTTTGGCCCGCAAAAGCCTTTTCAGCGTAAATTTCAGTGCCATAAGTATCGATTTTGTGAGTCTCGTTTATCGGTGACCAGCCGCCCGGATCCCTGTAATCATTGCGATGGTGCTCGTAAATGCCACGTGTGGTCAACTTGACTGGGCCCACCGGCGCTACCACTTTCAAGGATGCCACGGTACGCTTATCTTCCTGCTCAGCATCTGGGCTCGGCCAGGAATTGGAACCTGGGATACCACTTTCATAATCGAGATGATAGACCGACAGCTCGATGTCAACATCCTCTGTCGGCGAGTAACCAAACAGGCCATTGACGGTATATTGATCGTAATCCGAATTCTTCCGGTAACCATCCGATGCCTTTGTCTCGGCACCGATACGATAACGGAAATCGCCAACCTGGCGTGAGGTAGAACCGCTGACAATCCGGGTGTTGCGCTCCCCTTCCGTCCAGCCGATCTGTGTGGATGGTGTCTCTTCTGGAGACCGGGTAATAATATTGATAACCCCGCCCATAGCGTTGGAGCCGTAAAGCGCCGAAGCCGCACCACGCATAACTTCGATTCGTTCAATCTGGCTCAAAGCGACCGGCAGCTGGTTCAGGTCGAACTGGCCATACTGAGGCGAGTTGAGACGAACACCGTCGATCAGGACCAGCACTTGTGCCGCCTCAGAGCCACGGATACTAGCGCTGGAGAGCGATCCAGCCGGCCCGCTGCTGACCACATGCAGGCCGACAACATCTTGTAAAACTTCATCCAACCGAGTCGCCCCGCGTGCGGCAATTTCCTTGGCAGTCACCACGGCAACCGAGGCCGAAGCTTTCGACCGCGGCTCGGCCATGCGAGTCGCCGTAACCACGACTTCATCCATCACCACTGCCGACGAATCCACTTCCACCGCAAAGGCTGAACTGCATATCGCCAGACTCAACAACACTCCCACTAAACCTCTGTACATTTCCGACTCCTGTTACACAAGGGACCGGGGAGGCTGCAAACAAAAAGATCCCCGGTCAATAAAAATTGATCCGGGGATTCCCTGTAATATCCACGAATTTTCCGGCAACTGTCCATCAACCACGAGGACAGCAACTCAACTTCTCTCAGACAGGTCTTCTGACTCCCGGTTCGTCCTACTGATCGCGCCTTCCCAACCCTTCAAAATGAGTCAGTGGCATACATGCGACGTTCGTCCCCGGTTACAGCGGCGGGCCCGCCCCGGATTTACACCGGGTTTCCTTTTAACCTGAATCAGGTTAAGCCTTAAGGCATCTGAAAATTTGGTTTTTACCTTACCTGCAAATTCCCCGCAAAGTCAAGAGACTGTAGCACTCTTATCTTTCATCAAATTCTGCCGCACCACCTCAAAGAGAGCTACAGCACTTGCAGACGCGGCATTGAGTGAGTCCACCTTACCGAGCATCGGTATCTCCAGCAAACCATCACAGAGTTCACGCGTGCGATGACGCAGACCATCGCCCTCACTACCAACGACTAAGGCAATATTCCCTAAAAGATCGGTGGAAAAGAGAGGCTGAGCTCCCTCGCCTGCCGCCAGACCATAAATCCAAAAACCATTTTTTTTCAACAGCTCCATACAGCGGGCAAGGTTAGTCACCTGACAGACAGCGAGATGCTCCACAGCACCAGCAGAGGCCTTATCAACCACATTGGTGATACCGCAACTACGATCTTTGGTCAGCACCACACCTTGACATCCAGCCACATCAGCGTTGCGCAGAATCGCTCCCAGGTTGTGGGGATCGGTAATTCCGTCAAGTAACAGGAAGAACCCGGTCTCGCCAGAAGCTTGCCAGCTCTCAAGCAAATCCTCCAGAACAGTGTATGGAAAAGGCTCCATTGACAGAACCACCCCCTGGTGATGGGGAAGACCCGCCATGCGGTCCAGATCATGACGTTGTCGCTGTCTGACCGGAACACCTCGTTCACGCGCGATGCTCAGCAGTTCCTCGGCTCGTGGTCCAGAACCTTTTTCATCAACAAACAGTTCGAGGGGTTGACGCTTGCCGCGCAACCCCTCACGAACCGGGTGAATCCCGTAAATATAATCAACCATGGATATTTCAGTCTCCTTGGCCACCAAACATTTTCATCAAGCCCTGTAACTGCTGATTTTGTTCAGGAGTGAGTTGGTTTTGCTGCGCTTCATTAGCAGACGCCCCTTTTTGTCCAGGCTTAGCAGTCGCAGAAACATTGGCCGTTTGTCCCGACACCAGCTGTTGAATAATCATTTTCGCCTGAGCATGAATCTGCTCATCAGTTCCTGCATCATACTTAAAATTGATATTAGATGGCAGTTCAAATTTAGAGTCATCAACACGGCCCTTATTGATGCTTGTGGCAACTTCGTTATACTTCATCCTTAAAGTGCTGCTTTCAGTCTTTAAAGGCAGGCTCGTCCCATTAATAGTGTAAACCACAGTCCCCATTATGGTGGCCTTGTCACAAGAATAACCGAGTATTTTTTTCGCATTTTTTTCAAGACTACCTTCCATACCCTCAAGCATGGAGACACCCTGTTCTTCTGCATTTTTAATTACTTTTTTCTGATCACTCCGGGAAAGCTGGTTAAATTCCAGAGTCAGGTATTTCTCCATGCTAGCGTTTTTAGTACCAGTATTAGCAACTAAGTCAGCAGTATATTCCCAGTCTGGGGTCGTCAAGATAAACTCTTTCTGCTCTTGTTTCATACCAAAGATTTTCAAGGCAGTCTCTTTATATTCAGCCGAAGTACGCCCATAATCTTTAACAAAAATGGTCTTGGAGCCACTCATCATGCCAGAGACATCATAGTTAATGGTAGCACTCTTAAAAGGAAGTTTCTGCTCCCACGGACTTTCCAGAGCCAGAGCAGAGGTTGCAAATAATATAATGGACAAAAAGACAAATGCTTGTTTCATATTGGAATCTCCAGTTAAAGCATCGTTAAGAACAACCTTAAAGTTTGACAAACTCAACTCGGCGGTTATTTGTCTTCCCTTCTGGAGTATCGTTGCTGTTAATCGGTTTTGATTCCCCCCAGCCTCTGAATTCCAACCGGTCGGCATCAATGCCCAGACTAACCAGCCTGTTGACCACTGCTTTTGCCCGCAATTCCGAAAGCTGCAGGTTTCGGCCATCATCTCCGTCACCATCAGTATGCCCCTCAACACTGAATTTCACATCCGGATATTTCTGCATTAGTTTAAATATTTTATTAATAGCCCCGTTGCTTTCAGGCTTTATGGTGGCTTTATTCACATCGAATCGAATCCCGTTGACGATTATTTTCCCTTCAGAGAGGAATCGATCATAATATTTGACACCACCTTTAGCGATCCGGATATTTTTAATAAATTTTTGCGTGCCATCATGTTGATCTGCAGTAATCGTAATCCCAGAAGGATTTTTCTCATAGTGAGGGATATTAACCAACCGAGTGTCATCCAGATAAGCCTTCAGCTTGCCCTTGGTGAAAGCAATTGAGATATGTCTCCAGCCACCAACCTTATCCCTGTTCCCCCGCTCTTTACCGGGATAATCCATTTCAGAATCCTCAAAATGCATTCTATTTACATAAATTGTCAGAGGCTGGCCACCACGACTCTGATTTTTCTTGTCATAAGAATAAACATAATACCTGTCATTATAGTTGTTTGCTGAAAAGTAAGCATCAAACTCTACGGTAAAAATCTCCGGCAAATAATCCCCTTTTGATTTCTTTAAATAGGGGACAATTTCTGCTTCAGACAAATAAATTATGACCGGTTGGCCATCAACTTCAGCAATTTCAACGTTGCCTTTATACAAATCCCAGCGAGAGGGAAATTCTCCATTTTCTTCATCTATGCTGGGGCCGTCTTCAAAAATCACTTCATCACCCGGGACGAAATCAAACTTAGCCCATTCAACTTTCGCGACATTCGCTTCGGGTTTCTCTGCCCCATTGTCGGCAGTGACTTTTCCGGTGTTACCATCTTGCTTTGCGGTGGTGTTTCCTTTATTTGAGACCGCTTCTTCAGCACCGCCTTCAACAGTATCTAAAGCTCCATCGACAGCATTGTCTGTTCGGCGATTTACCCTGCTCTCAGTTTCGTGTTCAATCTTTTTTTGAACATGAGCAACAAGATTTTGCCAGAATTGTGCGTTGGCGTTTGGAGGTGACGACACACACACCAAGGAATAAAACAAATAAAACCAAGCCTGTTTTCCTCATTAACTTTCTCCTCTACATCAGTTCATTTACAAACAGTAAAAACCCTAATTATCTAAGGATCATAGCCATAGACTCTGAAACCACGATAAAAACCATGCGGCAACGGGTATTCCATCAATAAGCCTCACCACATTGAATTGGACTATACGAATATCTACATTATCCCCAATGGCACGTCAAACATAAACTGACAACAAAACAACCCAGCACCCTTTTCATCCACAAATAGTTAGAGGGACTGGCAATGACCGCGCAGTCCCTCACGTACTGGAGTAATCCTGTAAAGATAATCAAGCATACACAGCTCTCATACTTGAACTACCAATCGGATGGAGTTTGAAAACTCGTTTAATTCCTGCTCTTGGATAAAATGTCTTCTGCACAAGCAACAAGAAGGTTGTTAGCAGGAAAGAACGATTGATAGGGCTGTGCTGAATAGCTGAACCCTGTCAGATCATTGACAGTGAGATTATTCTGAATCGCCATGGTTACGAGATCAACCTTATCTGTGACCGGGTTGCCACTGACAACCTGTGCACCTAACACTCTTAAATCAGCCCTACTGACAACCAACTTCATCTTGACCAGCTTCGCCTCAGGCATAATTGGAAACATTGTAGTTAATTCTGAATAACCGACGATAACATCGTATTTCTTGCGGGCGACAGTTTCACTGAGACCGGTACCACCAGCAAAGAGCTTGCCGATCTTGGTTGCTGCACCATTATAAAAGCCAGCATATTCTCTTTGCTCACCAAGCATGTTCTTTGCCAAGATTCTTGCCATGGGTACAGCATTTGTAGCCAATTTACCTTCAATCGGCTCACCGGTAATCCCACTGACAAATTGAGCACAATCCCCAACAGAATATACATCTGGAAGACTGGTTTGCATTTTACTATCGATAATGACCCCCATTTTGCCGATTTCCAATGCCGTATTTAGAAAAATTTCCACATTGGCACGCATACCGACAGAGAAAACCACAATTCCATGAGCATTGAATTCATCTTTCAGATTAATGACTTCACCATTGTCCAGAACAACGGCTTCTGCTTGTTGCTTACCAATTACTTTTTCGGTTTTTCTACCCAGGTGCAAGAACAACCCAGCCTGCTTCAGCTCTTCTTCAACCGGCCCCGACATGTCACGATCCAACAGGTTGGGTAATACAGATTCAGCCATGTCAACAAGGTGAGTCTCCAGTCCGCAGCTTTTTAATGCTAAAGCCAGTTCGATGCCAATGGCGCCGGCACCGACAACAACAGCTTTCTTCTTATGTTTATCTTTGCTGGCATCATTCAAGCTCTTTAAGTCGTCTTCCCACTTGAATGTATACACACCATCGTAATCAATGCCATCAATCGGTGGTAAAAATGGGATCGATCCTGTTGCAATCACCAATTTGTCATAATAAAAAGTTTGTTGTTGTTCTGTGTGAACTGCTTTTTTGTCAAAATCAACGTTGACAACCTTGTCACGGATCAAGTCAGCACCCGAATCAGTGACCAGAGAATCCTTTTTCAGCGTTTTATCCATCCCGACAATCTTTTCAATCGCGTATGGCATTGCGCAGTAAATCATGGAAAACTTTTCTGGTCGGATGATCCCAATACGCTTATGAGGACCCAATATTTTGGCAATTGTAATGGCTGCAGGGCCACCACCAACAATCAACACATCATAATTTTTCATCGGCTCACCTCCCGAGTATTTTTTACTTTACACTTTATGCGCATTTACACGTTACGCCCCATGTATACACATGTCAATATATATCACTAACTGATTGTTTACAGAATAACAGTAAAGGGCTTTGTGTGGATGGGGGAGAAAATAGATTTGTAGTTATTGAGCCGTAAGTGTCACCTAGCTATTGGTCGAAAAGGAGCTGAGGTATGGGCCAAACAGCCGAATTTGCAGTCGGGTCATGAATAGTCCGACAGACTCCTATACCTCGGCCCGACCACTAATAAAGGATTGGGAAGTTGAGATTGTACCATTTCCATACTACTGCCTAGCAAAGCCTTGATCGGACCGTGACCATAGGCACCCAACACCACCAAAGCATCATGCGGGATCTCAAAAAAGTGGTCGTTGAGTGAGCTACCCGGAAAAACGCGCCAGTCGCAGCTATGGACTTGTTCGATCAATCCTTGAGATTCGAGAGCCTTTTCCAGAGAAGGACGATCACCGACACTGATGATCTGCATAGGGAGATGACAACGCTTCTGCAGTTGCATTGCCAGACGTACGGAGACAGCTGCGAGAGGAGAACCACCGTACAGAACGGTTAGCTTATTCCATGGTTTGTAAGCAGCGCTGGGCAGGAGAACCGGGAATGGTGCCAGCTGCAGAATGCGCCTGACTTTCGGGCCGATGTGGCCAAGACCGATACGGCCGGTTACATCACTCATGGAACGCGGACAGGTCATCAGTGAAAAATTGGTCTGCAAATCCGGAAGTCCAGTTGCTGTTTGGCTACATGGGGAGATGAAACGGTGCTGAAGAGAAAAAGATTCTATGAGTTCCTCTGCATGTTGACGGGCACTACCCTTATCACGTAAGTACGAGCTATCAAGGTCAATCTGCACAACATCGGCATCGAAGTAGAAGAGAAACCTTTTCTCTTTTGGGAGATAAATATCCAGTGGCAGCTGTAACTTTTGACAACTGTAAGCTGATAACAACAGAGTCTCACGACCGAACGGGGTGTTGCGAAACACATGCAGTAACGGGCTGTTCATCGGAACCTCCAACCAAGCGACTTGGTAGTTTATCAGCAGTCTGCTAACGACCCAGGGCCGCTTGCATTTCTTCCAGAATCATCCTTGCCGCTTCAGCCGGATCTGCTGCGGCAGAAATCGGCCGACCGATAACCAGATAATCCGCACCAGCTTGCAGGGCGTCACCGGGAGTAGTAACCCGCTTCTGATCATCCTGGGAAGCAAAGGTCGGCCTCACCCCTGGCGTTACGATTAAGAAATCCTGGCCGCAAGCTTTACGTATCAGACCAACCTCTTTCGGCGAAGCAACCACGCCATCCATACCTGCATCAAGAGCCAACTTGGCCAGTTTCGGTACCATCACCTCCACCGAACTGTCGATACCGACTCCACGTAGAGTCTCCTGGTTTGACGAGGTCAGAATAGTCACTGCCAGCAGGACCGGGCGATCCGGATTGCCGCGTGGGCACACCTTATCAACCTCGGAGACCAGTTTAGCCATCATTTCAAAGCCACCCAAAGCGTGAACATTAAACATCTTCACACCGAGTCGCAAAGCCTCGAGACCAGCCATAGCCACGGTATTTGGGATATCGTGATATTTCAGATCGAGAAAAACGTCGCCGCCACCATCCTGCACCAGATTAACAACTTCTGGGCCACACTTGGTAAAAAGCTGTTTACCGATTTTGAACAGACCAACTTGTCCCTGTAATTGCTCGACCCAACCGCGGGCAGCATCGAGATTGTCGACATCAAGAGCAAATATCAATTTTTCTTTGGCATCATTCATCATCACGAGATCCTATTAAATCCTGTACACGTTGCGAGACTTCCTGTACCCGCTTGATCAGTGTGGAAGAATCAGCCGCACCAAGCTCACGACGAGCGGCGATACACTCCATATAAACCAGTTCACTCAAGGACTCCGCAAGCAGTCGCAGTTTGTCACCTTCCTCAAGACCCGCGAGGTTGGCGAGAATACGGCCACCATCCACGGAACCATCTTCCTTGAGAGTGGTTTGTCTGAATACGTAAGAAAAGGGTTGTGGCAGATCACGCAAGAAGCAGGAGACCTCCTCACGGAACTGCGGATTCTTGGCTGACACCACCGAATGCATGGCAACCAGAACACCGTTAAAGATAGTGATAACTTCACCAAGGACGCCTTTCACGGCTACCGTTGGCGCTTCCTCCATGGTAACGATACCACGTTCAACCAGTTGACTTAAAAGTCTTATGGAATCGAACTCACCGGAACCAGAGCGCCGCAGCAACTCCTTGACACTACCGACACCGGCCTGGATTAGAGCAACCATCTTCTGCGAGACACTATCGAGATCGTTGGGTGTGTCGCCAGTTGCGACCGGGATGGCATCAAGTGATTTGACTTTTTGCATGTAGACAGCCCGCTCATCTACTCTGCGCAGCCCTTCCATAACCAGATTCTGGGTGCCCATAGAGAGGCTCACCACCTGATCTTCATCCAACGGGGTGTCGACAAAAACAAAGGAACCTTCATGAAAGACAAACAGGTTATAAACAATAGTTTCGACCTGGTTGCGGGTTGCTGCCCAGAGATCCTTGGAAGTGATCACTTCCTGGTCTACCAGAATTTTGCCAAGCGGCAGTTCACCATTGGCAAACTGGCGGGCACCCTGCAGGGTTTCACGGTCAAACTTACCCAGGCTGTAAAGAATTTCGCCAATCTCTTCTTCTGGAAAGGTGCTTGTGGCATAGACAATCTCACCGTTCTGGAAGCAGAGTGTCTTATTACCGCCGGCAAGGATGAAATGCAAAAGTCCTGATTTGCGGAACATATTGAAGAAGGAAAGGAGATCGACAACGCCCCCCTCACTAAGCATGCCAGTCATTAGCACCCTGTCATCATCAACTGCAGATTCCAGCAGAAGATGGTGGGCAGAGCATGATGACAAGCGTAGCGTTTGGGCCTCGAGAATTTTTACAACGCCAGGCGGCAGAGTCAGTCGCCCACCTTTTTCAATTCTGATTTTACTCATAAGCGATCTATCCTTCTATCCGACCACGAGCGCTGCGCGAACCTGTTCGGCAACTTTTGCCGCAGCACCTTCGACTGGCAACATGACACGCTCACCGCCACGACGATCCTGAAACTCAAAAGACTGCTCTTTCAAACCACGGGCACCAACGTTAACACGTAGCGGGATACCGATCAGATCAGCATCTTTAAACTTGCTACCAGGGCGTTCATCACGATCATCAAGAAGCACTTCGATGCCTTCGTCAAGCAGATCCTGGTAGAGCTTCTCACCAGCAGCAGAAACTGCCTCATCTTTAGGATTTAGCATAGTTACTATCACCTGGAACGGAGCTAGCGGCATGGGCCAGATGATACCATTGTCATCATGGTTCTGCTCAATTGCTGCGGCAGCCGTACGTCCTATACCAATACCGTAGCAACCCATAACCAGAGCTCTCTCCTTGCCCTGGCCATCAAGTACCGTGGCATTCATCGCCTCTGAATACTTGGTTCCCAACTTGAACACGTGGCCGACTTCGATACCCCGCCAGATCTCCAGTTTACCTTCACAACGAGGACAATCATCACCAGCAACGGCTTCTCGTAAATCAACAAAAGCTTCAACCTGGAAATCACGACCGTGATTGGCACCGGTGAGATGGAAATTCTCTTCATTGGCACCGAGACCGAAATCGCTCATCGTCGCCAGCTCATAATCTGAAATCACGCGACACGACAAACCGATAGGCCCGGAGAACCCGGTTGGGGACCCGGTAATTTTCCTGACCAGTGCTTCATCAGCCATTTGGATGTGATTGCAATCGAGATAATTACAGAGCTTGACTTCGTTAAGCTTGCGATCACCGCGCAACAACACGGCAACTGTCTCTTCACGCTCATTCTGGAGCACAAGGGTTTTGACCATCTGTTGCGGCTTCTCTTTCAGGAATGCGGCAACATCATCAATACTTTTCAGGTTGGGCGTCGCGACTTTACCCAGCTCCATGGTCGGTGCAGAAGCTTCTCCAACCGGTGCCCGCAACTCAGCTTTTTCGACATTGGCGGCATAGTCACAACTGCCACATGAGACAATCGCATCCTCACCGGTCTCGGCGAGCACCATGAACTCGTGCGAGAAGCTGCCACCGATAGTCCCGGAATCCGCCTCAACGGCACGAAAATCCAGTCCGCAACGTTCGAAAATCCGTCGGTAAGCCTGGTACATTTTCTGGTAAGAAACCTCGGCTCCGGCATCATCAACATCAAAGGAGTAGGCATCCTTCATAATGAATTCACGACCTCGCATCAGGCCAAAACGTGGGCGAAGCTCATCGCGAAATTTGGTTTGAATCTGATAGAGGTTGAGCGGTAACTGGCGATAAGAACTCACCGTACCGCGAACAATTTCAGTGACAACTTCTTCGTGAGTGGGTCCAACACAGAACTCCGTATCCTTACGGTCCTTAAGACGCAACAGTTCCTTGCCATACTCCTGCCAGCGACCTGATTGCTGCCAGAGATCGGCCGGATTTATAGCTGGCATCAGTAACTCGATGGCACCTGCACGGTTCATCTCTTCGCGAACAATGTTCTCAACCTTACGAATGACCCGTAAACCAAAGGGCAGATAATCGTAGATTCCGGCCGCCACTTTGCGGATCATGCCAGCACGGGCCATCAATTGATGACTGACGACTTCAGCATCGCCAGGAGTTTCTTTCAAGGTCGGCAAAAAGTATTGTGTATAGCGCATTTAATAACCTCTGAATGGGATTTTAGGACTCTTTTTAACACAAAAAATAGCTTATGAAACTAGCGTATTTTAGGAGGGATTGCAAGGAGTGATGCTGGCCTTATGATTCACCAGCAAAAAGAGGAAAATCTCATATTGATAGCTGGAATCAACAACATAGAGGCTACCGATGATATTCGAATCGACAGATGATTATCATCTACCCCCTTTTGAAAATTGCCTCAAGAGAAAAAGTGGGGAGTAGAGCAGTTTAAACTTCATCATCCCATGAAGTTTTTCCGACTTGTGCCAATCAGTAATAACTGTTTTGAACTGACGGGCAAAATCTTCTGCATTTTTATCGAGATCACCGTAATTAACAACCATCCTTTTCCCCGCATCAACAATTCTGGAGACAAGCTCTGGAGACTCGAAAAGATGTTGCATGGCTGCCGCAACAGATCGTGATTCAATATCTGTCAAGAGTGCGTTTTCGAAGTTTACCAGCAACTCTTCAGTTTGAGGGATCTTCCCTGCAATAACGGGGACTTCACATGCCATGGCTTCGAAAACTGTCGTGGGGAAACCCTCACTGCTTGCCAATGACACAACGGCATCTGAGGCACGGTAATACTCTGTGATTTCTGATTGCGATACATCTCCGAGAAGATGCGTCTGTTTGCCAATCCCCAGGCGATCAATACTCTGCCTTATGCTGGTTAAACAGTCCTTGTCAGTCCTGCCGAGCAGAAGGAGCCTTGACTGTGGAAAGGATTTGGCAATGATTGCGTAAGCCTCAACAACCACATCGATATTGCACCGTCGAATAATCGCTCTCGGGCTCAGTAGCAACGGCCCTGCCAACGGTAAACCTAATTTTTTTCTGGCAGCTGTTTTGTCTCCCGGGTAGAAATTTTTCCTATTGATACCCCAGTAGTTTGTTCTCAGGACACCACCACTGCCCCAACTCTTAATTCTCTTGTGAATAAAATCTGACTTTGCGCAGATAAAATCGGTCTGCCCCAGTGCCGACTTAACCAGGCTAGAGTAAATTGACGAAACAGAATGATCGCTCCATTCATGGAGGATATCATGTCCCATTGCAATAACCGCAACGGGGTATTTGTGAAAATAAATTTGGTCAAAATACGAGCAATCGCTGGCAAAATGGCAAACTATGCCATGAGGCTTTATGCTTGCAATCCGCTGTTTGAGTTTTATTCCTCTACAGAAGCTGTTTCTTGCCAGATCGGTATGTATAAACAGGTTTGGAATCGAGGAGATTGTACAGCCCTCAGTTGGCGGGTCTTCGAAGAGGTGTACTTCAGAAAAATGTTTTGCGAGGGCCTCCGTACGTATTCTGCCATGACGGAGCCCAGGATTAATAACGCAGATCTTCATGGCGAGCACGAACCTGAACAAACACCATCAAGTTTGGAGAAAGTTAAACCGCTCGTATCCATTTTAATTGACCTGGCCTCTCATTAAGGTTCACTTTGCAGATTAGTAGCATGACGCTATCCGGGACAGGAATGATGATTGACCGACTCGAGCTGCCGAAACGAGTCTAAAGATAACACTCTAAGGCTCTATATAAAAGAGCTGACAGATCTGGGCTGGCTCAGGAACTTTGTTCCTCAGCCAGCCGCAAAGCCTCTTCGATCAATGCATCGGCAAGTTTATCCTGTGGGACCTTACGTATCACCTCGCCTTTGCGGAAGAGCAGCCCTTGCCCTTTACCACCGGCAATACCAAGATCTGCTTCACGAGCTTCACCAGGGCCATTAACCACACAACCCATCACGGCAATGCTGATGCGACAAGGAAGATCAGACAACCGCTGCTCGACTTCTTCGGCAATCTCAATCAGGTCGATCTGACAACGGCCGCAGGTCGGGCAGCTTATAAACACCGGGCCGCGTTCACGCAATTCGAGGCTTTTGAGAATCTCCCAGCCAACCCGCACTTCTTCCACCGGATCACTGGTCAAAGAGACTCGCAGAGTGTCACCAATACCATCGTAAAGCAGTGCACCGAGGCCGACAGCACTTTTAATCGTACCGCTCCAGGTTGTGCCAGCCTCAGTCACACCAATATGCAACGGATAGTCAACCTGCTCAGCCAGCAAACGGTATGCAGCAACCGTACGGCGCACATCGGAAGATTTGAGACTGACTTTGATATCACGATAGTTCAGATCTTCCAGAATGCGGATATGGCCAAGAGCGCTAGCCACCATAGCCTCGGCCGTTGGGTGCCCATATTGTTCCAGCAGTTCCTTTTCAAGAGAACCGGAGTTAACGCCAATGCGGATCGGCACAGAGCGTTCAGCACAAGCCCGCACTACCTCTTCAACCTTCCAACGCTCACCGATATTGCCCGGGTTCAGACGCAAGCCTGCTACACCTGCCTCAAGTGACATCAGGGCCAGGCGGTAGTCAAAATGGATATCAGCAATCATGGGAATTTGGCTCTGCACACAGATTGATGCAAGAGCCGCAGCGGCGGCCTCATCTGGCACTGCACAGCGGACAATTTCACATCCGGCATTTGCCAAAACTTCAATCTGTGCTGACGTTGCCGCCACATCGCGGGTATCGGTATTGCACATCGACTGCACCGACACCGGTGCATCACCACCGACAGCCACTTTACCAACCTGAATTTTACGCGTAAGACGCCTCATAAAACTCCCTTATATGCTCAACTGAGTTTAAAGGTGACGCCCAAATGAGTCAAGCCGAAGCCGACTCAACTTCAGCCCCCAGCCTCCACCCCGCATTTAAACTTGTCAATATTAGACAATCCAACTATGATGATGCCGCTTTGTAAGGAGGCTTCATGGAAACCATTGATTGCCGTGGTCAGCAATGCCCACAACCCGTTGTTCAGACTCGTCAGCTCATGCTTGAAAAGACTGATCAGACCCTTTGCGTCCTGGTCGATGACACAACCGCCAGGGACAACGTCACCCGCCTTGCCAACAAACAAGGCTACAGTGTATCAACAACAGAAGATCAGGGCACCTTCCGACTAGAGATGGTTCCCGATGCCACCATTGCAACAAAACCTGATGCAGTTGCGACAACCGGCCCGACAATTATTTACATTGGCTCGGACGAGATGGGAACCGGCGACTCTAAGCTTGGCCAGATCCTGATGAAAAACTTCATTTTCACTTTGACCGAAGGTGACGTGCAACCTGACGCCATCTATTTTGTCAACACGGGAGTCAGGCTTACCGTTGGCGGTTCGGACGTGCTTGAGCCCTTGGAAAAGCTTTCCCGTAATGGTGTCGACGTAGCCTCATGCGGACTCTGCCTGGAATATTTTGACTTCAAGGAATCCCTTGCCGTAGGCAGAATCTCAAATATGCTGGAACTGGTCAACGCTCTGGAAGGGGCAGGCAACATTATTAGACTTTAAAACATGGGTATTCATCTTTAATTCACGGGAGTAGTTCGTAGCCTGGTGGCGCGCTCGGTCTTCAAAACCGATGAGGGAGGCATCCCCTCCTTGGTGGGTTCGATTCCCATCTATTCCCGCCAATTATTTACGATAATAATAACAGTCATTGCCATAGCCATAATCAGGACTATTACCATGTTCACTAAACGAACAACCCCCTTACTGGTTACCGTCCTGCTCACCATCCTGGCCACTTACCTCACCCCGACCCAACTGTTCGCTTACGAGGGATACACCCCGACCTTTGTCCACGCACTGGTCGGCGCCGCGTAATTCTCCGAAGACGACCTGACCTTTCCACAGACAAGTGATGGCACATCTACCAGCAGCAACGACCTTTCCACCATGCCGTATCTCGGCATGGCCTTTCAGTACCCTTTGCATGGTGAAAACACACAAAGTGGTGTGGACGGCAGCTTCCTGTTCGGTTGGCGGTCAAAAAGCACCAGGGTTCACGCTGGCAACGGCCACCTCGCCATCGACATTGACAGCGCCCTGTGGCTCACTGACCTGAGTATTGGACTTTTCGTCAAACATACCTTCGGCCGCTGGAGAACCTATCTTGCAGCAGGTCCGGCCATCATGTTTGGTGAATATTCCGAAGATACAGAAGAAGACGATTCTCAAACCGATACGAATGAGAAATCCAGCAATAGTGAGTCAGCATTCGGTGTTGGTGCATACGTGCGCGGCGGGTTTGATTTCCTTATGAGCAGAAATGCCTACATAGGGGTCTGTGTCCGTGGTCTCCAGACTAACATTGAATTCGACGATGCTCCGGATGCTTCTTCAGGCTTGAGCGGCGTCCAGGGGTTTGTCACCTTTTCAAGACATTTTTAGGAGATACAAGGGACTAGGAGGCTGTCGGGCCAGCCTGAACGGAGATATTTTTCTGGGGACAACTTTTAACTAATGCTGAGTTGAAATTTGCTCGTTTTTCTCAAGCAATATATTCTTCTGGTAACGCCGGGATATCTCTGCATGATCG
>Ga0256834_1000981_pt1 | contig 20026 bp, 17 predicted proteins | sample 4281140metaG_FD_190536 | JGI IMG/M metagenome (GOLD analysis project Ga0256834, IMG submission 190536) | Hydrothermal vent microbial communities from East Pacific Rise, Pacific Ocean - 4281-140 | ecosystem: Environmental > Aquatic > Marine > Hydrothermal vents | place: Pacific Ocean: East...
GCATGAATGATTTGTTTGACTTAAGCATTAATAAAAAAGATATATCACTCTCAAAAGACGAAATCATAAAAGCTTGCAAAAATAAACGAGTTTTAGTTTCATCAATCAATGATCCGCTAGATAAAGACTTAATCAACGCCCTACCAGACAGCATCAAATTAATTGCGCAATTTGGCAATGGGGTAGATAATATTGACATTGAAGCCGCTAGCAAAAAATCTATCACCATAACCAACACCCCAAGCGTTTTAACCGACGATACCGCCGACATGGCAATGGCGCTTATTCTTGCCCTGCCCCGCCGCCTAGCAGAAGGCGCAAGATTTATTAGTAGTGAGACAAACTGGTCTGGCTGGTCACCTACATGGATGCTTGGCAAAAGATTAGGCGGTAAATCGCTCGGAATTATTGGCATGGGGCGAATTGGCACAGCAGTTGCAGCAAGAGCAAAAGCATTTGGTATTTCTATTCATTATTATTCACGCTCAAAAAGACCACCACAAATAGAAGAGCCACTGGAAGCAATTTTTCATTCCAATTTAGAGGAAATGCTAGAAAAAGTAGATATAGTTTCAATCCACACTCCCCTTACACGTGACACTTTCAAGCTGATGAATAAAGAGAGATTGGGCGCAATGAAACAGGGAGCATTTTTAATTAATGTTTCACGTCCAGAATTAATTGACGAAAACGCTTTGGTTGATTTAATTGAAAAAGATCACCTAAGCGGCGCAGGACTTGACGTATTTGAGCATCAAAATCAAATAAATCCACGACTAATTGCTTTAGCAAGAAACAATAAAGTGGTATTAACCCCACACATGGCTTCCGCCACGCTTGAAGGGCGAATTGAAATGGGCGAAATAGTTATTGTAAACATCAAGGTTTTCTTAGACGATCACAAACCCCCACATCGGGTTTTGCCTGAAATTTCTGGCTAGAGAACCGCTCATATAATTTTTTTGGATAATTAAAACAAACACACCAATGTCATTGCGGGCTCGAGCCCGCAATCTCGGGGTAAAAAATAGGGTAAAAAAAGCCCCGCAAAAAATGCGAGGCTTAAATTTTTTGGTAAAAACTAAGACTAAGGTCTCTAAACCCTAATCATCGTTTTTAATTTCTTCACCAGTTTCCTGATCCACAACTTTCATTGAAAGACGCACTTTACCGCGATCATCAAAACCAAGCAGTTTAACCCAAACCTTGTCACCCTCTTTAACCACATCAGTAGTTTTACCAACCCGCTCATTAGCAAGTTGAGAGATATGCACAAGACCATCTTTTGGACCAAAGAAATTAACAAACGCACCAAAATCAGCAGTTTTAACCACTGTACCTTGATAGATAACGCCCGCTTCTGGCTCATCAGTGATAGATTTAATCCACTTAAGCGCCGCTTCAATTGCTTTGCCATCGCTAGAGGAAATTTTCACTGTGCCATCATCTTCAATATTAACTTTAGCACCAGTTTTTTCAACGATTTCACGAATAACTTTACCACCCGTGCCAATAACTTCACGAATTTTATCAGTAGGAATTTTAAGCGTTTCAATGCGTGGAGCAAATTCACCCACCTCATCACGAGCGCTATCAAGCGCTTTGCTCATTTCACCCAAGATATGGTCGCGTCCCTCTTTAGCTTGGCTAAGCGCAACCTTCATAATCTCTTCGGTAATACCCGCAATTTTAATGTCCATCTGTAGCGATGTAATACCATCAGCAGAACCAGCAACCTTAAAGTCCATATCGCCAAGATGATCTTCATCACCAAGAATATCGCTTAAAACCGCATAATCTTTGCCCTCTAAAATAAGACCCATAGCAATACCTGCAACTGGACCTTTCATTGGAACGCCAGCGTCCATAAGAGCAAGTGAAGTGCCACAAACTGTTGCCATTGAAGAAGAGCCGTTACTTTCAGTAATTTCAGAAACTACACGAAGTGTATATGGAAATTCTTCAACACTTGGGCGCATTGGGTTAATCGCACGCCATGCCAATTTACCATGACCAATTTCACGACGAGAGGTAAAACCTGTGCGTCCTGCTTCGCCAACTGAATATGGAGGGAAATTATAATGAAGCATGAAATTTTGCTTATATGTTCCCTCTAAACTATCAATAAATTGCTCATCATCACCAGTGCCTAAAGTTGCAACAACTAAGGCTTGAGTTTCACCACGAGTAAACAGCGCTGAGCCGTGTGTGCGTGGCAATGTGCCAACTTCTGAAACAATCGGGCGAACAGTTGTAAGATCACGACCATCAATTCTCTTGCCAGTTTTAATAATAGACGTGCGAACAATATCAGCTTGCAAAGTTTTGAACGCAGTGCCAATTTGCTCAGCGCTCCATTCAGGCTCTTCGCCCTCTTTTGGTGCAAAACTTTCATTAACTTTAGTTTTTGCTTCATCAAGCGCATCATAACGCTCTTCTTTTTTGGTAATTTTATATGCTTTAGCAATATCTTTTGAAACAATTTTACCCATCGATTTTTCAAGTTTACTAAGGTCTTCAGCAACAAATTCACGAGGCTCTTTTGCTGATTGCTCAGCTAATTTAATAATAGCATCAATTACTTTTTGGCTTTGCTCATGCCCAAACATAACCGCACCAAGCATAATTTCTTCGCTTAATTCTTGTGCCTCAGATTCAACCATTAAAACAGCATCATTTGTTCCAGCCATAACCAAATCAAGAATGCTATCTTCACGTTGATCTATTGGCGTATTAAGCACATATTCACCATCGATATAACCAACTCTTGCCGCACCAATTGGGCCCATAAATGGAATACCAGAAATTGTAAGCGCTGCAGAAGTTGCAATCAACGCCAAAATATCAGGCTCATTTTCCATATCATGCTGAAGCACAGTTATAATTACTTGCGTTTCATTTTTATATCCTGTTGGAAATAGCGGGCGAATTGGGCGATCAATAAGACGACAAATAAGCGTTTCAGCCTCTGATGGTCTTGCTTCACGTTTGAAAAAACCACCCGGGATTTTACCCGCAGCATAGGCTTTTTCCTGATAATTTACAGTAAGAGGAAAGAAATCTTGCCCCGGTTTTGCTTTTTTTGCGCTAACAACAGTTGCCAGCACAGTGGTTTCGCCAAGTGTCGCAATAACTGCGCCATCAGCCTGACGAGCAACTTTGCCAGTCTCAAGTGTAAGAGGCACGCCGCCCCAATCTAGTTCTACCTTATGGTGATTAAACATATTTTCGTCTTTTCTTTTCATTTCATTCATTTCCCTATTGAAACAAATGAAGCTAATTTTTAACGCCAAAACACCCCATGTGTTTTTTTAACGTCTTAATAAAAATTATCATCTTTTGGTTTGTTTATACTAACAAGGCGCAAGTCAAAAACCTGCGCCTTGTTAAATTTATTTTAGCGACGCAAGCCAAGTCTTTCAATTAGACTTTGATAACGTGCCACGTCTTTTGTCTTAACATAGTCAAGCAAACGACGACGTAATGATACCATTTTCAAAAGCCCACGACGAGAGTGGTTGTCTTTTTTATGACCTTTGAAATGATCTGTAAGATTAGCAATACGCTCACTTAAAATTGCGACTTGTACTTCAGGAGAACCTGTATCGCCTTTCTTAATTGCATATTCCTTAATAAGCTCAGCTTTACGCTCAGGAGTTACCGACATCAAAATATCCTTTCAATTTTTAGGATTTATGGGATACCCATGACCAGGATGTCGTCCAGGCAGGGTCGATTTCATCATGTTTTATAAAAAAGCATGAATTAGGGCATGCTATAAGCCATTATTAAACTAATTGCAAAGCTTTTAAGCCTCAGTCCTTCTTTTAGGCTTTTTCGCCCATTTACGCCCCTGATTAGCTGCCGAACTGAAACCAGATTTAGGCCTTCTATCTTTTGGTTTTTTACTAGTCTTAGGATATTTTGGTGTTTTATCATTAGTTTCACCAACATCACCCTCATTAGGTTTTGTTTTATTTGGGCGAACTCTTTTTGGACGTTTATCTTTAGGCTTTGAAAATGATTTATATTCAGAAAAACCGCTCTCTTTTGCTTTTGCACCCTCACCAGATTGATCTTTATCAGCTCTAAATGAATTTTTAGACATATTTTTTCTGTGTGGTTTTTTCTTCACTCTAGCCGCTGCATTATCTCTATTACCCTCAAATGCAGCAGGTTTTTCACCATCTCTTTTCTTGCGCCTTTCACCACGCTCACCACTGTGAGCGGGTTTACCATCTCGTAAATCTTTTCTATTTTTAGGGCGATTACGATTACGTTTTTTAGGAAGCTTTTTAAGATTTTGCCGCTCTTCTTCTTCACTCATTTCACCACTAGCAACTTCAATTTTAATGCCCATGAGTTTTTCAATACTACGAAGCAAGCGAATTTCTGCTGGCGCACAAAATGCTACTGCTTCACCCGATGCCCCAGCCCGTGCAGTGCGCCCAATACGATGCACATAATTTTCTGCAACTTCTGGCAAATCAAAATTATAAACATGACTAACACCAGAAATATCAATTCCCCTTGCCGCAACATCAGTTGCAACCAAAACCCGAGTTTCACCCGACTTAAAACCACGAATTGCACGATCTCGCTGCCCTTGGGATTTATTGCCATGAATTGAATCCGCTTTAAAACCACGTTCAACCAAATGTTTTTTAAGCTTTTCAGCTCCATGTTTTGTGCGACAAAAAACCAGTGATAAATCATCTTTATTATCGCCAAGCAAATCTTTAAGCAAATCTGCCTTAGTGCGATTGCCAATAAAATGCACTTTTTGCGTAATTTTATCAGCCGCTTTACCAACAGGGGAAACTTCAATCCGTTTTGGATTATCCTGAAAAGCCCTTGAGAGTTCCTCAATAGATTTTGGCATGGTTGCAGAAAATAACAAAGTCTGGCGAGGTGCGCCAAGCATGCTTGCAATATCTTTAAGAACATTGATAAAACCAAGATCAAGCATTTGATCGGCCTCATCAAGCACTAAAAATTTCACCTTATCCAAATGTATCGCTTTCCTGCCTACCAAATCAAGCAAACGTCCAGGAGTAGCAATTAAAATATCAGTACCTCGCCCAAGTTTTTGTCGCTGTATATTAATTGACGCACCGCCAACCACTACATTCACCTTAAGATGAGTATGACGAACATAGTCTCGAAGATTGTTAGCAATTTGATTAGCTAACTCACGAGTTGGTGCTAAAATTAACGCTCGTGCGGTTTTGCTCTCAGGGCGATCATGCAGTTGTAATAATTGCTGCACAATTGGCAAGCCAAAAGCTGCCGTTTTACCCGTACCTGTCTGCGCCAAACCCATAATATCATCACCCGCCAAAACTAGCGGAATCCCCTGTTGCTGAATTGGAGTTGGAGTATCAAAGCCAAGCGCATCTGTGGCCTTAATAATTGCTGGGTGAAAATCAAATATTTCAAATTTTGACAAAATAATTCTTTCTAAAAGGAAGGAAAAACAAAAGTTTTCCATAAATAAATATCTCCCCACTTATTAATCAAAATAAGCAGAGATAAAAGCGGATACAATCATGGGCAAGTAAATGCTCGACTGCTAGAACCCCGCATGAAAAAGGAACTTTTGGAAGAAAACCCGTGTTAGCCAACGGGTTAATGGCATTTGTATTTTCATAAATACAAGCTACTCATGCAATAGCAAAGTTGAGGCGTATATGGTTTGTAATTAGTTGGAAGTCAAGGTTTTTGTTTAAGTCCCCCTAAGGGCTTCACAATTCTCTAACTATTCGAAACCCAAGATTGCTGGGTGTAAAGCCAATCGAGCAGCCGCCCGCTAACGGATTTCGAACAAAGTCAATGATTGCACCACGATGCTCGCCCTGCACAATATGAGCACCACAATTTATCATAGTGGTTTGCCCTACATTTTCTGAACCATAGCAAGTTGAAGTCCACTCCCAAACATTACCCTTTATATCAAACAAGCCAAATTGATTTTCACCAAATGCACCTGCTTCTTGAGTTATTTTATTTTGCTTTTGATAATTTATATAATCAGCCGCCCATGCCATTCTTGGATCATCAAATAATTTTTTCTTTGTCTGCTCTTTATTCAAATTAGCAAATAATGACCATTCTTTTTCGGTTGGAAGTCGATATTTATTACCGCTTCTTTTTGATATCCAAGCAATATATTCTAATGCATCTAAAAAATTTATGTTTGTAATTGGGTGAAGATCATCTTGATTGAGTTTTAGTCTTGGAAGAAACGAGCAACCGCCCTCAGCATAACAATATTTCCACTGCCCAATAGTAATCTCATATTTCCCAACTTGTAGTTTTTTTATTTCATTAGAAAATTCTAACTCAACCACAAGCAACTCAGGCATAAATTCATCTGGGAGTTTTTGCTTTGCAAAAGAAGAAGGTAGGCTAGAAACAAGCGGCTTTATTTTTTCTTTTTCTGAAAAAAGTACAAAGCCAAAAAACACTAACAATATGAAAGCAAATATAGTTGAAAACCGCATCTATATGATTCCACAATTTTTATAAAGGCAGCTAAAAATCTTAGCCGCCTTTATATCTATAAAAACTCTAAGCAATAGCAGTTGGCTCTTTAACCTGCATCATCAGATCATCGTCCCACTCGCCCTCAACAATCACATGCGCTGCTGCGCCAAGCATAACTGCAGTAATAAGATTATGATTGAGATAAACATATACACCTGGTTGATGGAATGTATAAATCGCAGCACCTGCCGAGCCACCTCTAATAAACCAAGTTTCTAAATTAGTCGCAGGCACATCATCAAACGAGCCAGTTTCCCAAACATAATCACCATGCCCACCAATAAGATGCGGACGGCTGTCTCGGTTTGCTTGTGCATGAATAAATAATGCCGTTTCACCTACTTTAGCAGTAAGTGCCGCTTCACCAGTTAAAGCACCCGCTGCGCCATTAAACACAACATGAGTAGGCACTAAACCTTTCATCACCTCTAAAGCATCACCAAAATCATCTCCAGGTGATTCATATTTTTTATAATTCCCGTCCCCATCTTTTGGAATGTAATAATCTTGCTCACCAACATAAAACACCTTATCATATTTGACAGGGTTTCCTTTAGGATCTTTTAGCCCATCTCTTGGCAACACCATAATTGCACCATTCATGCCATGCACAACATGATATGGAATCATCGCCCCACCCGGAGCGCAATGATAAACAAAAACACCAGTACGAGTAGCTTTAAAACGAAGCACAACTTCTTCACCTGGTTGCACCATAGTTAAACCAGCACCACCAAGCGCCCCAGTTGCAGCATGAAAATCAATATTATGCTCCATCATATTACTCTGAGGGTTCACCAAAGTAAGTTCAAGATAATCACCCTCATGCACAATCGCCATTGGTCCGGGAACTGAGCCATTAAATGTTAGCGCCCAAATTTCGGTACCATCACCATCAATCACCATCTTTTTTTCTTCAATTTCAAAACGGATTTCAACAACTTTGGGCCCACCAACAGCAACTTGGTCATGCTCTGGTACAAATGGCGGTGCAACCATTTTTTGCTTTACCCTTGGCAAATCTTTTATCTCAGCAGCCGTTGCAGATGTCATTGCAATTTTACCAATCACCCCAGCAGTTAACGCCGTTGCCGCCGCAGCACCCATTAAAGTTCGCCGACTTAATTTCATTTCGTCCATTTTACTCATAATTTTTTCTCCCAATTATTATTTTGATCTATATCAAAGATATATATTAAATACACCTTTATTCTAATAAGCTGGATTATCTTCAAATAGTCAATGTTTATCAGCTATATTATATGCTAAGACAAAAGTAGTTTTTAAGGAATAAAGAATGCGCCTAACCAGATTCACCGACAACTCATTGAGAACATTGATATATTTAGCCTTGAATAATAATAACGGCGTAACTATTTCAGAAGTTTCTAAAAATTGTGCAATCCCGCGCAATCATTTAGTTAAAATTGTCCACGCTTTATCAAAAAAAAAATTCATCATAACCACCAGAGGGCGTGGCGGTGGATTAAAATTAATCAAACCTGCCAATGAATTATCGGTTGGAAATATTGTGCGAGCAATGGAGGGGCAATTAGAAGTAATAAAATGCTTCACGCCTCTTTGTCCAATTGCGCCAACATGCAAACTTAGAAATGTATTAAGTGAAGCAATGGAAGCTTTTTTATTAGTGCTTGATAAATATACAATCGCCGATTTGATAATCGATGAAACCCCGTTACGCAAATTACTAGGGATTGCCTAGTCTTTGGCAGTTATCTCTTTGCTTGTCTCCAAAAATCACTTCACTGGCAAATCCACCAGCAAAAGCTGCTAATTTATTTAAGCTATCAAAGATTACCAAAAAGCCACCTACATTACTAAGAGTTAATTTGACTATATTTCTAAAACATTCCAAAAACAGAATATAAATTTATCTTATCTTAAAAGGAATAATCATGAAAAAAACTATACTTAATACCCTAATCATCAGTGCCTTATTAATTGGTAATACAGGTTCTGCTTTTGCTGCTGGTGGCGGCGTGCCTGGTCAAAACTTTATTAATAGCTGGGACGAAAATGAAGATGGTAAAGTAACATTTGCAGAGATTTTAGAAAAACGAGGAAATATTTTCCTCTCTTTTGATAGCGATGACAATGGTATTTTAGATGCAGATGAATATGCCTATTTTGATGAAGCTCGCGCCAATGACATAGCAGATAAGGGTACTAACCCAGCAAATAAAAAAGCTGGCAGCCCCATGACGCTAGAAGCTAATGATATTGATGGCAATGGAGAAGTTTCTCGCAAAGAATTCTTAGAAAATGCTAAAAGTTTTTTTGACCAAAAAGATACAAATGGCGATGGTATAATCACAACTGATGATTTCGGTAATAATTATAATTAATTATTAAACCAAGAAGCCCGCCAATGGTGGGCTTCAAATGTTTTTACCCAACTAAAATCACCCTTTTCGGCTTGAACTGACCTTTTTCAACATAGCCAATCGCCACCGCTTCACCCTTATAACTCGCCCAAGCTAGATTAATTTTTATCGGAGCATTTGCGCCAGTTAAAAGCACAGGATTACCCAAACGAATAGTTATTGCCTGCGCCGCATCAATTCGTATTTCTTCAATATCATCTAGACCAAAAGCAACAGGCAACAACATTTCATCTCTAAGGTCATCTTCTGCTTGCTCGAATTCTTCAAGACTAATCGCATTATCTTCAGTAAAATGCCCAACCGCAACTCTATGCAATGATCCAACATGCCCTTTTGTGCCAAGTTCCAGTGCCAAATCTCGTGCCAGCGATCTAATATATGTGCCTTTAGCGCAAACAACCTCAAAGCTAGATTGTTTTTCATCATGCGCAAATAATGTAAAACTATCTATTTCAACTTCACGAGAAGGCATCTCAAACTTTTTGCCCGCTCGAGCCAAATCATACGCCCGCTCGCCGTTAATTTTAACTGCACTAAAAGCGGGTGGAACTTGCGTAATAATACCACAAAATTTTGGCAAAACCGCCAAAACTTGCTCCTTACTTGGACGAACATCAGAAGTTGCAATCACTTCACCCTCTAAATCATCAGTTGAAGTTTCTACCCCCCAAACAAGTGTAAAACGATAAATCTTGGTGCAGTCCTGCACATAAGGAATAGTTTTAGTTGCCTCACCAAATGCAATTGGTAAAATCCCTGTTGCCAATGGATCAAGCGTTCCCGCATGTCCCGCCTTTTTTGCTTTCATTAACCAGCGACATTTGCTTACCGCTTCGGTTGATCCAACATCATAAGGTTTATTGAGAATTAACCAACCAGAAATATTGCGTTTTATTGTTTTAGTTTGAGTTTGTTTTGTCTGCAACTTTTGCTCGCTTAAAGTTTACCAAATGCCACACCGCGCCAAGTCCAGCCACAATTTAACACCGCCTCTTGTAATGGCGTTTTTAATTCAGAGCTATTAAAGCGATATTTATATACCTGACCAGGTTTTAATTCTTCTGTAAAAGCATAAGCCGTGCCAAAAGAAACTTCAGTTTTCTGCCCCTTAAAACCAGACACTGCCAAACTTAATGAGGGAACACCTGCACGCCATTCAATGCTAAATTCTTCATCCATCGCCCGCACTTCTAATTTTGAACTATCCAGGCGCATTTTAATACGAAAAGTTTTTTCTAAGCCCGCTTTTGCAAAAATCTCATACCATTTGGCATTAACAATTTTCCATTCAGCAATAAAATCACAATCCGAATCTTCACAGCGAATAATTTGAAATGGTGCAGTTTCTCGATTAACCGCTAAAATTGCCTTCTCAACATCTGATTGATTCAATTGCGAAATGCCTGCTTTTGGTTTTTTTGTGCCAGTTAAAAAGTCAAATAGTCCCATTATTCTTCTCCTTTTTCATCACTCGCTTCAATATCGCGCTTAACTTTATCACTACGCAATAAAGCATCAATTCTGCTAGCCTCATCAAAGCTATCATCTTCAAAAAATCTTAAACTAGGCGCATATTTAAGATTTAATTTTGGAATAATCCGCCCACGAATAAATTTTTGATGTGAGTTAAGCGCTTTAACAACCTCTTTAGCATTCTGCCCACCTAAAGGCACAATATAGGCATTAGCTAATTTAAGATCAGGCGACATACGAACTTCTGGGACAGTAATAACCGCTCTTTCAATCACAGGATCAATAATTTCATCACGAGCCAAAAGATTTGCCAAGGCATGACGCACTAATTCGCCAACCCGCAACATTCGCTGAGAAGGAGCTTTATTCATTGGTTTAATCCAGTCCTAAAGAGAGCGTTTAATCTGCTCAACACGGAAACATTCAATAACATCTCCCGCCCGCATATCTTGATAATTCAAAAATGCCATACCGCATTCTTGACCAGTTTTAACGTCTTTTACTTCATCTTTAAAGCGTTTCAAAGTTGAAAGTTCACCCTCATGGATAACCACATTATCACGCAACAAACGCACACCAGAGCCACGCTCAACTACACCTTCTGTCACACGACAACCAGCAACTTTACCAACTTTTGTAATGTTAAATACTTCAAGAATTTCAGCATAACCAATGAATGTTTCACGACGCTCAGGCGATAATAGCCCAGACATTGCACCCTTAACATCATCAATTAAATTATAAATAATATTATAATAGCGAATTTCTATGCCATCACGCTCTGCCGCCTCACGTGCCTGTTTGTTCGCCCTTACGTTAAACGCCACAATGATTGCGTTTGAAGCTTGCGCAAGCGTTACATCACTTTCAGTGATGCCACCAACGCCAGACAATAATATTTGCGCTGAAACTTCGTCAGTTCCAAGTTTGTCTAAAGACGCAATAATTGCTTCAACCGAACCCTGCACATCGCCCTTAATAATAAGCGGGAAGCGAGAAATTTCAGAAGTCTTAAGCTGATCCATCATCTGCTCAAGTGATGTCACGCCACCAACTGCAGATTTTTCACGCACGCTACGTTTACGATATTCAGTTATCTCACGAGCTTTAGCCTCATTCTCAACTACCGAGAAACGATCGCCAGCTTTTGGAACGCCCGTAAAACCCAAAATCTCAACTGGTGAAGAAGGGCCAGCTGATTTAACCTGATTGCCTTGGTCATCAAGCAAAGCACGAACTCTTGCCCATTCATGCCCCGCAACCACCACATCAGAAACATTAATAGTGCCACGTTGCACCAAAACAGTTGCAACCGATCCACGACCCTTATCAAGCTTTGCCTCAATCACAATGCCCTGAGCAACACCATTTGGATTAGCCTTAAGCTCTAAAATTTCTGCTTGCAATTGAATTGCTTCTAATAATTTATCTAAATTTGTGTGTTTAAGCGCTGATACTTCAACGTCCAAAACTTCGCCACCCATTGATTCAACAAATACCTCATGCTGCAATAATTCAGTACGAACCTTGTTAACATCAGCACTGGGTTTATCAATCTTGTTAATTGCAACAATGATTGGCACATCAGCCGCTTTTGCGTGTTTAATTGATTCAATTGTTTGCGGCATCACACTATCATCAGCGGCAACCACCAAAATTGCAATATCAGTGGCCTGCGCCCCACGAGAGCGCATAGCAGTAAAAGCTTCATGTCCTGGAGTATCAAGAAACGTAATTTTCTGCCCGTCTTTTTCTACCTGATAAGCACCAATATGCTGAGTGATACCACCCGCTTCACCCGAGACAACATTAGCTTCACGAATAGCATCAAGCAAAGAAGTTTTACCATGATCCACATGGCCCATAATAGTAACAACCGCAGGGCGAGGTAATAAATCTTCTTCTTTTTCATCGGCGATATTTTCGAAAATACCCTCTTCAACATCACTTTCAGCAACACGTTTTACGGTATGCCCAAGCTCTGTTGCAATCAATTCAGCAGTATCAGCATCAAGAATATCATTAATCGTGGCCATTTGCCCCTGTTGCATTAGCAATTTAATAACATCAACCGATCTTTCACTCATGCGATTAGCCAATTCAGCAACACTAATTGCTTCAGGCAATATCACTTCACGATGCAATTTAGGTTGTGCAACCTTTGGCTTACCACGCTGTTTTTCACGGCGGCGACGCATTGCCGCAAGCGAAGGAGATCTATCTCTATCACCACCATCATTAAGCGCACTAGTCACGGTTAAACGACCTCGAGAATTTCCGCTCGGAGTATTTTTCCTTGAAGGAGTAGGTGCAGCACGAGATGCTTTTCTTGCCCGTTCCAACTCATCTTTATTAACAAAAGGCACTTTACGAGCAGCGGCAGATTTGCCACCACGCGCTTGTCTCTCTGCCGCCGCCTCAATATCTTCAGGGCTTGAAATAGGGGCAACCTTAGCTGGGGCAGGTTTATTTTCAGTTTTTGTAACCGCCGTAGGTTTTTTTGCAACTACACTAGCAACAACTGTTTCTTCTTGCGTCTTTGTAGATTTTTCTTTTTCTTTTTTTGCAATTTCTTCATCAAGTTTTGCTCGGCTCTCTTTACGACGAACATCCTCTTCAATACGCTTTTTCTCTTGCTCTTCAAACAAAACTTGCTCTTGTGCAGCTCTTGAAGCAGCTTCTCTTAATACTCTTTCACGTGCGGTAGTTTCACCAGCAGTAAGACCCGGAGTAGTTTTGGCTTTAATAGTAATAGCAGGGCGATTAGACTTTGCTTTTGCCGCTGGTTTATTAACTGGCGGAGGAGCAGAAGCAGGCTTTGGCGGCATATTAGGTGTCGCAACAATGCCAACACGACGTGAGCGTTTTACCACTACAGTTCGATTGGTATTTGACATAGCAGGCGCACCAAGCGTTGTGCCTTTTAATGATAGAGTTTTTTTCTTGCCGCTAGCGGCAGAATTTTCACTATTTTTATCGTCTTTATCGCTCATTTAGCTTCTTACTTCTCGTTATTATTTATTAATCTGTTACATATTCATTCAACCTAATTGCCCGCTTAAGAGCCGATTTGGCTGCCGCACCATGTACTAATGCAGCATGTATCACATTTTCTTGCCCCAAAGCCAAACCTAATTGCTTTGAAGTTAAATTTTCTATCAAAACGAGGGAATTTTGCGCCAGTCTTGCCTTCGCCATTCCCTGCATTTTATTTATTCCATCAGCTGCGCCATCACTAGCACTTATTAGGGCAATCATTGTTTCATTTTCAATACTTGAGCGAACCTTTGCGCCTCCTAGCAGCAATTGTCCAGCTTTTCGTGCTAAACCTAAAGCACCCAATAATCGATCTTCTAGTCTTTTCTGCACTATTTGTGCTAATTCGTCGCCAATATCTACCTTTTGTTTTAAAGCACGAGTGAATATTTTTTTCTCAACCGCTTCAATTACCGCCAGCTTTGATAGGCTAATCCAAACCCCTCGCCCCTCAGCTTTTGCATCAATATCTGGCACAATTTTATTATCAGGACCAAGCACAAAGCGGATTAATTCATCGGTGGATTTCACCTCCCGTTTTAATGCACATTGCCTTAAAATTGTGTCTTTTTTGCTCATCTCAAAAACTAACCTTAGCTAGTTGGCGCTCCCTCTTCTTCTTGTTCTTCTTCTGCATTAATTGCATCAAATTCTTCTTGAGTTATCCAGCCAACTTTTAAGCGAGCTTGCATAATCATGTCTTCTGCTTCTTGGCGTGAAACTTCAAAACTACTAAAAGTGCCATCAAATCTTTTTACTTCATCTTCACTTCGCTCAACCCAACCAACAAGATCATCTGCCGCACAACCAGCAAAATCTTCCATTGTTTTTATTTCCTCTTTTCCAAGAGCCACCAACATTGAAACTGTTAGACCCGTAATTTCAAACAAAGCATCTTCAACTCCAAGCGCAAGTCGCTCTTCATTAAGTGCCGCTTCTTTAGCATTTAGATATTCGGTTGCACGATTTTGAATTTCTCCAGCCGTATCCATATCTAAACCTTGAATAGAGGCAATTTCTTCTAATTCAATATAGGCTAAATCTTCAACTGAGGTAAAACCTTCTGAGGCAAGTAATTGCGCCAAAATTTCATCAACATCAAGCGCTTTAATGAATAATTCTGATCTCTCATTAAATTCTTTTGTGCGCCTATCACTTTCCTCAGCTTCAGTAAGAATATCAATATCCCAGCCAACTAATTGCGAAGCAAGGCGAACATTTTGCCCACGACGACCAATCGCTAATGAAAGCTGCTCATCTGATGCTACAACTTCAATTTTCTCTGCCTGCTCATCAAGCACAATTCTTGTCACTTCAGCAGGTTGTAATGCTGCAACCACAAGGTCTGCAATATTATCAGTCCATGGAATAATATCAATTTTCTCATCTTGCAATTCAGCAACAACTGCTTGCACCCGTGAACCACGCATACCAACACAGGCACCAACTGGATCAATCGAAGTATCAGTTGAAGTTACCGCAATTTTTGCACGAGATCCAGGATCACGAGCAATCGAGCGGATAGAGATAATTCCATCATAAATTTCAGGAACTTCTTGCATGAATAATTTAGCCATAAATTGTGGATGTGTGCGCGAGAGGAAAATTTGTGGCCCACGTTGCTCACGCCTAACATCATAAATATATGCTCGCACCCGATCACCATAGCGAAATGTTTCTCGAGGAATTAATTCATCACGTCGAATGATTGCTTCGCCCCGACCAAGATCAACAATAACATTGCCATATTCAACCCGCTTAACCGTGCCATTTACAATCTCACCAATCCGCTCAATATATTCTTCATACATACGCTCACGCTCAGCATCACGAACTTTTTGCACAATAACTTGTTTGGCAGATTGCGCCGCAATACGTCCAAATTCAATCGGCGGCAAAGGTTCTGAAATATACTGACCAACTTCAGCATCACTTGCTTTTTCTTTTGCATGCTCCAAAGAAATCTGACGGGCAGGCTCTTCAACATCTTCAACAATTTCAAGCAAGCGCCAAAGCGATAATTCACCAGTTTTAGGATTAATCTCAGCTTTAACTTCGGTTTCAGCACCATAACGAGAGCGGGCAGCTTTTTGAATAGCGTCTTGCATTGCATCAAGCACAATCATTTTATCAATTGATTTTTCTCGTGCCACCGCTTCGGCAATTTGCAATAACTCAAGTCTATTAGCTGAAACAGACATTATTTAGTCTCCTTTGGTGTCTCATTAATGATTTCAACATCATCAATATTCATATTATTTTTTTCTTGTTGGTTTTTTGCTACTTCTAGCAATTTATCATTCATCATTAATTTAGCATCTGCAATCAGCGCCAAATCTAATTTATAATTTGGATCGGTTTGGGGCAACGAATCACGCAATTTAATTGTAACACTGCTATCATCACAAGTGACAATATCACCCCTAAACCGCCTGCGCCCATTTAACATATCCAACAATTCAATCCGTGCTTCATGCCCAACCCAACGAGCAAAATCTCTTGCCCTTACTAAAGGACGATCAATTCCCGCTGAAGAAACCTCTAAATGATAAGCTTTATCAAGCGGATCTTCTGCATCAAGCGCAGGATTAATTTCACGACTTAATTTTTCACAATCAGAAATTGAAAAATTGCCTTCACTATCTTCAGCCATAATTTGTAGTGTGCAACCATTATCAGGCAAGATTTTTACCCTCACAATATCAAAACCCATATCTGCCGCAATAGGTTCAATTATTGCAACAATACGAGCCTCAACTCCAGTTTCACGAATATAGCGTTTTTCACTCAATTTCTATTACCTAAATTTACCCAATAAAAAAGAGCGGTGCTGGTTAGCGCCACTCTAAGGTTATTTTCCAAAGATTTGAAAATCATATAACCGCTATTGTAGGTTTTTTCAAGCCTTATATTCAAAACTAAAATAATAACTAATATTTCGACCCTGTTTTCTTGCCTTTTTTTCATATCGAGTTGCCTGCCAGCCAACATAAGGCTGATGCCAAGAGTTGGGTGTTTGAACATTCCAATGAAATTTATCATGACGTAAAATAAACGCCAAAGTCCAATTTGCATAATCCTCAATATCAGTAGCAAAATGAAACAAGCCATCAGGCTTTAATACCTCAGCCATTGCATCAAGCGTAGCTAGCGAGACAAACCGCCTCTTATTATGGCGTGTCTTTGGCCAAGGGTCAGGATAGAGTAAATATATCTCATCAATAGAATTTGGCGCAAGTGCCGCCAATAATTTTATCGCATCATCACTATAAAGGCGTATATTTTTAATATCGCTCTTATCAATTTTATCTAATAATTTACCAATTCCGCCCGAGAAAACCTCACAGCCAATATAGGCAATATTAGGATTTTCAAGTGCTTTACGAGCAATATGCTCACCCCCACCATAACCAATTTCTAAAATGATTTTTTTAGGATTTATAATTTTAGGAAATAATATCTTAGGCTCAAGCGCCCCATCATCAGCAATCTTTATCTCAAGTTTTGGCAATATCTCATCATATAAAGCCTTCTGTGCGCCACCCAGATGTTTACCTGAGCGGCGACCAAAAAACGCACGAGCTTCACCCGCTTTATTTAATATTGGTTTTTTCAAGTTAGATCACAAATCTATTATTTTATTGCTTGTTTTAACTCTTTAACCAAGTCAATTTTTTCCCAAGAAAAAGTGCCACCACGCCCCGGTTTACGACCAAAATGTCCATAAGCAGCAGTTTTTGCATATATGGGTTTATTGAGGTCAAGGTGAGTGCGAATACCAGTTGGTGATAAATCCATCACCTGATAAATTGCCTTCTCCAAAGCAGGCTCGTCAACTTTGCCCGTTCCATGCGTATCAACCAAAATCGAAAGCGGCTCAGCCACCCCAATCGCATAAGAAAGCTGAATTGTACAACGATCTGCTAATTTTGCTGCAACAATATTTTTAGCCAAATATCTTGCCGCATAAGCCGCACTTCGATCAACCTTTGTAGTGTCTTTGCCAGAAAAAGCACCGCCGCCGTGCGGCGCAGCACCACCATAAGTATCAACAATAATTTTACGCCCCGTAACACCCGCATCACCAACCGGCCCACCAATGGTAAATTTACCCGTTGGGTTCACATGCCAAACACAATTATCAGCAATCGGCAAACCCTCAAGCGCTTCTATAATATAAGGCTCAACCACTTGGCGAACCTTTTTACTATCCCAACTTGCATCTAAATGTTGAGTTGAAAGCACAATTTGCGTAACTTCTTTTGGTTTATCATTCTCATAGCGAACCGTAATTTGTGATTTAGCATCAGGACCCAATTTTGCTACATCACCCTCACCGCTTTTACGAGCTTTAGCTAAAAGTTCCAGCATTTTATGCGAATAATAAATTGGTGCAGGCATTAAAGCAGGTGTTTCATTGCAAGCATAACCAAACATAATGCCCTGATCGCCCGCACCCTCAGATCCTTGTTTATCAGCGGCATTGTCTACACCCTGACCAATATCCACCGATTGAAAATGTATTAACACATCGACTCGAGCCGTTTTCCAATGAAAGCCTTCTTGCTCATATCCAATATCTTTTATTGCACGACGAGCAGCTGAGCGAAATTTTGCAGGATTAATAACATCCTTACCCTGCTTATTTTTTTTAATTAATGTAGGTGGAACACGAACTTCGCCCGCAAGAACTACCCGATCAGTAGTAACCAAAGTTTCACAAGCTACTCTAATTTGAGAGGCATCTGTGCCAGTTTTCTTTGCCTCTTTATAAATCATATCAACAATTTCGTCGCTAATGCGATCACAAACCTTATCTGGGTGTCCCTCAGATACTGACTCAGATGTAAAAAAATGTTCCGCTCTCATTATATAATCCCTGCTAAAATATTAAAACCATGCCGCAAAAATGCAGATATTATCAAACATTATTGCGAATTTTTATCGCCAAAAGCTATTACCTTGTAACAATAAAATTTTATATATGCAAAGGATATAAAGAAATCTTTATATTATAAGTTTTTTATTCTTCTATTTCGTATTTTTTGAAAAACTAAAACCAAAAACACTATAAAAAGCACCAAGAATAGTGGGTTATTTTTATATTTAGTAAAAAATGTTCCCGCCAGAGGTCTTGGTGGTGAAATATCTAATATTCCCGCTTCACCCTTATTTATTTGCGCTCTTACCCTGCCTAGCGGATCAATAAGCGCAGTTATTCCTGTATTTGCTACTCGAACAAGTGAGCGACCCTCTTCAATTGCCCGGATTTTTGCATGATGAAAATGTTGTGCCAAGCCAATTGATCCATCAAACCAGCCATCATTAGTTAGATTAAGAATAAAATCGGCATTTCTAATATCTTCACCCAAAGAGGCAGAAAAAATAACCTCATAACAAATAAGCGGTAAAAATGGTGCGATGGAATTTGCACTCATTACTGAGCGAGTTTTACCCGCTTTCCAACCATCATTACCCGGCACAAATTGCTTTAATCCAAATTTTTTGAAGATATTTTCAAACGGTAAATATTCACCAAATGGCACAAGATGAGTTTTATCATAAGAATCCACCACCTCGCCCGATGAGTTAAACATCATAATCGAATTATAAGCCACCTGCTCACCATTCGCCAAAGTCTCATCACGTGGCGCACCCGTTATTAAGTATTTTCCAAGCGGCAGCATTCGCCCAATTTGTGCAACATATTGTGGTTTTTTCGAAAGATAAGAAGGAATAGCCGCCTCTGGCCAAATCACATAAGTAATGCCATTAAGCCCCGCATCACCTACATCAAGCTTAGTTTTCGATAAAGAAATCAAACGCTCCATAATCATATCACTTGCGCCAGCTTGCCATTTTTGCGCCTGTTTTATATTAGGTTGCACAAGTCGCAATTTAATATCTTCTCTTTCAATAATTTTAACACTATCAAGCCGATACTGCCCATAAGCCATTTGCACAACTATAATAACAATGATTGTAAAAAACGGGATTAACCTACGAGTTAACGCCCTATTATCTGTAGGCCAAATCAATGCAGGCATAAAAGCAATTAAAGCCGTGATTGCGCTTAATCCATAAATTCCAATAACAGAGGTAAGCTGCGCCATCATATCATTTGCGCTTAGCGCATAGCCAAGCAAATCAAACGGAAAACCGCTAAATAATTGCCCACGTAAAATTTCTGCAACGCTTAAGGCAAAAGCTAGAGCCAATATTCGCCAAGCACTATCAGACCAAAAATAAAATGCTAACGAGCTGGCAAAGCCCCAAAACATCGCCAAAACAGCGCTTAATGCCAAAACAGCAAATGGCATTAACACCAATAACCAGCCACCATCAACAAAAAACGCCGCCCCAAACCAATGTAAAGCAACTAGAAAATAACCAAGCCCAAATGAAAAACCAATAGTAAAAGCTGGGCCAAAAATCCGCCCCAAACCAGTTTTTTTCTCCGCCCCATCAAGCGCCCACACCCAAATTGGAAAAGCAAGAAAAATAAGCAGCAAGAAAAATATCGGCGGCATAGATAAACCAGCCACTGCTCCAGCAATTAAAAGCAA
>Ga0256834_1000982_pt1 | contig 20023 bp, 22 predicted proteins | sample 4281140metaG_FD_190536 | JGI IMG/M metagenome (GOLD analysis project Ga0256834, IMG submission 190536) | Hydrothermal vent microbial communities from East Pacific Rise, Pacific Ocean - 4281-140 | ecosystem: Environmental > Aquatic > Marine > Hydrothermal vents | place: Pacific Ocean: East...
GAACGACTTCCATCGGTGAGAAGGCGTGGATGTGTACATCCTTAGACTCCTTTCTTACAGCTCTAAGCAGGGAAACGTAGTACTCCAGTCCCGCATCCGGCATCAACCCGCCCTGCAGGCAAACTTCTGTGCAGCCGAACTCCACAGCCTCTTTGACCTTTTTCCTCACCTCTCCCTCGTCGAGCACGAACCTTTTGCTGTTTCTGAAAGAGCAGAATTTGCACCTGTTCACACAGAAGTCCGTAAAGTTTATGTTCCTGTTCACAACGAATGTAACGATTTCTCCACATGTTTCCTTTCTGAGAGAGTTCGCGAGCTGCATCGTTTCGAAGGGGTTTTTTAGTATAATTCCTGCAACCCTCCTCGAAAGTGCGTAAAGCCATTCGTTGTCTACCAGCTCCTCCGCCCCTCTATCACAGCTATCGATTTCCTCGAGCTCTTCTCTAATGAGACTAACGTGCATGGCGTATCCTCTCCAGCCAGTACTCGACGAGAATTGCTGTCTTCTCCCCATACCACCCCTTTTCTATGAAGTCATCGTAAACTGGCAATCTCTCTTTCAGTGCGATTCCCCTGATAGAGAGCTTTCTTTTAAGGCTCTCGATTTTCGGCCACGGGTTCTCAGGGTTCACGTGGTCTGGAGTTAGGGGAGAAATTCCGCCTAGGTCATTTGCTCCAACTTTAATGAGTGAAATTACCTCATCAATTGAAAAAAGGTTTGGAGGAACCTGAACGTGCGAAAAGAGCTTTTTTGCAAACTCTACGACTCTTTTTACTTCCGACAACTCTACTTTCCTCTCGCCCCTTCCACCTCTCACGAGCACGAGTGGCTGGATAATAACTTCCTGTATGTGTCCGTAGTTCTCGTTTAGGTCTGCAAGAACTTCGAGGGAGTAAAAGCGGTCATACTCTTTTTCGCCAATACCGAGTAGAATACCAGTCGTGAAAGGTATTTTGAGCTTTCCAGCCCTCTCGATAGTCTTTATTCTAACTTCAGGCTTCTTTCCCGGGCTGCAAAAGTGACACTCGAGCTCGATCGCTTGTTCGAGCATTAAACCCATACTCGCGTTTACGGGCTTGAGTGCTTTCAGCTCATCTTTATAAAGAACTCCAGCGTTGGTGTGTGGGAGGAGCCCTTCGGATATGCAGATCAAGCAAGAGTCAACGACGTAATCCAGAAAGCGAGAATAGCCGAGGTTTTTGAGCTCTTTCCTGAAAGAGGGATAGACGTCGGGTCTCTCTCCAAAAGTAAGAAGTGCTTCACAACAACTTGACGAAAAAGCGCTTTTCGCGAGCTTTCTAATTTCATCCACCTTCATGATTTCAGTAGAACTTCTCCTGAAATTACAATAAGAGCATTCGTTCCTGCAAGTTCTCGTCAGGGGAAAGAAAGCGTTTTTCGAGAACGTAACCTCAAGCATGACAAGGTTTGCCAGAGCGTAGCGTAATAAAAGTTTGTGGTTTTTGGTCAGCCAAATGCCAAATTGAGAAAGCGTGCAGAACGCCGGGGGTGGGATTTGAACCCACGCGCCCGAAGGCAGGGGATCTCGAATCCCCCGCAGTCCCTGGCTCTGCAACCCCGGCCTGTTATATATATTCGTATCATCCCCGCCGTTACCGGTTGACTCCGAAAACTTAAAAACGTTTTCCGTCGGCTAAGCTGTGGTGAGGACAAAATACCTTGCAGTCCTTATTCCCATAGCTCTGATAGCTGTAGCGTCTGCGATTCTTCTGATTCACGGGAACTCCACCAGAAACACAACGAAGCACATTAAAGTTGTAAAACCCATTATATCAAGAGGTAACTTCAGTTTCAAAGTATTGAAAGTTGAGAAAGTCTCCACACTCTCGAGGCTCGTAGAGGCAAAGCTGACGAATCTGGGTGAAGACAAGGAAGGTGTTAGAGTCGTGCTCGAAGCTTTCTGCGGCAAAGATAAAATAAACCTGAACGGTAAGAGGAGCGTTGTCGTGTGGGTAGGTAGTATGAAGAAAAACAAGAGCGTCGTGAAGTCATTGAAAATCAGTGTGGGACTTTTCGACGCTTTAAAAATAAAGAACGCCGGAAAGTTGAAACTCGTTCTCAGAGTTCTGTGGAGAAAGAACGGTAGCGTGTACGAACAGATTTTTACGAAGAGTGTAAACGTCTGATAGGATTCCAAATTAAGTCAGGGGAGGGGTGCTACTCTCAGCACACCGTCAAAGTAAACTGCACCAAAGTCGCAAACTCCAATAGGCTTGCCAGAGATCTTCATCTTAGCCCTAACCTTTCCATCTCTGATTCTGAGAACCTTCTCATCTGTCATCACGTAAAATTCTGAAAAGCTACCGTCCTCGCAGAAAACTGACACGACATTTCCAACCTCCAGCTTCCACAGCCTCTCGGTTCCCGAACCAGAAACTGACAGAACTTCGAAATTCCATCCGTCGCAGAGGCAGAGGTAATTATCGCAGCAGTAAATTCTCCTGCCACAAAGCTGAAGTACTTCCACCTCACGTTCTCTGGTAAAATCCTTTTGTTTTCCCATATCCTCTATAAATTCATCCAGACAGAGAAAAACCCTTCCACAGCACTCGCATGCGTCGTTAAAGCTGCGATAAATTTCCACCTTCTTTCCTTCATTCCTACCAAACACTACAGCCCTCTTTTCCGTCAGCACGACGGTAAGCTCGTTCGAAGAAACTTTTCGCACGTCCTCTTCGAATCTGTACTCGAAAAGTCTCTCCCTGTCGAAAGTGTATGCGTAAACGTAGTCGTGCATGAACCTTGTCGCAGCACTCACGAATCCCTTCCCAACCGAGACGCTGATGACATCCTCAGGTCTCCAACCTAAGCTCGCTATCGTTGCAAACTGATGCTCCCAGAGTTTCTTTCCACTGCTCTCCATCAAGTACAGCTTACCGTCCATGAAGTTCGTCCCAACAGCTATAGTGTCGCCTTTCGCGTCAAGAGCCGAGATTTTGACGTCAGTATAAGGGTCTCTGTAGAATGTCGTTACGAACTTTTTCTTCCACCTCATTCCGTCCGCGTCTATGCAGTAGAGAGAGTTCCCACTCGCTATGACAGCGTAGCCATCTCCAAAAGCCGAGAGTTCCGGCACTAGGTCGTAAGTCTGCATAGCTCCACCTCTTTTTTATTAAACTACAACAGTAGTTAAGTCCAAAAAATAAAATTAAAAAACTTAAATTAAAACTGGTTAACCAAGCGTTCCAATGCTCGACCAGTACCAGCCAAGGATGTATACGGATATTATGAAGCCAAGCACAGCGTTCACTATTGCTCCGGAGCTGAAAGCTATCCACGGCTTCTTACCGGTAGCTGCGAGCTCTCTGAACCTCGTCGTGAGGCCTATGCTGAAGAACGTGAATATAAACGTCCACGTCCTCATCGTCTTTATCGGGCCTATAAGCAGTGGTTTCATCTGGTGCAGGTAGACGTCAAGCGGAACTCCAGCAGTTATCGCAGTCATCACCAGAGATGCAACGAAGAAACCGAGGACGAACTTTGGAAACCTCCACCAGATCTCCATGGCAGACGGCTTATGTCCGGTCTCTGCGACCTCCCACTTAGTCGTTGCAATTATCGCCATTACAAATGCCCAGAGACCGATCCACATGTCTCTGCCTATAACCTTCATCAGTGTGAATGCCCAGATCGCTATGTCCGCTCCGAAGCCGTACTTTGCCTGGTACATAAGTCCATACTGCATCGCAGCTGCGAAGCCCGCTGCGTCCGCGAACTCCGAAGTTCCGACCCATGCTCCAACGATTCCCGGGTGGAGGTTCAATGTCCATCCGACGTATGGTATCAGGAAGATCATTATAATTGCCCAGACTATGACACAAGTAATACCCATAGCAACGTGCTCCTTCTTCGCTCTTACCGCTGCTGCCATCGCTATCGACGCTGAAACTCCACAAACTGCTCCTCCAGCTCCAAGCACAGCGGCAAACCTTTTGTCAAGGTCGAGAATCTTCGTACCAACGAAGTATATCGTCACGAATGTCGTAACAGCGATGGTTGTTGCCTGTGCAAAAGCAACCGGTCCTGCATAGACTATTAGCATGAACGGCAGCGTTGCTCCAAGCAGGACGATACCTGTCTTGATATAGTACTCGACTCTGAACCCCGCGTCCATCCACCTCGGCAGCTTTACAAGGTTTCCTATTATCAGTCCCACAATCAGTGCAAATAGAGGTGCTTCGAGGTTGTAGTGGTGAGCCGTTTCGTTCGCAGAGAATATTGCTATCAGCACCGAGAAAACGTAGACAAATACGAACGACGGAACGAACTCGCTTGGTTTGAAGCCGAGTATAGCACTACTGATAGTGAACACCACGAACCAGAAGGCGAAGTTAGCAAGGTACCATATGCCGTGTTGCTGGAAGTGCTGTGCGAGCTTCGCCCACCCCTCGGGAGTGAAGCTCCACTTTGGTGGATACACTGCAAGTGGTTTGAGCGTCGAGCCGTTGAAATACAGTATAGCCGCTAGAGCAATTATTAGAAACGCTATCCACACTGCCCACCAGTCCTCTGTTTTCCACAGCGTCTGTATGCCCCTCACTACCTCCACTTTTTCGTCATCTGACATCCTTTTTCACCTCCGCTGTTTGATACTCTGACTGTCATCCAATATGCCAATGTTGTCAGAAAAGCTGTCAGACACTGTCAGCTAATTCGCAGTAGATTGCAGAAGTTGTAAAATACAAAATAAAGGGTCGATCAGTATAACAGCAGATTTTAGGATAAATCAACAAACGAGTTTTAAGTGTCCGAAGAAACAGGTTAAACGAACTCTAGCTCGTAGTTTTCGGAGAAGAGCTCTCTCCCCTTCTGCGTCAGCGTGACGACCTTGTATCTGCCATCCTTCACAACCTTAACAAGTCCCATGCTTTCGAGCTGTCTAACGTACTTCTTGACTGTGTTCCTAGAGATCTTGAAAACGTCCATCAGCTCGGCAAAGCTCACACTCTCCCCAACCCTGTTCTGCATGTAAACGTGCCTGAGTATCTCGTAGCACTTAGCTGGCATTGTGTGTTGGGTCGGCTTCGCTTTGACGAGATCGCACTCTTTGCTCAGAGCCTTGAGCTCCTTATCACCCACGACTTCCGGATCGAGGCACAACACCACTACTCCCTTCCCGAGAACATATAGCGAGTCTCTCAGCTGCTGAACAAACCTGAGTGTCGCGTCGAATCCCTTCTTGGAGATCAGGTAGTCGAGCTCAAGCAGAACCACGTTGTTCCATCCCGGAGTGCTTATTATAGCCCTCTCTATATCCCTAAAGTCCAAGACAAACATCTTGCCCTTCCTGTCCGAAAGCCTGAGATTTCTCGCACCTCTAACCTCTACGTACCTCGAAATTACTAGTGCGTTGCACCCGCACTTCACGAAGTCCTCCACTATATCAACGGCAAGGCTCCTGTCCGTGACGAGGTAGAGCTTTCCTTTTTCGAGGTCGTACTTGAGAACTCTCCTGAGCATCCTGCTTTCAGCCTCAACCTTTGCAGTTATATCTCTCGCTATTACAGAAAACCCCCCTATACTGTCTCCGTTGTAGAGTGGTGAGATTGTAACCTCTACGCTGAATAAATCCCCGTTTCTGTTCAACCTCCTCGTCTCGTAAGTCATGGAGGTTATTCCATCGAAGAGTTTTCTCAGTATGAGTTCGGTTTCCCCCTTAAGCTCCTCCGGCAGTAGTTCGTCGGCGTGCATACCTATCGCTTCTTCCTTTCTCCAGCCGAAAAGTTTCTCCGCAGTTCTGTTCCAGCTTGTTATCTTCCCCGAAAGGTCTACTGAATAGATTGCGTCGCTCGAGTTTTCCACTATGTTTGCAAGGTACTCCAACTCCTTCCTGCTCTTCAGCAGTTCTGCCGTTCTCTCTTCGAGCTGTTCGTACGCCTTTCTCAGTTTCTCCTCTGCCTCCTTCCTAAGAGTTACGTCCCTCGCTATCGCTGCAAAGGAGTTTCCAACTCTCGTTAAAGTTACTTCCACCCTCACCTTATCCCCGTTAGCCCTGATTCCGTAGCTTTCAAACCTCGCACTCCCTCCATCCCTAACGAGCTTAAGCTTCTCCTCCCAAAGCTTCCACTGCGACTTTGGGATTATAGTTGTGTAGTGCTTCCCTAAGACATCTTTGCTTTTGAAGCCAAAAGTTATCTCAGCCCCCTTGTTCCAGTTCGTAATTTTACCAGATAGATCAAAGGACACTACCGCATCCACAACATTTTCGACTATGCTCGCAAGGAAGCTCATCCTCTCCTCTACCCTCTTCCTGTGAGTTACGTCCCTGCAAACGGCTCTGTAACCCGAAACGCTTCCCTTCCTGAACTGTCTGAAAGATACTTCCGCAACAACACTCCTACCATCTTTAGCGAGAAAAACGAGCTCAACTCTCGATTCTGGAATTCCCCCCAACTTTTGAGATAGAAACTCGTTTATGTTCCTACCAACTACCTCCTCCACCTCGTAGCCGAGCAAGTCCTTCACTTTTCCGCTCGAATACGTGAAGTTCAGCTCTTCGTCAAGTTCGAAAACCCAGTCGTTAATGTCCTCCACGAGGTTTCGATACCTCTCTTCACTCTTCTTTATCTCTTCCTTCTGCCTGAACAGAACCCTGACCATGTAGTTGAAGGAGTTTGCAAGTTCCTCAAGCTCGTCTCCCGTGGCAACAGTGACTGTTGTCATCTCACCCTCCATCAGCTTCTCAAAGCCGCTCATCAGCTCCTTTACGGGCCTAGTAATAGTTCCCGCGACGAAAAAAGAAATTCCAGCGATGATTATGAACGTGTAAATGACGTAAACGATGATTGCCCCCGAAGGTGCCTGAAACGACGCGAGGAACAAGACGAGAGAGAGAAGCGATATGAACATCGATATAGCTACTATCTTAGCAAAGATGGGAACTCTCATTAACTGTTTTATTTGGAAACAACTCTTAAAAAATCTGATGGGTTAAAAATTAAACCCTCAGTGGGTCCACTCAACTATCCTAATTTCGATTCCCTTCGCCTTGCCGCACTTCTTCGCCGTGGCAACTACGGCTTTCTTTATCTCTTCAGCATTTGGGCAGGGAAAAGCTTCGCCCACGGGATATCCCCTGCTTATGCAGGACGAAAGGACTATCGTGTCTGCTCCTCTGTTCACGAGAGTTCTAACTTTCGAAGAAACTTTCTTACCCGGACAACCACCACAGGTCATAACTCCAACTAGTTCAATTTCTTCCTCAACTCCCTCGAAAGCTCCAGTCTTCTCCTTCATCGCCTTCAGGCAGGAAGCTGCCGGACAGAAGTCGGCCACTATTTCGCACCTTATCAGTCCAACCTTCATGTTCGGGTTTCGTTTGTTCAATTTATCAATTTTTGGATTATGTTGGTAAAACCTAATTTTTGGTTAATTTTTAAACGAAACTAATTAATACTGTATTAAATTTCAACAAAACTGAGGTGATGTAGTTAATGATGGGGGTAGAGACGGAAGTAATCGTGTTTCTAATAACTGGACTGGCAGTCGGATTCGCAAGCGGGCTGCTTGGCGTCGGAGGATGCTTCATAATGATACCAGTGCAGTACTGGGTTTACACAGCAATGGGGATAAATCCCAAGCTTGCGACGATGGTTGCGTTCGGCACTAATCTGATGGTCGTTTTTCCAACCGCGATAAGCGGGGCAATTGCTCACTCCAGAAGGGGTTTCGTCTGGTGGAGAGCCGCAATCGTACTTGGAGTAACTGGTGCTCTCGGAGCAATGGTCGGCTCTTCGATAGCAGAAATGCTACCTAAGAACTGGCTGAGGATAATGTTCGGTCTCGCAGTTATAGCAGGAGCTTTGAGGATGCTAACCGCCAAGCACCCTGAAGAGATAGGAAGAGAACCCGTCAGAAACCCGCTCATCTGGGCAGCGTGGGGATTCCCACTCGGAATAGTCACGGGAATAATAGGCATAGGCGGAGGAGTGCTGATGGTTCCGGTGATGGTAGTTGCACTCGGCTTTGGAATGCACGTGGCAGTTGGCACTTCAACAGCACTAATGATATTCACGAGCCTTGGAGGGATAGCAGGGTACATCTACAACGGCATAAAGGCTGGAGTTCCCTTAAACTCCCCGATTGGGCACCTAATAGGGTACGTGAACGTGGAGTCGGGCTTGCTGCTCGCAGCCACGAGCGTTCTGATGGCCCAGGTTGGAGCGAGGGTTGCACACAGACTGCCGGCAAAGCATCTGAAGTACGTGTTCGTAGTGGTAATGCTGTACATGGGATGGAAGATGATAGAGAGCGGGCTCGGTTTGAGATTGCCTTTTTAATTTCTTTTTAGTTTAGAATTTAAATTAGAAAAGCTTATTTAGTTGGATTGTTAACTCAAATTATGTTCAGAAAGTTACTCCACCCAACTGACTTTTCGGAGTGTTCTGCAAAAGCGTTCGAGTACGTCAAAGCTCTCTGCGAGAACGGTATTGCAGAAGAGGTCGTTCTCCTGCACGTCGTAAACAAAAAGAGAGTTGAGGCCATGGCTATGGGAGTGGCTTGGTTTGGAGAGACAGCTCTTGAATTCGAGGAAGAGTTCAAAGATAGACTGATAAAGGAGGCAGAAGAAAAGCTGAAAAAACTCTCCAAAGAAGTCAAATGCCGCGTGAAAACGATTGTTTGTTACGGAAACCCCGTAAAGGAGATACTCAGAGTGGCTGAGGAGGAGGGCGTCTCTCTCATAATCGTCGGATCTCATGGCAGGAGCAACTTTGAGGAAGTTCTTCTTGGCTCCGTTTCAGAGGAGCTCGTGAGAAGGGCGAAGGCTCCCGTTCTCGTCGTCAGGAGGGACGTGAAAATTTGACGGTTAGCGATGTAAATATCAAAACTTTTTAAGAATTTTCTTAAAAATTTCTTAAAATGTCTCAAATTTTCCTAAGCTGTATTAGGGCATCTCAAGAAGTATCAATCAAAGACATATACTCCAAGAAGCCCTCGCCAAAACATGGTGTGCGCGGATAAAATAACAGAAGAGCTACTTAAAGCCAAGGAAGAGAAGGGACTCACTTACGAGGAAATAGCTGAAAAGCTCGGGAGGGGTAAGGTCTGGGTGGCCGCTCTGTTCTATAGACAGGCCACAGCCTCAGAGGAAGAGGCGAAAAAGCTCGGAGAAATACTGGGTGTTGGAGAAGAGATCGTGAAAGAGCTGACAAAACCACCCTACAGAGGTCGTCTGATAGAGGACATACCCAGAGATCCCGTAATTTACAGGTTCTACGAAGTCTTGCAGGTTTACGGCCTACCTCTGAAAGCAATCATAAACGAAATGTTCGGAGATGGCATAATGAGTGCGATAGACTTCAAAATAGACGTAGAAAAAGTGGAAAAGCCGGAGGGAGCGAGGGTCGTTATAACCCTTGACGGGAAGTTTTTACCCTACAAAAAGTGGTAATTAATATTTGACGTATATGCTATCTCCTCTCATTAACGCCATTTTTATTGCCTTTCCAGCATCCCTATCCTTCCTTACCTTTATAACCCCCTTCCTACCAACTGAAGCAGTAAATAGATATTCATCTCCAGCGTAGACGCTAACTCTCCTGCCCTCCAACCCCTCAGCGTGAAGTATCCAGTGCTTCTTACTCTCCTCCACCGTAACGGGTATCTTCTCTTCCATCGGCTGAACTTCTATCCCCATCTTCAGCGAATCCTCGATCTTCTTTATTCTCCTACCCTTCTTGCCGAGCAGAGACGGTATCTCGTCAGGTGGCACTCTTATAACCGCCCTGCTGTTGCTCAGCACATCTATCTCATAGTCCGAAACGTAGGAGCTTATCGCCCTCTCGACCTTCTTCCTTATCTTCTCTACCTCCTCCTTCTCCATCTTTACCGGCATCACCACGACCTGCTCGCCATAAGTGTAGATCTCGTACTCCACTTCCTTGCTCTCGAAGTCCACGACCTCTATCACTGGTCTCGCAAGATCGGCTTCGAACATGCCATGAGGAACTTTGACGGTGAACCTGAGCTCGTAAATCTTCTCTATCTTTCCGGCGTCGATGAATATGACTGTATCAACGACCTGCGGTATTACACCAAGCTCGACTCTGCCAATCATCCTCTGAACGGCATCTATTGCTCTCGTAGCGTGAGTGACCCCTATCATACCGACTCCGGCAAGCCTCATGTCAGCGAAAACCTGAAAGTCCTCAGACTTTCTCACCTCGTCGTATATCGTGTAATCTGGTCTCACAAGTAATAACACGTCTGCTGTGAGCCTCATATCCCCTTCGAGCGGAGCGTACTGGGTTATCTCGTCTCTCACCATGAGGTCTCTCGGACTCTCCATCGTCTTGACCATGAAACCCTTCTCCATCAGGTAGTTAGCAACGCTCGCAGCAAAAGTCGACTTTCCAGCCCCGGGAGGTCCTGATATCAGAATTCCCCTCTGCTTCTCGGTGAACCTGTTCTTCAACTCCTCGCTAACGCCGTAGTCATCTATGCTCAGCTTTGCAACCGGTCTTACTGCAGTTATCTCCATCCTGTCGGCAAAAGGCCTCTCCGCTATCGCTATCCTAAGCTCCCTGAGCTGGACGACTGTCACGCCTTCTCTCTCTATCTCTATCGAGCTCTCCTCGTCCTGCCTTGCCGCCTCAAGTATCTCATGAGCTATCTCCTGCAGTTCTTGGAGGGTCATCGGTCTGTCACCTATTTCCACGAGTCTGAGCTGCCCTATTTTTCCTCTCTTGGCGTACGGCTTCACTCCTTCTCTCAGGTGAACACTCGCTGTATCTTCAGTGAAAAAACTCATTATTATCGTATCCTCCGGCTTTATCCTCTCCTGCTTTACGTAAATCGCGTCTATACCCTTTGCAACCGCAACTGCGTGTTGAACCCTATCACTCGTCACGAGGATGGCTCTCTCTTCCTCGGCAACCTTTCTTATCATCGCGTCTATCTCCCCAGTCCTTGCAAGCCTTATTTGTTCTGGAGTAGGCCTTTCGCCTAGGAACAGGAGAGACACTCCTTTGGCCTGACAAAGCTCTCTTATCCTCGCGACCTCCTCCAGTCCCTGAATACCAGTCAGCTTTCCTCTGTTCGCTTGAGCTTCGAGCTCTGCCATCGCAGCCTCCGGAATTATGATCGTACTTCCCTCCTCTATGTCTCCTCTTTCAAGCATCTGGGAGATCCTACCGTCTATAAGGACGCTCGTGTCGGCAACGTACTTCATCCCTTTCACCTCAAACACATTCACATCTTCTCGCATTCCCAGTCGAATTTCCGGAAGAAGCAGGTGTAGTTGCCCGTGTGACAGGCGTTACCTCTTTGCCTTACCACGTAGAGAACGGCGTCGCAGTCGCAGTCTATCCTGACGTCAACTATTTCCTGAACATTTCCAGACGTTTCGCCCTTCTTCCAGAGCTTCTTCCTGCTCCTGCTCCAGTAGTGAGCGTAACCTGTCTCGAGAGTTTTCTTCAAAGCTTCCTCGTTAGCGTAAGCAAGCATAAGTACTTCTTTCGTATCAGCGTCCTGCACCACCACGGGAACAAGCCCTTTTTCGTCGAACTTGATCATATCAGGCAGTTTATGGTAAAGGATTTATAAGTTGCGTGAGACTTAAAATGACTGCTATGACTCCAGTGAAGCGTTTCAAGACGGGTATCGTGACGATAGACGGTCAGCTCAGAGGGGGCATTCCAGAAAGCAGTGTGGTTCTCGTCTTAGAAGATCCGGGGGCAGGAGGAGACATACTCACGTACCACTTCGCTATAGAGGGAGCAAAAAACGACGAAAGTGTTCTCTATGTAACGACCGATGATCCGGCAGAGTACATAATGAGCGATATGTGCGAAATGGCCGGAGATAACGCTGAAAAAGTAAAGAAAAATGTTGATTTTCTTGACTTCGTTTCTGGTAGGATTTACACGCCCGACAGACTGAGGGAATGTCTGAAAAGGAGGTACGACCCCTTTAACGCATTTAAAAACCTTCTTGACACAAAAAGCTATGAGAGGGTTGTCGTGAACAACCTCACGTACTTTTTCCTGCACTACCCAGATGATGATGTCATAAAACTCGTCGAGAGTTTTTCCGACTACGCCAAGAGGGACAGATCAGTTTTCCTTGTGCTGATGACCAAAGGTATGCTCGAACCTAAAATTGAGACAACGATAAAACACATAGCGGATGCAGTCATGGAGATGACGATAAAGGAGATGGAGAACGAAATACAGAGGAGACTGAAGTTCATAAAATTCAAGAGGACGCTCGTCCCGAAAATCATACTAAGATATGACCTATCGGACAGAGGAATAATCATGGAGTCCGTTATGAGAGTTATATAACCACGAAATTAAAGATGGCAAACAGCAAGCAGAAAGGGAAAAAGGGAGAGCAAATGGAGGTTAAACAGGGTCTGCTGAGAGTTCGAAACCTGAAGGACTTCCTCGAGAAGTACGGAGAGATGGTTGCATTCGTAAACGCCGACTACGTTGTTGACGAGCACCACGTTTACTTCGCTGCCAGAAAGGCAATAAAGGCGTGGGAAGAGGGTAGGAGAGTGGCCAGAACTTTGCCCCTTGAAATTCTCCTGTACTCGGCAGCCACGAGACAGATAAAAGACGCACTCGCAATGGGAGTGGAAGAGGGAGAAAACAGAGTGGTAGCCGTTTTTCTCGATCCGGAGATGAGTGTTGAGGGATTCGAAGAGAGAAAAGTTCTAGAAATGAACGAAGAAAAGTTCAGAAGAATAGCTGAATTTTTCGACGTATCGGACGTTGAGCTGGAAATTGCTGGAGAAAGACTTGGCCTGCTTGTTAGAGAGAGAATAATCCTATTTGACATAAACAAATAATACGCTTACTCGTCACCATGAGATTTTCACAATTCATTTATTTCCCAAAACCGTCATCATAATTATGAAAATGAGTACCATGATCACAGCAGCCGTTCTGATTTCAACAGCAGCACTCATAGCCGTTACGCTGACCTCGAGCGTAAAAACTCTGTGTTCACCAGAGCAGAGTATCTCCACATACTTGAAGCTCTCTCCATCCAAAGCAAACGCCGTAATTTACGAAAACGACGGAGTTCCGCACGCAACAGTCCTGTTTAAAGACGGCAGAATTACCATGAGTCCCGGCTTTCTTCCAACCATGGGTCGCAGAACGTTTTATAGAGGTGTAGAGATGCGAGTGGATGGAGACAGTGCGTGGGCCGAAGTGAACGGCATAGTCGTGGCAGGCAAGAAAGAACTAGTAAAGCAGGCGATAGACGCTGCACTCTCCGGAAACAACATCTATTGCGAGCTGAAGAAGGTTGGAGCTGTTCCAACGAATAGAGCGGTTGAAGTTTATGTTCTTAACAGGAACTACTGCCCGTTCTCGAACTCACCGAAGATCGTGGTTGTTACAAAAGACGAGAGCGGTTACAACGTGTGGAGTTACTTTGAGGGAAAAATCAAGTGTTCTCACGTTTCAAACTTAAAGCTGGCGTTTTGCAGGTCCATGGAGGTAAAAAGAGTCCTTTGCTTCACTGTGAACTTCTCCTGACCTCATTTATGGTTTAACCAAGGTTTTAGAAGTTAAACTATATCTAGCCTTAACTCATCGTTTAAGTGCCAGACGCTACAACCTCATGTGATTAGGTCGATGCCTTCAATTCTCAGAAGCTCCCTCTTTACATCCAGTCCCTGGCTAAATCCACCCAAACCTCTTTTTGCCAGAACTCTGTGGCAGGGAATCACCACAGGTGCCGGATTTGCCTTCAAAGCCTGTCCCACAGCTCTTGGAGAAGTTTCAAGCTTCTTCGCGAGTTCTCCGTAGGTCGTGGTCTCCCCGTAACCGATCTTCCTTACCTCCCCCAATACTCTTCTAAGAAAAGCACTCCTCAGCTCAACTTCGTAGCGGTTGAAGCTAATTCTCTCTCCGGAAAAGTAAGCCAGCATGTTGTCGTAGAGTGCCGCGGCCACACCGCTCTTCGGTCTTCTCGCAATGGTCTTCTCTTTCCCTTTCAAAAACTCCACCTTTGTTATAACGTTTCCACGCATAGAAACCTTAACCGGAAACTTCCAAGGAACGACAAACACTACCTGTCCGCGTTCGCTATCTCCCTTAGTCTCTCCACTCCGCCTATCTCCTCTATTACATCCACCACGCACGCTGGAACGAGAGCTTTCCATTCTTCCCCCTCGAGCATCTTCTTTCTTATCTCCGTTCCCTGATACTCAAACCTCCTGTAGAGCTTCGTGCTCTTAACCTCGAATCCCGCTTCCCTAAAAAGCCTTATCACGAGAGGATTGTTAGAGTAAACAACGCTGAAAGGGGGCACCATCGACCTCACGTGACTGACCCAAAGAGAGTTTCGGTATATGTCCTCCAAGGGAACGATGTAAACCTTTCTTGGCTTTTCTACCTCTCCACTTTCAACCATCTCATCCAAGAGCTCGTCTATAACTCTCGAAACCATTAACATTCTCTCTCCAGCGGTGAACGGATTATCGAGCGTGTGGCTCTCCTGAGCGCTCCCTATGCCCACCACGAGCTCGTCAACCTCTCTGAGTATGCTCCTAAGTACTTCCACGTGTCCGAGGTGGCAGGGCTGAAATCTACCTATGAAGAAAGCTCTCAGCATCTTTGCTGCGAAATACTTGAGCTCTTAAAACTGTTTTGTTTCCAAGCTTCCCGGATTCGGGAGCTGCGGAAATTCAACGCTGGAGTCCAACATCACGTAATTTTAGAGGTTGCCTAACTTTTGTGAAAATTTATGAACGGGTTTGGGATGTTGATGAAAAAACTTTAAAAACCCATACTTTTTCATAATGCCCCGGTGGTGACATGACAGGTCACATAAGTGCTGGAGACACAGCTTGGCTGCTTGCAGCAACCGCATTGGTAATGCTGATGACCCCCGGTCTCGGACTTTTTTATGGGGGCATGGTCAGAAAGAAGAACGTGCTTTCGATGATCGCATTGTCTTTCATAGCCTACGCGATAGTTAGCATACAGTGGGTGATCTACGGCTTCAGCCTTGCTTTCGGACACGACATACACGGATTCATAGGAGACCTCTGCTACTTCTTACTGCCGAACTTCTACAACATGGTGTGGCCGGGTACAAGTGTGCCAGCCCTCGTTTACGTAGCATTCCAGCTTGTCTTTGCAGCGATAACACTCGCAATAATAACCTCAGCTTGTGCAGAGAGAATAAAGCTGAGTGCATTCATAGTTTTCGGGCTGCTGTGGACGACCTTCGTTTACGACCCACTCGCACACTGGGTGTGGGGTGGCGGTTGGAGTGCGAGCCTTGGAGCACTTGACTTCGCAGGAGGGACTGTCGTTCACATAAGCTCGGGATTTGGAGCTCTCGCTCTCGCTCTCGTAATAGGTAAGAGGAGCGGCTTTGGCGAGTACGACATGGAGCCACACAACATTCCGATGACTCTGCTTGGTGCAGCTCTACTGTGGTTCGGCTGGTTCGGATTCAACGCTGGAAGTGCTGTTGCCGCTAACGCTTCTGCTGCAAACGCTTTCCTTGTAACGAACACTGCTGCAGCTGCTGCCGGGCTGTCTTGGATGTTCGCGAGCTGGATCAAGGAAGGAAAGCCTGGATCTCTTGGATTCGTCAGCGGAGCAGTTGCAGGCTTAGTTGCGATAACACCGGCAGCTGGCTACGTAGGAGTGCCGGGATCGATAGTTATAGGTATAGTCGTTGGAATACTCTGTTATAACATGATGTTATTCAGAATAAGCAGGGGGCTCGACGAGAGCTTGGATGCTTGGGCGGTTCACGGAATGGGCGGTCTATGGGGCGCCATTGCCACTGGAATATTCGCGACTAAAGCTGTTAGCGACTACTCTGGTTTGATATATGGAAACGTTCACCAGTTCGTGGTTCAGATAATTGCAGCTTTTGCAGCAGTTGCCTACGCTTTCGTTGTCACCTTCATACTCGCCAAGATCGTGGATGCGGTGATAGGACTCAGAGTTACCGAGGAGGAGGAGTACGTCGGACTTGACATCTCCCAGCACGGTGAAACTGCCTACGCGTGAGGTGGGTAAGATGAAGAAGATAGAGGCAATAATAAGGCCTGAAAAGCTTGAAGATGTCAAGAAGGCTCTCGAAAGCAAGGGAATAGTGGCAATGACCGTAAGCGACGTCAAGGGTAGGGGAGAGCAGAAGGGAATCAAGCTTCAGTTCAGGGGGAGAACGATGGAGGTCGATTTGCTGCCTAAAGTGAAGATAGAGATAATCGTAGAGGACTCGAAAGTCGACACGGTAATAAAGACGATAGCAGATGCAGCAAGAACAGGGAGGTATGGAGACGGGAAGATATTTGTGATTCCTGTCGAGAAGTCCGTCAGAGTAAGAACTGGAGAGGTTGAGAAGTGATTTTTCTTGTCTTTTAATTTTATTAATAAATTTTTAGTTTAATCTAATAAAGGTCAGAACGGAGAGCGCACGAAAACAGCACACCTTTTTAAAGCATGAGAGAAAAGCCAGCAGCATGTGGAGCATACTAAAAGCCCTAAGAGAGAATCCAGACATTCTCATCAACTCACAGAAGAAGAGAGGAGAAAGCTTAGAACTCGTAGAAAAAGCGATTGAACTCGACAAAGCGTGGAGAGAGAAGCTTCACGCTCTGAACGAGCTCAGGAGAGAGAGGAACGCGCTTGCAGCTGAAATAAAAAAGGCCAAGGGCGACGAGAGGAGAAGGCTGATAGAGAAAGCAAAAGAGGTATCCGAGAGAGTAAAAAAAGAAGAAGAAGAGCTAAAAAAGCTTGAGGAAGAGCTTAGGAGGGTTCTTCTCGCCATTCCAAACATCGTTCACGAGAGCGTTCCAATCGGCAAAGACGACACCGAGAACGTTCCCTTAAAGTTCTGGGGAAAGCCAAAGGTCTTCAAAGAACATCTAGAGAGTTTCAAACAGCAAACAACGGGATTCAACGTCGAGTACGAGCTCGTAGATAAAAAGCCCTTGGGACACGCAGATGCCGTCGAAAAGTTCGGCTGGGCAGACATAGAGAGAGCTGCAAAAGTAGCAGGCTCTCGCTTCTACTACCTGCTAGATGACCTCGTTTGGCTCGACTTCGCTTTAACGGCCTACGCCCTCGATGTCCTGTCGAGAAAGGGTTTCACGATAGTGAACCCGCCGTACATGATGAGGGGGGAAGCTTACGAGGGAGTTACAGCTCTCGCCGACTTCGAGGATGTGATATACAAGGTTGAGGGAGAGAACCTCTACCTCATAGCGACTTCAGAGCACCCACTCGCAGCGATGCACATGAACGAGGTCATAGCAGAGAGAGAGCTGCCACTCCTCTACGCTGGAGTTAGCCCTTGCTTCAGAAAGGAAGCTGGAGCGCACGGGAAAGACACGAAGGGTATATTCAGGGTTCACCAGTTCAACAAGGTAGAGCAGTTCGTTTATAGCCTACCAGAAGAGAGCTGGGACTGGCACGAAAGGCTAATAGCGAACGTGGAAGAGATATGGCAGGGACTGGGAATTCCCTACAGGATAGTAAACATATGCACTGGTGATCTCGGAGTCGTTGCGGCAAAGAAGTACGACCTCGAGGCTTGGATGCCGGCTCAAGGCAAGTACAGAGAGATGGTTTCATGCAGTAACTGCACGGACTGGCAGAGCTACAGGCTGAACATAAGATATGCTGAAGAGAAGGGAATGCCGAGCAAGGGCTTTGTGCACACGTTAAACTCCACTGCAATAGCAACAACGAGAGCTATAACAGCAATAATCGAGAACTTCCAGCTTGAAGATGGCAGGGTGGAGATACCTGAAGTGCTAAGGAAGTACCTTAAGCCGTTCGAGGGCGCACCCAAGGAATTCCTCGAACCGAGGAAGAGGATTTAGCTGAATAGATTGTAGTATAATAATTGTAGTACTACAATATATTTTATGTAGTTAAATACCTCTCAACCATATATAATACCAATATAACCCAAAATCAGGAACAAACCCAAGACACGTCGATACCAAAAACTTCATAAAACCGGTTCGCGAGCAAGGCTTGAGGGCCCGTGGCTCAGCCTGGTTAGAGCGCTCGCCTGATAAGCGAGAGGTCCGGGGTTCAAACCCCCGCGGGCCCATACTTTTTTGACACAGTAATCATGGCTACGGTTATGAAAATATCAGTAATCGGAATAGGAAACATACTCATGAGCGACGAGGGAGTTGGGGTTAGAGTTGCTGAGAGGCTCAGAGAGCTGAAGAATTCAAACGAGAACTTCGAGGTCTTCGACGGAGGAAACATGAATTTCCAACTTCTTGAGTTCGTTGAAGGGAGAGACGTCGTTATATTCGTTGATGCTGTTGATTTCAACGGAGAGCCGGGAGACGTGAAAGTTTTCAGGTTGGAAGACGTTAAAGGGCCGGAGTTCTTCTCGATTCACGACCTCGACTACACGAAGGTAATAGCTCTCGCAAAAACGTGCGGAATAGATGTCCCGGAAAAGATGTTCGTAGTAGGAATAAAGCCGAAAAAAGTTTCAGAGGGGCTCGAACTAACTCCCGAAGTACAGAGAGCTGTAGAGAAAGCTGCAAACATAGTAATTGAGCTCGTGAAAAATCTCACCGAACAAAAGAAGTGAAACGAAAAACCTACACTTTTACAATGGTAAATGCAAATCGAGAAATCAGGAAACCTGCAGGGCTATCCATGTGATTGCGTAGAGAGCCACAGCAATTCCAAACAGCAAATCCGCCATCATAGTATTACTTGAAACACCCTTGAATTTATTTCTTTCTCCTCTTCCTGAAACAACCAAGAACATTTATATACTTTCCCAGCTTCCTCTAACTTATGCCCGTTTACGTGTGTGCTATGTGTGGGGCTGAAGTGGACGTTGAACCAGGCGAGAGAATACAGTGCACAAAGTGTGGAAGCAAGATACTAATGAAGCCTAGACCTCCTGCCCTGAAAAAGAGAGTTCCCGCAATCTAAGATCGACTATTCTTTTCTCCAGATTTAAACCAAACGCGTAAACCAGAGTGATAGCATGATAGACATACCCCGAATTATACTAAGCGGAACGAGCAGTAGAGTCGGAAAGACGATGATTTCCATCGGACTGATGAGAGCTCTCGTTAACAGAGGTTACAAAGTCCAGCCGTACAAAGTTGGACCAGACTTCATAGACCCAAGTTTCCACCACTTTGCTACTGGTAGGTACAGCAGAAACCTCGACAGTTTCATGCTCTCCCGCCACGATATCCTAGAGACCTTCGAGAGAAACTTCAGAAATGCGGACATAGCCGTAATCGAGGGAACGATGGGGCTCCACGATTCCCACCACGCAACTGATGAGAAAGGTAGCACTGCCGAAGTAAGCAAGATACTGAAGTGTCCAGTAATACTCATAGCAAACGTCGAGAGGATGTCGAGGACGGTTGCTCCCTTCATTTACGGCTACAAAACCTTCGATCCAGAGGTAAGGATAGAAGGTGTAATCCTAAACAGAGTTGGGAGTGAGAGGCACGCAACGAAAGCGAGGCTTGCCGCTGAGAAGCTCGCCAAGGTAAAGGTCGTTGGTGTGATTCCGAGAAGAGAGGACATCGTAATCCCCGACAGACACCTTGGCCTTATCCCAGCTTACGAGAGAAAGGAGGAATTCGAACATCTTTTCGACAAGCTCGCAGAACTCATCGAAAAGTACGTGAACGTTGATGAGATAATAAAGATAGCAGAGAGAGCTCCATCCCTTGAAGAAGTCCCGGAACACCCGATCTTCAGGGAGGGCCGGAAGAAAAAAGTCAAAGTTGGTGTGTTCAGAGACAGGTCGTTCAACTTCTACTATCAAGACAACATTGACGCTCTCGCTGCGAGAGCTGAAGTTGTTGTTGTTGACTCGCTGGAGGACAAAAAGCTGCCAGACGTAGATGCCCTTTATGTGGGAGGGGGTTTTCCAGAGGTCTTTGCGGAGCTGCTTGAGAAGAACAAAAGCCTTAGAAGAGATGTGTACGAGTTCTGCGATTCTGGAAAGCCCGTTTACGCTGAGTGTGGAGGATTGATGTTTTTAGGAGAGAAGCTCAGACTGATAGATGGC